>Ga0007792_10000026_pt1 | contig 74249 bp, 86 predicted proteins | sample CryBogmetaGMA6M_FD_60371 | JGI IMG/M metagenome (GOLD analysis project Ga0007792, IMG submission 60371) | Freshwater microbial communities from Crystal Bog, Wisconsin, USA - MA6M | ecosystem: Environmental > Aquatic > Freshwater > Lake | place: Crystal Bog, Wisconsin, USA | collected 2009-07-06
AGTGTGAATATGCCGTTCTATATGTAACACCATGTTCGTTAGCGTAGTCTCTTAGTTTCTTCATATGTAAATACTTAGTAAAATGCTACTATTTTTTTACATATTTTTCAATATTTTTTTTCATCATTCTTCAATGGTTGATACATCAGATGAGAATACTACAAAAACAATCTCGATGGACAAACGATTTGAATCATACACTCTCCCGCGAGTTGGTTGACTATTGCCTGTCTCAAGACATAGACGTTCTAGGTCTTGAAGATTTGAAGGGCACTCAACTATCAAATAGGAGATTCAGGAAGTACAATTGGGCTTTCAAGGACTTACTCAGTAAGATAATCCACAAGGCTGAATTGGCTGGACTGAAAGTCATTGGTGTTGATCCCAGAGGAACGAGTCAGACTTGTTCTTTCTGTGGTCTGAAGGATAAGACCAACAGGATTTCTCAAAGCCTATACGTATGCTCGTGTGGGTCTGTGATGAATGCTGACATCAATGCGGCTAAAAACATTCAACACCTTTCGATGTTGAATGGGCCTTATGTGAATCAGGCCAATGGAAGCTCTAAACCAGAAGCTAGTGTGGCTTTAGCCACCTAGTAGTTCACGAAACTACCGCATGTACTAATATCTGTTCGGAATTAGTCTTTATTGGCTTTCTTCCTCTAGACCATCCACCACACTCATTACACTGGTATCTTTGGTACTTGTGAACGATAGTCCGCTGAACGCCTCTACGGATTACATCAATCGATCCGCACTTGGGACATACTACCTGACTTCCATCATCCTCATACAATCCCATATTAGGATGTACATCTACCCAAGGAATTAACTTAATATACAACTCTTCCACAACATCTACATCGTGGTTACAATAGGTAACCAAGGTCTTCCATGCGATTTCGACACCGTTCATACAATCTCTCCACAGAGTAAACGGTTGCTTTTCCTTTATGGCTATTCCGAAGTAATGACTGGCAGAGTCCAAGCTGTTACTGGGAAGACGAAGCTTCTTCTTGAGAACTTCCAACGTATCACAAATTTTATAAGGGGTAGGGGGTGGCAGTCCGTAAGCAATGAATCTTGCATTCAGGGTTGCAAGATCAAATGCCTTTACGTTATGTCCAACTACAATATCAGCTTCACAGAGTAACTCATGGGCCTTCTTCACAACTGCCCAATCATCTGTACGATTTCCACGATTCCAAGAACGTCCACCAAAAAGCCCAACGTTCTGTACCCTTTGGTTCATCCACTTCCACGACATACACAGCAAATATCCGGGTTCCTTTATCTGTGTTTGTCCAACCGTTTCTTTAAAACGTTTCCATATATATGCGGTTTCCGGTGCTGTCTCTATGTCGAGAATCAGAATTTTTGCTGACATTTAATATTTCTCCAGTTGTTAATAACGTATTTAGTTTAATCGGTTCAAAGATAAGTATACCCCAAGTTTACTTTTAGTCAAACACTATTTTACTCCGGGACCGGAAGGCCCAGCTTGTCCTACTCCACCACCAGCCGCATCTGGTTCTTCCTTGGCACCAACTAAATCATCTAAAGTTCCTGTCATTTGCTTGAACATACTCTTCAATTCATCCCTCAACTCAAGAACGGCAGTTAGCTTTTTATAAAAATTACCATAGAATTGTTTGATGCCCTCTTTGTCTTTTACTTTGGTTATTGCCAAACTCACAGAATCCACAAAATCGTCAAACATCTCAGGAGATACACCTTCTTTCTTATCAACCAATAACGATAAAATAGATCTAGTATATTCTCTAGGATCTGTTTCTCTTTTGGTTTCATTATCTGCATCTTCTGCGTTACTAGCAGGAGCACCACCAGCGGCTGGATCGCCACCGGCTGGAGGAGGAGGAGGAGGAGGAGCACCACCACCAGCATCAGGAGGAGGAACACCACCCGCATCAGGTGTAGGTGCGGCACCAGCAGGTGGCATATCTGCTTCAATCAATACCTTGTAACAACTCTCGACCAAACTTTCAAATTTACTCATATATACCTCATTTATTGTGCGGCTGGTGCGACTACTGGTGCGGCCCCTGCCTGTGCTTGGGAAGACTTAACGGTTGTAAACTGTCCAGTTTTTGGATCAAATGCGAGAGAACCGAAAAATTCCTTTATTCCGGGAATATTACCAGAGGTCTTCAGTGCATTATTCATTGCCTGTACACTTGCTTTAGAATCACCAAACTTCATCGTCTTGAACACATTAGCTAATGCCTGATCTGGTGTGGCTGGTTTTGCCTCTGGGGTTGCCGCTGTTTGTGTCTGTGCTGCTGGTTCCGTAGTCGCCTGTGCTGGTGCCTGTGTCGCCTGTGTGGTGGCCCCTGCGGTTGCTGGTGCGGTTACCGGTGCTGCTGATGTCTGCGTGGCATCTACCTCATTTAGCTGCGTTAATTTCGTCGAAATTATCTGATCGAACTTATTCATTGGTATCTCCTTTTAAATATTTATTGTAAAACATACTATTTTTAATACTATCCTCTGGATAATACTTATACATGAACTGAATTAATCCATTATCTTTGCTATATTTTTTCAACTTCTTTAACGAGGTTGTTTTGTTTCGGTAATGACTCAACGCACTTTCTAGCTGATGTATGGTTTCTCTCGTTTCTCCGCAATCATTTAACAATTCTATATTTTTTGTTTCTACAAGTATTGGAATAGGAGCATTTCGTGAAACCGATTTACATGTTTTGATAACAAACGCCCCAAACTTTTCCTTTTCAGTATATGTCCATAATTCATAGTGTTTATCCATAAAGTTAGTATTGATATATAATATACTATTGGTGTCTCTTTCTTTGTTCATTCGATTACATATCTTATCCAAGATGGCATATACGGTGATTTTTTTTATATCAGACCGCATGTCTTTAATCAAATTCATATCTCCGTATATATTATATACTGTATTGATTAAATGGATAACTACCAGTTTGAAAATCTCATCAAAGGTTATGATCGTAAGTTCCGGCTTAGAACATACGAACTTATCTTCTTCAGTCTGAGTTATTGTCATACCTCTTAATTATAGACTCAATTATCAAATTTTCAATATGTGATTTTGAAAATCCTTGTTCCATGCCTTCGGCAACAGAATCGTGTAGACATTCCACCGCATGGTCTATGTGTCCGCATAATTCTACTTCCTTCTTGAATTTCACAGGATCAAACTTATCGATAGATTTCTTAGATGCCATCTCAAGCAATACACTAGACTTGAACAAATCTAAGGTATCTTCTCTTATCAGTCTTCTGATTTTCAGGATATGCATATCTATGGGAGTTAGTGAAGCCTTTTCTTCTACTGTATTGGGTTCTCTTATTTTACAGCCCGATTCATCAATTATACCTAATTTATATGCCGACATATCTTTGATGGGTTGTACCAATCTGGAAAGGAATAATCCAGTTACGGTTGATTGATGAATTGATTCTTTTATCATATTATTATACTCTACTCCTCTGACATGAAGCTTACTGAAAGGATTCAACGGACAACCAAATCCTACTGAAGTTGACCCACAGTATATACATTTGTCTCCAGAAGATATATGTACATGCCTCTTATGCGCTGAATATGCACACCCATATCCGTAGGCCGTTGAATTACAAAACATACATCTGGTTACCTGTTTCTTCTCGCTCATTTAATTCTCCTACAATATTCTGCTATTAACAAACCATCAGCATCTCCGTGCTTCTTAATCATTTCGGTGTGTTGTGGAAAGGTTCTAATCCCAATATCTAAACTGGCTTTCTTTAACTCGTCTGATCCTTTTATACCTTGAGGAAGTAATACTTTCTGCCAATTTTTAGAATCTAAAAACGCATAAGGAAGCACCAGATTTTCTAAAACAATTAACGTAGATTCCAACGATCTAAGCGCAGAGGTAGTAGCCTGAAATCTTAGTGGATTTACCATTGGACGTTCAAGCATAACAAAACAATCAGTATTCCTAAATCTTTCCAAAATACGATGGAGTTTAACATGGTCTATCCGTGTTATATTAGCTTTCTTCTTGGTATAGTTCTGTTGGGAGAATGTGGGGGTTTCTATGAATTCACTAATCCCATCTACAATAATTCCGATGGTTCCAGAAATCCCATTATCAATTCCTATTCTTGCCCTTACCATTATTTCTTTTTCTCCATTTTGGCTAACTTATTATAATAAAAAAAATCTTCCCACGTATGATCTCTGGCTATCTCTTGGGCGATAGATTTATCTGTTGTGTGTTCCATCTCCACCTTAGTACCTTGTTTTAATTTGTCTTCTAATTGCTTCTCAAAGTCTGATACTTCGGGGTATCCCTTATCTTTATATCTTTTGCGAAAATCTTCCAGTGTTTTTCCTTCAGACTTTCCTCCGGGAATCTTATTCCCAGATAAGTCCATTTCTCCAATCAATGATATCACCTCACCACTATCAAACACTTCTTCTGATATAATATTAGTTATACATTGTAATATAGTCTGTATACGGTTATCTGTGCCTTCTACGATTACACAGTTATCGTCAATTGTGTGATTTATCTCGTAACGTTCCATTATATCACGTATAACTTTAGTATACTCTACATTTTCTGTATAGATCACACAATTCAGGGCATAGTCCTGTTCTTCACTTGCTTCAGTTGTTAGCATCTCTGCGAATGTTCTACGGTAGATGGGTATTTTATCTTTCTTCCCCTTCTTTCCCTTTTTTCCTTTCTTAACAAACTCATAGGGATCATTTCCACCTGCACCTATGACTTTAGGTATTCTAGCATCTCCCGGAGCATATGAATCAACGTTGCCTACGTTTCCGCCCTGATTTCCACCAGCACCAAACATACCACCAACGCCACCAGCTACGTTCATTTCACGTACCATCTGTAAACCTTGTTTGTAATTCATACGATACCTCACCCTTTATAGTATTTAGTGTGAAAACATTTAATATCAATCTTATATTTACAATGAACTGTCTTGTATTTTGCCAAAAATATGATAATATATAGTATATGGAAAATAAAATTGATATGACACTATTTGAGAAATACATGGCAGAAATAACGGAAGAGTTGGATCTATCCGATTTCAACGTCAAAGATGTTCAGATGAAATTACCCTCGGTAAAACATAAATGGATAGCTCGTATGATTCAACAAAAGATAGAATTAAACAAGTTGAAAAAACTAAAAGCAGAGGCAATCGATACAATAATCCAAAATCTACGCAAAGAAAATCCGGTTCTGTTGTCAGATGCCGCGCTTTCTAAACAAGCCGAGAAAAATGAAACAGTTCAAAAGATAATAACAAAAATTGAAGAATGTGAATTATTGATAGAATATCTCGAAAAGGTCGAAAAGGTATGCAATGGAACCACTTATGATATTAAAAATCTAGTGGACATCAAAAAACTTGAACTTAGTTAAAAATAAAACTTGACAACATATAAAACTTTTGGTATAATAAACACATAACATTCAAAAACATAAAAGACTTTGTTCAGAAACTTCTGAAGCTTAAGAAACAATACTATTACATTTTTTCTAACAATTTAAGAAACATTTATTTTTATACTTTATAAGTTTCTGAGATATTCTAAAACTACTTTAATACAAATTTTAACAAATCTTAGAAACATTTTAATATGAATAAGATATAATCTATTGACTATTATGCAAAATATACTATAATTAAAACAACAATGGCAAAAGTAATACTAGATTGGGATGAGAAATATAAGACAGCTATTATAGTATCTGACTTCTTACCCGCTATACGAGCTAGATTTTCAATACCAAACACTAGCAAAGAAATGTTAAAGAAACAAGGAAAACCAACTTGGTACATGCCTGATTTCGTAAGTCCTATAACAACTGGAGGTAAGTTTGGTATAGGTTTATACTTTGAGCTGATAACTTTTTTTACAAAAGATAATGTAGATTACCAAATAATAACAACTGATTTATTAGAAAAACAAATCATACAAACATATGAATGGAATGATAATTATATTATAGATAGTCTTAATATGGAATTAAGACCATATCAAGAATCGTCAGTAAAGAAATGTATTCGTATGGGATATGGAATTGTTATTGTAGGAACTGCTGGTGGTAAAACATGTATCATGGCATCTTTGATACAGACAATACGAGCAAAGGAAGCTCCATTCACTACACTAGTCATATTACCCTCAAATCTTCTGCAACAGACCTATAAAGAGTTTTTGAGCTATGGAATTGACCCAGAGTTAATGTCAACATGGGGTGGAGATGGTGGGTTTATAAAGAAACCTATTGTCTTGGCGAGTATAGAAATATTGAGAGCCAATCTAACTACCTTCTCTGAGCGTAAACCAAAAACAGAATATGCATGGAAATCTGACTGCATTTGCAAATTAAGCATTAAGCCATGTAAGAATAAATGCAAATATGGTTATGAAAAGGAAACCTGTACTAACAAAGTATCTACCCAAACATATAAAGAATATCTAGACATCTTTTCTAATGAAGAGAAAGCACGAAAGAAAAGTTGGGCGGCTAGACGTAAAGATACATTGGATCAGTTATCTGATGTTGAATTAGTTTTAATTGACGAAATTCACAGCTTACGTCGAGGAAACGTAATGAACGAAGTAGTTGGTTTATTCTCTACAAGACATAGATTTGGGTTTACTGGAACCCTTCCATCTGATATAATTGATCAATGGAATATAATGGGGAACATTGGACCTATTCTAATTGATGTAGATTCTGCGGCACTACGTAAAATGGATTATATTGCACAAGTAAAGGCACAAATATTACAAATACAATATAAAACAAAACTACGAGTCAACATAGACCAAAATGATCCAACCAAAGCCTTTAACGAAGAATGCGAGTTTATATACAAGAATAAGTTCAGGAACCGGGTGATGTTGAAGCTATGCAATTCTTTTGAAAATAATGCATTGATCATGGTAGATAAGATAGATCACGGAAGACGAATTGCGAAATATATCAGAAACAATTTGAAAGACAAACAAGTATATTGGATACGGGGATCGGTTGAGATGGAAGATAGGGAACGGATCAGAGCCTTGATGGAAACCAACAACAACGTGGTTTGCGTGGCTATGTCTCGTATTTTTGCTGTTGGTATTAACATCAAGAATTTACATTATGTCGTATTTGCACAGGGCGGCAAAGCGAAAGTTACTTTAATACAAAGTATCGGAAGAGGGTTGCGTTTGCATGATAACAAGGTGTGTCTTATCATAATAGATATTGCAGATATGTTGCATTATGGAACAAAACACCTTTTAGAAAGATTAGATTACTATAAGGACGAACAGATTGAACATGAAACTAAAGAGCTATACGAATAATGATTTTAACATAATTGTTAAATCAGCTAATGATTTTGATTGGAAACCTTCTATAGAAACAATAGAAACGCCAACCACACTATTATTTGCAATATCTACACTTCCTAATATACTAATCAAAAAAATAATATGGGATTTTGGAACAGGGAAACAGGTAAAAAGTCTAACCAATAGAAAATTTCCACTGAATGGATACGGTATTGGTTGTAAATACAAAAAATCGCACGATACTACGATAACCATACAGGCTTCTGTTTATACGGACGATCATAGGTTTATCCCAAAGTCGTTGACGAGTACAACGTTGAATCATATAATAAAGACACACTATGTTGATCCTGATACGTTTAAAGATCAGATATTAAAATATTATAAAACAGATAACTTTACAGATGATGTGGCAGAATCCATATATAAAATTGCAAATAGATTAGCGTTTTCGTCCAACTTCATAAATTATTGCGTAGATAGCGAAACCGAAGCTCTAACACAAAGAGGATGGTTGACTTATAAAGATATAACTACCAAAGATACGATATTATCATACAATATAAATGACAAGAAATTAACTTGGTCTTCTATAAAGGAAGTATTCGTCAACGAAAATTATAATGGTCCTATGCATTATTTAACCACTCCGGGATTAGATGCATTAGTAACGCCTAATCATAAATTCGTATCAGCAGAGTCTGGCCTAAAGGCAGTTGAGCATATTAAATGCGGAGAGCATATTGTACTTAACGGACTTCCGGTGGAATCTATGTTATCAATCATCAAGTGTGATGATAACGATGTAAAAAAAATAGCATTAGATTATATCAATGAATCAGAATTTAGCAAAGAGATTAATATATTTAGTATAATTGTTATAACTAATTTAAATCAAGATCAAAGAACATTGCTAATAGAAACCATATTGCGGAATAGTAAGGATTTAACATATATACATAAAGATAAACTACATATAGATAATTTTCTTATGTTATGCACACTAGCAGGAATAAAGACAACAACCAAGTTTATGGAAAATGATTCGACATATAATGTTAAAGTTTATATGAAATCAAATCTTCAATGTAAATCAGATGATATAACATTTCACCCGACTCAACAATATACAGGAACAGTATGGTGTCCAAAAACCGAGTACGGTACATTTGTATGTAAACGCAATGGATCTATATATGTCACAGGAAACACATACCGTGAAGAGATGGTGGGGGATGCCATCTTGTTAATGGTGAAGGCACTAACAAAACGAAAGTTCGATCCAGACAAAGGAAATCCATTTTCTTACTTTACACGTATTGCATTTAACGCATTTTGTAATAGAATAAAGGAAGAGAAGAAGAATCGGGAAGAGTTAACAAAATATCAGGAAGACATATACGGTGGAGCACTCGGAGAAACCACGAATCATCTCGGAGAAGATCATTCACACGAATCAAATAATTATGAAAATTAACAAAAACGAAGTAGCGATAATCGGTGACGTTCATCTAGGACTGCATCAATCTAATAACATATGGCATGACATAAGCTGTAATTATGGTAAATGGTTGAAGCAGACCCTACAGGATAAGGGTATAAAGGATATCATCTTTCTTGGTGATATCTTGGACAATAGAAATGAAGTATCGGTTACCACGCTTCATGTGTTAAGCAAATTTTTCAAGATGCTGGAAGACTTCAATATCATAATCGTGATAGGAAATCATGATTGTTATTATTCTAAGAGATCAGATGTGCATTCGTTGGGGACGTTAAACGATTGGGCAAATATAGAAGTTGTGGATAAACCAGTATCAGTTAATCTATTCAACCAAACTCTAACGTTCTGCCCTTGGAATACTCAAATAGAAGATATACCAAAGAGTGATATCCTATTCGGACATTTCGAGATAAATACATTCAAAATGAATGGTGGTCATGTATGTGAAGGCGGATACAACTCAGCCGCTCTTCTAGACAAGGCACCATTGATCATGTCTGGACATTTCCACAAAACGGATGAAAGAGTGTATAAGAACGGAAAGATTCTATATGTTGGTTCAGCCTATCAGAATAACTGGGGAGAGTATGGAGATCCGAAAGGATTCTATGTATTAGACTTGCACGACAATTCAATGGAATTTATAGTAAATGATGTATCTCCTAAACACGTAAAGATTAGAATGTCTGAATTACTGGCTGTTGGAAAGATTACTGACAGCATAAAAAAGGAATTCAATGGTAATATAATTAACTTCATTATAGATATGGAAATGGAACAGAAAGGAATCGATACTCTGTTGGCTAAGTTCTATGCACTAAATCCAATATCAGTAAAAACAGAAAATGAACTAATCTCCAAACCCATTGTTTCTTCTGCGGAAGAGATAAAATTCGAAGGCATAGATATAAAGAAGGATATTGTAGAGTTTGTTAACAGCTTAGATAATATTGACAACAAAGATACGATCATTAATTATTTGATAGATGTGCATGATAAGTGCAACGAAGGGAAGAAATGAACAACAAAATTGGAGTTGGTGTAGTAACCTATAAAAGGCCGGATTATTTCAGAACATGCATTAATTCGATTCCGAATGTAGATACGTTGGTAGTTGTCAATGATGGTGATCCATACGAATCGTCAATATATCCTAGTAGTGTAAAGGAAGTGATTCAGCATACTAAGAACAAGAGCGTAGGTGTATCAAAAAATGAACTTATGCGATATTTGATACAAGATGGATGTGACCATATCTTTATATTAGAAGATGATATAAAACTAATAGATCCTAATATATTCATCAATTATATCAAAGGAGCAGAATCTTCTGGTATTTGGCATATGATGTATGGATATCATGGACCAGCAAATAAAGATGCCGATAGCAAACCAAAGCCCAGATATATCGTAGACTATAAAGAGGCTAAAATTGCACTTAACCAGCATTGTGTTGGAGCATTCTGTTATTATCTCAGAAGTGTGATAAAACAGGTTGGGTATATAGACGAAAAGTTTTTTAATGCGTGGGACCATCTGGAACATTCCTTCCGTATCGTAAAGGCTGGAGTACTTCCTGCATATTGGTGGTGGCCTGATATCGCAGATTCTGCATCTATGATAGAAGATCAAGATCCTACGTTAATGAGTAGTGTGATACGAAAAGATGGTCAAGAGTTTATGAAATCATTCCAAGAAGGTGCGGCATGGTTTAAACACAAACATGGAGCATATCCTACCCATATACCCGACACCAAGTTTGAAGATGTCGTAGCCGCCCTTAAACAGATTAAAACCAATTACGCAAAAAAAGTTCTATGAATGATTTAACTCTTATTACATGTTCCTATAATACTCCTGATATCATTTTAACTATGTTAAAATCATTTCACCAGTCTAACAATACATGTGATAAGTTGGTGATAATTGAAAATTCTACTAATGATGAAACAGCCAAAATATTAAAAGAAAACAATATACCCTTTTATGTTCCGGGAACAAGACGACATAGCGAAGGAGTTCAAGCTGCCTTTGATATATGCACAACTAAATATGCTTTATTAGTAGATACTGATATTATATTTAAAAAAGATGTAGATCCTGTACTTAAACAATGCAAAGAAAATGATATATCGCTACTAGGAGAAGTGTGTGGAAATAGAGGTGGACGAGTAATTAACACGAGAATACATCCATGGTTTTGTTTTATTAATATAGATAATATAAAAAAATATAATATCAAATTTTGGGATTCCCGTAGATTTGGAAATGGTTATGATGTAGGTTGTTCATTCTTCGAAGATATCAGAAAAAACGGTCTTAATGTAGGTGATATAAAAATGGACCCATTTTATTATACACACTACGAAGGTATGAGTTGGCGTACTCAAACATATGATCCAACTAAACCAGATACTGGTATAGACAATGGAGGGACGCATCCATTCATCGAATACTTCAACGCAGGGAACAGAACCAAACGAATATACGATTCAGAAACGGCATATCTTAGACCGATAAACATAAAGAACATATTTAAATAAATGCAAAAGAAATACTTAATAAATATATATGATTATATGTTCTCAAGTGGAGGCATCATTGCCTGTCATAAACTATGTCATGATCTTAGGTCTCTTGGAAGAGAAGCTTATATATTAGGCAGGAATACTCATCCATTACTTAACGCATCTCAAGTAAATAGAACGTTTAAACGAGATGAATTAGTTGTCATATATCCAGAAGTTATTATAGGTAATCCATTAAAGTCCAAACATGTAGTTCGGTGGATACTTAATACTCCCGGAGAATGCGCTGGTATGAAACATAATGATTTTTATGGAAACTTGAAAAATACTGATATATTTTTCAAATATTCAGATGCATTCAAATTACACGATGGACTTAATTATAAAGGTCTATTGACTACCTTTTTTATAGATACTAGAATCTTTAACAACGAAGCAGGAGACCGAAATCATACTTGTTATCTTATAAAGAAGGGCGGGATGACTAATAAGTATCATCCAGATGATTCGATAAACGTAAGTAATTTACAAGAAGATCATCCAACAATGGCTGCTATATTTAAAAAAAGCAAATATTTATATTGTTATGATAATGAATGCTTTTGGGTTGTTTTAGCCGCAGTATGTGGATGTATCCCTATAATCATACCAAACGGAAACTATACCGCAGATGACTGGTATGAAAAATTTCCACACAAGACGGCAGGTATTGCGTATGGTATGGATAACCTTAAACGAGCAGAAGAATCTATAAATAGTATAACAGATGTTTTGACAATATATAAAGAAAAACATTTAAGCACCGTAAAGAATCTTATCAATATATGCGAAACTCTATAACCATATCATGTATCATGCTAACAAATACCAATAACCTAATGTTGTATGGTATATGCAACCGTGCTCTACAAACGCTAGTATGGTCAGAACCTACTATAAAATTCAATATAATATTAATGGAGTCTAGCCATTCCTCGCAGGAACAAGGATTCTTTTATAGTGTAGACGGAGCAGACATAACAACAATAACGCCTAAAGAAGAGTTTAATTATAATAAATTTTTAAATTATGGGATTGACGAACTTAAAAGGACCAATAACTTAACAAACTGGATATTAATTTTGAATAATGATTTAATATTTACTAAAAATTGGTTATCTAAATTACTAGACTGGCAAAAAATTCACCCAGAGGTATTATCCTTGAATCCATGGGAACCCCAGTGGCACGAAAGACATGGCCTATCACCAACCATAGAGGTCCATTATGGGTATAGAGTTCCGTTCGAAATAACTGGATGGTGTATATTAATCAACAAAGAAGTTATATCTAAGTGTGATCTATTTGATCCTAGATTTGTTTTTTGGTACCAAGATAATGATTATGCCAAAACTTTGGAATCACATAAAATAAAGCATGCTTTATTGACCAACTCAAAGGTATATCACATGGCTAGTCAGTCTCATGAGATATTAGATGATACACAACGTGAGATAAAGACGCATAGCCAAATTAACACGTTTGTGGCAAAGTGGGGCACTATATGAAAATATTTTTAACTGGATCATCTGGATACTTAGGTTCTAATATATACAAAAACATATCTGCTGAATATTTTTTATACAGGAGAGGAAGTAATATTCTAGATGATCTATTAAAATTTAAACCAGATTTTATTATACATTCGGCAGGAGAAATATATGATAAAGAAAAGATGTTCGATAGTAATGTAGTATTAACTAATGATATTTTACAATATGTTAAAAATAACAATATCATAAAAATGATATATCTAGGAACATCTTCAGAATATGGGAAATGTATTACACCAATGGCCGAGACAGATACCACTGATCCATTTAGTATATATGCAGCAACCAAATCGTGTGGAACTTTATTGTGCCAAGCATATGCTAGAGAATTCGACAAGGATATTTGTATTCTACGTCCATTTAGTGTGTACGGTAGTAATGAACCAATGCACAGACTGATACCGACCATTGTAAGTAATATACACGCAAATAAATCCACTACATTAATACATGGATTCCATGATTTTATATATATAAAAGATTTCATTAAATTGATTTACATTTTGCTAAATTCTGATAAAATTAAAACCAAGGCAGATATCATAAATTGCGGGTCAGGAAGACAGACTAGTAATAGAGAGATATTTGATTTGATATGCGGATTAATAAGCATACCGAATAACGTAATCGAGATAGACAAGAAAAAGGAATGTGATTCAGAGATGTGGATCTGTGATATCGAAAAAAATATAAAGAAATATAATTTTAACTGTGATTATATTTTGACCGATGGTCTAGGAGAATATATAGATGAACGAAATAAAACTAAAGTTGATAGATGATTCATACATGGACTTATCATTTAATGATAAATTTAACGTATATTATAATAATGCACAATCATATACTAGACATATTATAGAAAAAGAAATAAACCATGGGCATTATCAACATCCCCAATTCATGGAAATATTCAAGAATAGAAATGCTGTTGTCATAGATGCTGGAGCTAATATTGGATTATTCTCTTTACATATATCTCCAAAATGTAAAAGCATATATTCAATAGAGCCGACCAAACAGCATCTTGAAGTTTTGGTTGAGATAGCAAAGGCAAAGAACCTAACTTGTATTGTTCCAGAAGAAATAGCATTATGCAACTATACGGGAACAGTTAAGTTCATTACCGATAGCAGCAATACAACTACAAATAGAATTCATGATAGTGGATATGCTGTACCATGTGAAACGTTGTTAGGTTTTATAACAAAGCGAAAAATAGAAGATATTGATCTGTTGAAATTAGATATAGAAGGAGGAGAACAATTTGTTGTATTAGAAGATCCAACATTTGAGCAAGCAATAAAGAAGTGTAAAAACATATATGTAGAAATACATCCTCCACTTTCCGATGGGAATGCCATATGCAACAAAATATCTAATCTAGGATATAATCATATATTTATGAATAGTGATTATCTGAATAATTATCTAAACGTTTTATTTTACAAATAATGAAAACACTATTTTACACAATTTTATGCTCAGACTATAAACATCATATCGAGTTTGATTTATTCACTAAGGGATTTAAACGATTTCATCCAGATATTGAACTTAAGGTAGTGGATGAGAATATAATCGATGAATTACGCAAGACAAAACCATGGATAAATTTACTTAATTGTAAGGCTAGTATAGCCAAACTATTCTATAATGACTACGATCTTGTGGTTAATATAGATGCAGATCATTTCATATTTGATAGATTAGATGAAATATTAATAGGAGATTATGATGTAGCTGCACCGGCCAATTATAATCTATACGAAAACGTTGGAATTAAAATAACTACATATTTAAATAATATATATGAAATTGTGCCAGAGACACAATATATTCAGGGAGGATTAATTGCTTCGACTAGTAAACGATTTTGGGATGTGTATGAATTAGCCTCATTTAGATATAGTAATAGTTTTGCTTGTAAGGAAAATGATACACTAAATCTTGTAATGTGTTTTAATAATTTTAAATTTAAATTTTTAGATGGTCACTTTGACTACAGAGATCCAAAATTTAAATGCTTTTATGGATGTAGTTCATTAAACCAAGAAAAGAACGTAATTGTATTTAACAATAAATTATATTTGAATGATAAACCAATGAAATGCTACCATGTTGCTAAAGGTGGTGGAAAGCCTAAGATGGTAGACATATTTATTCCTAATGTCGTTGATTGGTACAAAAAGGAGATAACGTATGGAATTTAATACAACACTTTTTACTCCATATGTACTGGACTTCTTTACAGAAAATCTAAAAGACTATGATACGAACTATCTAGAGATAGGAGTATATTATGGAAAAAGCATAAAAGAACTATCCGAAACATATACAAATAAAACTATATTTGCGATAGATCCATTCATAGAAGATGGACACACTACACATAAAAGCGGAATAGCCCAAGGCAACGAGCTGTCATCACAAAAAAATAATGTTATATCTATACTAGAAACTCACAAAAACATAAAACTATTTCAAGCATCTTCGGTAGATTTTTATAAGACCCTAACCAAAGAAATAATAACAGATCTAAATATAGGTTGTATTTTTATGGATGGAGATCATCACTATTCATCCATAGTAAATGATTACAAATTATCTATTGATTTGATAGGAAGTAAAAAAGGTATCATATGCTTCGATGACTTGCATCTAGATGATGTATTACAAGCATACAACGAATTCATACAAATAATGGAACATAGAATAGAAAATATTAATATCCTCGGAAATACGTGTAAGGCAGTTAGATTAAAAAATGATTAATACATTACATAATAGACTTATTGATATATCATTCAAAAATAAATTATCTCATTTGAGTAGTTGCATAACTTCATTACCCATCATATATGATATATATAAAAAGAAAAAGGAAGAGGATATATTCATACTTTCTAATGGACATGCTGGACTAGCGTTATATGTTGTGTTAGAACACTTCTATAGATTTAATGCCGAAGATCTGCTACATACTCATGGAGTACATCCGAATATAGACACAGAACACAAAATATATTGCTCTACAGGTAGTCTTGGACTGGGGTTGCCAGTAGGAATAGGTTATGCTATATCAAATTTAACTAGAAAGATTTACGTGTTAATATCTGACGGAGAAGCTAAAGAAGGAAGCATATGGGAATCTCTTAATTTTATTGATACCAAACAGATAACTAATATAGAAGTTAATGTTAATGTTAATGGATATTCTGCTTATGATATTATAGATCAAGATAATATAACACGTAAGCTGAAATCCTTCCTAAATAATATAGTGATACACTACACAAATTTAACGAAGTTTCCATTATTAGATAATATGGGAATAGAATCTCACTATTATATATTAAAAACAGAAGATGAGAGGAACACATTATTGTTATGAGATATACGTTTTCACATTTAATATTAGATGCGATGCAGAAAGATAAGAATATATTCTTTCTTACAGCAGACTTAGGGTATAAAATATTTGATCCATTATTTAATGCCTTTCCGACAAGAGTGTTCAACACTGGAGCCGCTGAACAACTAATGGTATCATGCGCTGTTGGATTGGCGTTAGATAAAAAGCTACCTGTCGTATATAGCATAACACCATTTCTGTTATATCGTCCATTTGAAATCATTAGAAATTATGTTAATAATGAAAAGTTAAACGTTACTCTTATTGGTTCAGGTAGAGATAAAGATTACGCACATGATGGATTTAGCCACTGGGCGGAAGATGATAAGAAAATAATGAATATATTTGAAAATATAAAAACGTTTCATCCAAATAACAAAGAAGATTTACAAACTAAGTTTGATTATTATCTTTATAATGGACCTTCGTATATAAATTTAAAAAGATAATTATATATAGCAAATGTCCATAGTTATGGTATACTTATACAAGAAAGGAAATTATGCAAAAAGAAATTGATTTTTTTGAAGAGATCGGAGACTTCGTATTTACTTCGAAATACGCACGTTATGATGAGAAACACCAGAGACGAGAAACTTGGCACGAGGCAGTAAAGCGAGTCGAGAAGATGCATCTAAAGAAATATAGTCATCTTCCTAAAGAAGACCTAGAACAGATTTCTTGGGCGTTCGATCAAGTCAGAGAAAAGCACGTAGTTGCTTCTATGCGTTCTATGCAATTCGGTGGAAAGCCAATAGAAGTACAAAATACTCGTATGTATAATTGTGCTATGCGACACGTAGATTCTATTCGATCTTTTTCTGAAATATTCTTTTTGTTGATGTGCGGAGTTGGTGTGGGATTTGGACTGAATAAGAAATCATTAAATCGACTTCCTGATTTGGTTGATAAGACAGACCGAAATGGAACAATTCTAACCTATGTAATCCAAGATAGCATAGAAGGTTGGGCTGATAGCGTAGAGGCTCTTCTTAGTTGTTACTTCAAGAACACTGCCTTTACTGGACGCAAGATAGTTTTCGACTATTCTAAGATTCGTGCAAAGGGAACTCCTATCAAGACTAGTGGGGGGAAAGCTCCCGGACATGAGGGGTTAAAGCAGAGTCTAAAGAAGATCAAAGATATTTTAGATTATATCATCGAAGACAAAGTACAGAATCGGATACAAACAATAAATGCATATGATATAATCATGCATATGTCAGATGCGGTACTTTCGGGAGGCGTCAGAAGAAGTGCCACCATTGCTCTATTCCCCCAAGATGATGAGATCATGCTCAACGCCAAAACCAATTTCAAAGTATTGCGTACTATTGGATTTGAAAAGGAAACCAGCAAGAAGGGTGAGATTACTTGGGAAGGTCGTATTGTTATTGATTCTACCTATGGTGGCATCGAAGGCAAGAAATATGATGTATCCTTGACAGAGTATGAATACACTGAGATGCTATGTAAGGATAAGTTGATAAATTGGAGACACATTGAACCCCAGAGAGCACGTAGCAACAATTCTGTTCTATTAATGCGCGATAAAGCAACTCCAGAATTTTTCAAGTCTATTATAGAAAAGATTCAGCAGTACGGGGAACCGGGATTTGTGTTCGCAGATGATGAGATGTTTTTAGTTAATCCATGTTCTGAGGTCGGAACAATTCCTATCACCAGTGATGGTATGTATGGTGTACAGTTTTGTAATTTGGTTTCCATGAATGGAAGACACATTGATAGTGTTGAAAAGTTTATGACATATGCAAAGGCGGCTACTATCATCGGAACTTTACAGGCGGGATATACTAATTTCAAATACTTGAGCAATGTATCAAAGCAGTTAACAGAAGAAGAAGCATTGCTTGGAGTATCGATTACTGGATTAATGGATAACCCTACTATTCTTCTTGACCCTAAGATCCAAGCAGAGGTTGCCCAGTATACTAAGATTGTTAACGCAGAATGGGCCAAGAAGCTGGGTATTAATCAGGCGGCACGTATTACCCTTGTCAAGCCTGAGGGGTGTTTGGATAGTAATACTTCAATCAAAACATCCTTGGGGGATACAACCCTAAAAGAAATATTTGAAATAAATGGATATAATATTGATGATATTAGTAAACTGCAAGGAACATTTATTCCACCTTCTGAGAAGATATATGTAAGAGACGAAAATGATGAGTGGAAAATAATAACACAACTATTTGTTAATGGAACAGATACTCCAATATATGAAATAGAAATGGAAGACCACACTATAATAAAGTGTACGGGACATCATGCGTTCTTAACAAAGGGCAATGTATGGAAATCAGCATCAGATTTAACCGAAACCGATGAAATAATAGATTTTAACACAAATAAAACCAGCATAAAACTATAAGTATTTATATATGGAGGTTTTATGAGTATATATTTAAACCTAAAGAAGAATAGCAAACGATATAAAGTTCACCGGCTAAAGAGACATCTAATATATGTATATGGAGAAGATCGGGGAATGCAACGATATTATAAAATAATAAGAGGAGCATCTCTGAAATATTTCATATTTAGATTTGGCGTGATAGAAGGTAACCGTAAATATAAACTATATAGGATGAGAGGAACAAAAGAAGCATATATCACAAAATATGGCGAGGATGAGGGAATCAAAAAATACATAGAAAAAAATAAAAAACTATCGGTAAGTACTGAATCTCTAAAAAATAACGGTTATACTGATGATGAGATAAAAGACATACAACAAAAACACGCAAAGAATTCCGCAATAACCAAAGAAAATATGATTCATAACTATGGATTAGAAGAGGGAACGAGGAGATATGAGAATTATACTAACAACACAAGAGTTAGTGTTAGGTCTATTGATGAATTAATATCACGTAAAGGTTTATCATTAGAAGACGCGAAGTTATATGTAAAACAAATACAACGTAGAGATTTACCATTTTTTATCAAAAAATACGGAACAATAATAGGAAAAGACAAATACCAGAAAGCGACCATTAAAAAGGCATACGCAAATACAGAAGAATATTATAAAAATATATATGGAGAAGGGACCGGAAAAGAAATATGGAAAGAGGTTGTCCACAAAAGAATGTCAATCGGATCTGATTCTAAACCACAGATAGAATTTGCTATGAATATATATAATAGGTTAAATCAAAAGACAAAATCAAGGTTTATTGGGATGCCAATAACAAAATCTTGTATTATATATTTCGAGAAAAATAAATATAACCTGAACTATTGTATTCCAGATGTTATAATAGATAAAAATATCATAGAATTTGATGGAGATTATTGGCATACACTACCAAATATATTAGAACGGGATATACAGAAAACGGTTCTATTGATATCGATGGGATATCAAATAATACGAGTTAAGTATTCAGATTACATAAAAAATAAAAATTCATCTGATTTTTATGATAAAATTACAGAACAATGCAATATAAAGGAAATAAATGAAAATTAAAACAATAAAACGAGGAATATCCACTCTAACCCTAGACATAGAAGTAGCCGATTCACACACATATCAGTTATCTAATGGATGTATAACTCATAACACTACCAGTCTGATGCTAGGCACTGCCAGTGGCATTCATCCACACCATGCCAGAACATACTTCCGTAGGATTCAATGCAATAAAGAAGATAATGTTTATAAACATTTCAAAACATATAATCCTCATGCAATTGAACCAAGTGTCTGGAGTTCAACGAAGACTGATGATGTGGTTACTTTTCCATTAACAATCTCGGATAAAGCTATGGTTAAGGAAGATCTAACGGCACTACAGCATCTTCAATATATATTGAATACGCAGAAGAACTGGGTGCTGAATGGAGAGACAGAAGCGAACAAGAAGAACATTCACCATAACGTATCTTGTACGGTAATCGTAGATACTCCAGAGTGGGATGATGTTATTAAGTTTATCTTCGAACACAAGCAATATTTCACGGCTGTTGCCTTCTTGCCTAAGATGGGAGACAAGATATATAAACAAGCTCCTAATGAAGCGATAACAACACCAGAAGATGAATTAACATTTAATAACTTGAAAAATCACTGGAAGCGTGTAGAATATACAAAGATGAACGAAGACCAAGACGTTACTGAACTACAGAAAGAAGTGGCCTGTTCGGGAGGGGTTTGCGAACTCACAAGGATATAATATGACAGACATAAAAACACCATTTGAGAGACGTTTAGATGATATGGAAGCCGATATCAGTAAAATTAAAGATATCGTAGAACAGCTACATATAGATATGATGGATTGTAAAGAAGCCTTTGAGCATAATGATGATAGTTTAACAAATCTACGAACGATTGTTAACGATCTTGCTAAAGCTCTTCCTTCAGAAGTAACCGTATAATGAAAGAAGTTATATTCAAAACCCTGTCGATAAAGAATTTCCTGTCAATTGGGGATGAACCAATTGATATTAAATTTGAAACTGGATTGCATATTATAACTGGTATCAATAAAGACAAAGAAGATGGGAAAAACGGAACAGGTAAAAGTTCTATTGTTGATGCCTTCTTCTTTGTTTTATATGGTACTCCATTAAGACCCATCAAGAAAGATAGCATTACCAACTGGATCAACAAAAAGGAATGTAGCGTTACGTCTACATTCAACGTAATTGATGACGGCAAAACAGACGAGTATACTTTATTACGAGCATTGAATCCTTCTCGTATTCAGTTGATAAAGAATGGAGAAGATATTTCCCGCACTATCGGAAAGACTAATGATAATATATCTGAAATTCTAGGCACAACGCCAGATATGCTTTCTCAGAGCGTAATTACTTGCCTAAACGAGACAGAACCTTTCCTATCAAAGACCCCAGCAGTTAAGCGTAAATTTATTGAAGATATCTTCAAGATTGAAATATTTGGTAAGATGACGCAATTCATACGCAATGAGTATAATGAAACAAAGCGTCTATATGATTTTGAATTAGAAAAAATCTCTGATATAGAGTCGAATATCAATCTACACAAAAAGCAACAAAATGAGCAAACCGAAAAGAAGAGAATCAGAATCAATGATCTAGAATCACGCAAAGACTCCACACTAGAAGAAATCGAGCATTTAAAGGAAAAGATAAAGGAGTCACAAGAAAAGGTAACTGCCACAAATAGTTCTGATATATCTACCAAGATAACTTCTCTCAAAACAAAAGAAAAAGAAGTAATAGAAGCAGACAAACAGAACATAAAAACTCTTACCATCAATCAAACAACGATCATCAACTTAAAGAATGACATTAGAGAGCTTGAGAAGGTAGCCGATGGATTTTGTGTTCATTGCAAACAACCGTTTTCAGAATCAAATAAAGAAGAAAAACGGAAATTAATATCAGAAAAGCGTAATGATATTATAATCTGTTCAGATTTGGTCAATACTATTGAAGAAAAATTAAAACAAACGCAGAAGACTAAAAACGATATAGAAGACTTGATAGAAGAGTTGAATATGTCCTTACGGGCTATAAATGCAAGTCAATCAGAATTAGTTAGACTAAACTCTGACTTGAAACAACAAGAGAAGCTGTTAAACCAAACCATAGGTGACATAGCCAACATAAATAAGGATTCTCCATCATTCGATGGTATCATAAATGAATTGACAACCAGAAAAGATTCACTAACAATAACAGCTAATGAATATAAGAATAAGTTAGTAATAATTGAATCCAGCAAGTTTATCGTATCCGATGAAGGTGTTAAGAGTTTTATTATAAAAAAGATGTTGAAAATGTTGAATGGTAGACTAAGTTATTACCTAATACAGTTAGACGCACCCGGAAGTTGTCAGTTTAATGAATATTTCGAAGAGACTATGGTAAACAATAGAGGAAAGGAATGTTCATACTTCAACTTTTCAAGCGGAGAACGAAAGAGGTTTGACTTAGGAATGCTATATACTTTTAAGGATATTAGAAGATTGCAGTCTAATGTATCTATTAATGTTGGTATATATGATGAACTCTTAGATACTGCACTAGATGCTAATGGAATAGAAGCAGCTTTAACCATCTTAAAAGAACGTGTATTAAACCATAAAGAAGCTATATATGTCATAAGCCATAAAAAAGAAGCGGCAAAACACGCTACTGGCGAAGTAATATATCTAGAAAAAGAAAATGACATAACAAGAAGGAAACCCCATGAATACTCAGCAATATCAACCAATTAAAATAAACACACTAGGAAGCGTAATGGGACGACCAATTGGGTTACCCATGCAACAGTATGGTGCAATGCCAGTTATGGCCCAGCATGAGCCACCTCCTCTCGAAATGCCGGGGCAGGGTCTATCTCGTGCTATAAACTACTATGCCGATTATGCTGGGTGTGGCTGGTGGCGTATGATCGCTCCTGAAATGTTGATGAATATTAATAACAGAGCTGTTGTCTGTGGTTTAACTACTATGGTACTAGATCCACGATTCTATGCTGGAATAAAGGCAGTTCGTTTACAGAGACAGGCTACGCCAGTACAGTTGCAATTCTTGAAATTCTTGAAACAAGGTTCTGTACAACACAATTTCAAAATAATATATGAGATTGACGATATTATTGTAAAACATGATATTCCTGACTACAATCGTTGTAAGGTAGCATTTGAGAGCGATGAGATTATGAACAGTTGTATCGAAATGATGCAGATGTCTGATGAAATTAGTGTAACCTGTCAGTATATGAAGGAATATTATATCAACAAGACCGGAAATAAGAAAGTTACGGTAATCCCAAATTATCCTGCAAGGATGTGGTTAGATGGACATTATGATCCTAAGAAGATTATAAAAGATTATCAAGATAATAAGAAAAAACCCCGTGTTGCATATGTTGGTTCTGGTACACATATCGATGTGATGAATAAAACCAACCAGAAAGATGATTTCGCGCATATCGTAGATGATATCATTTCGTCTAGAAAGGATATTCAATGGGTATTCGTAGGGGCACACCCATTAGCATGTAAGCCATTTATTGATCGCGGAGAAATGGAGTTTGTACAGTGGTTTCCTTTATTGGAACTTTGGAAGGCATATACAACCACAAATGTAAATGCAGTTATTGCTCCACTACAGAATAACGTATTCAATAGTGCTAAATCTAATATTAAGTTCTTGGAAGCAGCTACTGCCGGTATCCCCGGAATTTTCCAAGATATGATCACATATAAAGACGCACCCCTACGTTTTACTACTGGTTCGGAGTTAGTTGATCAGATCAAGGCTTTGACCAAGGATGAGAATACATATATGAAGTTCTCGAAGAAGGCTCGTGAGTATGCGGATGGGTGCTGGTTGGATGACCATCTTGATGAGTTTGTTGAACTGTATTATACAAATATTGGAGATAAGGGTAGAATTGCATTATTGAAGAACAATCCAGATCAGAAAATCATATAATTTATCCCTTGATAAATCCTAAGATATCGAGTATCATATATACATGAATAAATTTGGGTATAGAACTGTCTGGTACAATCCCAGAAAGAAATGTGTTCATTTATGGACATGGGATGATGAAGGGAATCGTATTGAACGAACAGAACCATTTAATCCTTATCTTTTCTTAGAAACTACATCTACACCAGATGCAGTTTCTATTTATGATACCAATCTAAAGAAGATAACATTTCCTAGCCAGTTTGAACGTAGACGCTATGTAAAGGAATGTGGAGTCAAACGCCTATTCTATAATCTTAGGGCGGAACAACAGTTTCTATTAGATGGCTATCTTGGATTAAACGAAACCCCAGATTTCTCAAAAAATCCACTAAAGATCGGAACTCTGGATATTGAAGTTTTTTCTCCAAGCGAATTTCCGATAGCCGAAGAAGCAAATCATCCTATCAATCTAATAACTTTTCATGATTCGTTAAATGATAGATATCATACATTCGGACTCAACCAAGAATATACCCCCAAGCTTCCTAATGTAACGTACTATAACTGTAAAACCGAAGAAGATTTATTAAACAAATTCCTAGATGTGTGGTCTTCAGATTACCCAGATATTTTAACTGGATGGAATACTGACGGATTTGATATTCCATACATAATAAATCGAATTACTAAAATACTAGGCGAAGACGAAGCCAAGAAGTTATCTCCGGTGGGTAACATATATTTTAAAGATAATGTATCACAGAAATTCGGAGAAAAGGTTGGTAAGTGGATTATTAGCGGAATAAACTGCTTAGATTATATAGAGATATATAAAACATTTACTCGTGAAAAGCGAGAACAATATAAATTGGATTTCATAGGGAACTTTGAATTAAAAGAAGGTAAGCTAGGTTATAACGCAGTTAGTTTAGCCAAATTATCTATATCTGATTGGGCATCCTTTGTAGATTATAATATACAAGACGTAAACATTGTATGTAAGCTTGAAAATAAGCTTAGATATATAAAAACAATGAGAATTATCTCGCACAAAGGTTTCTGTAATATGGAAGATACCTTGGGTAAGGTAACCGTGGTGAATGGAGCTATGGCGGCACAGGCATTAAAGCGTAATAAGATATTAGCTACCTTCGTAAATGATAAGATGGCGGATTATGATGGTGGATTTGTAAAGGAAATTGAACCGGGTATTGTTGAGGCTGTAGTTACTTTTGACGCTAATAGCCTTTACCCAAACACAATTATCACATTAAACATGTCACCGGAAACCAAAATAGGCAAGGTTACTGAGATAGATAATGATAAAAATGAAGTTTGTATAAAATTGATAAATGGCAAAAATTATACTTTAACCAAAGAGAACTTTCTTGGATTTATAGAAAAAGAAAAGGTAGCTATTTCAAAATCTCGTGTTCTATTCTCTCAGAAGACAAAGGGAATAGTACCTGAATTTGTTGATAACCTATACAACGAGCGTGTTGCGATCCAAAAAGAGATGAAAGCGAAAGAAAAGGAACTACAAAAAATTACCGAAGAATACACAAAAAAGTATGCAACAAAACCATAAATACTTTTGTATAGTATTGTATTGCAATATTATTAAGGAGTATATATGGAAGAGATAGACATAATAACATGGATACGAGAAAATTTATCATCAAAAAGAAAAGTAATTAACCCAAATTACACACGAAATAATTTCAAATTCATCAAAACAAAATATCCAGAAATGTGGAATACACTAAATGGAAGAACAATAACAATTGATGATAAAATATATTCATTTGAAGATAAACTATTAATACCAAACCCAATAATAAATGGAATATGTATAGGAACTGCATATTATTTCAAGAATAAAAACATGCAAAAGTTATTGTCAACTTTGGATCATAGTAAATATATATCATTTAATGAAATAGTTGATGCATGTATATCACTAAAATTATCTGGAATACGCTTAATGCTGATAGCTAAAAAGGCATATCCAGAAATATATGAAAAAATAAAGAAAATATATAAAATAACAAAAAACGAAAGCGAATCAGTATATTGCTTCCGTAAGAATATAAAACCACTATACATAAATGGAACCCACCTAAACTTTCAATATCTTTATGGTGGATATTCTTATGAGAATCTATACTTTATATATATTAATAACAAACATAATTTATTGAATATGTTACGTGAAATGTACAAAGAAGATTCATATAAACTGGTTACATTTATTAAATTATATTTACCAGAAATAAAGAGTAGAATAGAAACCCACGAAATATCTATACATGCTAAGAATATTGACGAAAAAATACATATATTAGTTAATGATCTATTCGAGCAACCAACTTGTTTAATGTGTGGACAGTATACAAAGTTTATTACCCTAACTACAGGATATCATAATTTCTGTTGCAATAAATGTAGATTAATTTATACTGGCATCGGAAATAGGAAGTATAGAGATCCAAAAAGATGGAATGAATATAATTTATTAGTCGAAAGATATACCAATATTACATATAGAAAATTTAAAGATATTATCAATCCAAATAACTATAATCGTTCAATGCTAGATCATAATGTAGATCATATAATCCCAAGATCTTATGGTTACGAGAATAACATTGATCCTAGAATAATATCACATGTCAGCAATCTACAGATGCTTCCGCAAAAAGTCAATAAATCTAAAGGGAAGAAAATTATTGACAAAACTCTAATAGAACTTATAATGATACTCAAAGAAAGCGATATAAAATACTATGATGAATGAAGAAGATTATAAGAAAAAAATTATAGAACTGTCTAGTGATGTCGAGAGATTAAATAATCTACAATTTTCTATAAAAATTTTATTGAATTCAATATATGGGGTATTTGGAAATCAGTTCTCTGCACTATGTGATGTCGATTGTGCTGAATCTATTACACTTACTGGGCAAGCTGTAATAAAAGAGGCTAGTAGCATATTAGATAAATACGCAAAAGAAAAATACGGGATAGAAGAATCGATTACAAAATACGGAGATACTGATTCGGAACATATAACAATAAAACCAATTCTAGATAAATTAAACCAACAGCTATTTGATGAAAATAATACAATAAACCCAATAGTATATAAATTAGTAAATGAAATGAACGCTTACTTAAATGAACAGATAAATAATTGGAGCAAAAAAACGTTAAATTCTATTGATTCGAGATTTATATTTAAACGAGAAGGTATTTGTTCGTCTGGGTTGTATCAATCTAAAAAACACTATATATTACACATTAAAGATAAGGGAGAAAACGATCCCATGCCGTGTGATATAATAAAGCCGGTTGGTGTAGAATTAGTCAAAAGTACCATGTCAGAAACTGTAAAAGATATGATAAAACAGGTAGTTATGACGATGCTTACGTCTACTAATAGGGAAAAGACATTAGACACCTATAGAAAAGTATATGAAGAGTTTAAGAACTTGTCTATCGAGAATATCTCGTTTAGGTCTAAAATTGGAACATTTACCAAATACTCAAAGAAATCTATCGGATTTAATTTGTCAAAGCATACCCCAATTGCAGTATCTGGATCTATCTATTATAATACAATAATCAAAGAGCTTGAACTAACTTCAAAGTACCCACTACTTTCTAGTAATGATCATGTTAGGTGGGTATATTGTTTGTCCAATAACAAATATAATATAAAAAATATAGCATTTTTGGACACTATACCAGAAGAATTCGTTGACATAAAACCGGACTATGATATAATGTTTAAGAAGCTACTAGAACCGGCAATCAAACGTCTGTTCATATGTGCGAAGTGGAAAATGTCGAATTTGCAAGCAGAATATACAGTAGATCTGCTTGACTTATTTAAAGAATAGATTAGTATATGAATATAAGGAGAAACAAGATATGGCGAATAAGAACCTAGTTACATTTCTAGACGCTGCACAGCGTACAATCATTGCTGAACTAGCCACCGATACGGCAGAGGCAATTACAGTAAATAACCCAGTGGTGGTTAATATCGTACCCCAGTATGATGAGATAAGTGGAAAGCCCACAGGTCAAATGGCACTTCAGTTGCTTCCTGTGTATTTCCGTGAGTTTCAGGGAGAGAAGAAGAATCCTGCGGTATTTACATATACGAAGAATACAATCACTCAGATATCATTTGAGGGTGGTTTTGATTTCCGTCTATATGGACAGTACGATCATATTTTCAACCCCCAGCCTTCGGCACCTGCCGCTCCCGCTGGTGGAAGTGCTCCCATATTAAAGTTGTTTGATGAGGAAACCAAGTAATGGCTAAGAAGGCAACCAAAGAAGTTGATAGCGAAAAGCAAGACGCTAAGTCTAAACTCAAATCCGTATTTGATGGTTTGGATGAGCTTAATCCTTATGGATCATTACTATCTGAAAGTGCATTGTCGATAGTTGACTCTTGGACAGATACTGGATCGTATGCATTAAATGCGATCTTGTCTGGTTCTTGTTATCGTGGTGTTCAGAATGGACGAGTAATTGTATTCTGTGGACCATCTGGCTGTGGTAAGACGTTGCTTACGATGAAAATCATAGGCAACCATCTAAAGCAAGATCCAGAAAACTTTGCGGTTGCCTTCGATTCAGAACTTGCAGTTGACGCGCAAACCGCAATAAATCTAGGAGCCGATCCTAGTCGTATCAAGCATTATCCAGTAAAGACTGTGAACGAAGCTCGTAATCAGGTTCTGAAATTGTTGAACAATATAACAGAACTTGGATTACAGAAGAAGTGCATGGTGGTTATCGATTCGCTTGGTATGTTGGCTGGTGGAAAGGAGACAGCAGACGCAGAGAAGGATAAGGATGCCGCCGATATGGGTCTACGTGCAAAAGAATTACGAGGATTGCTTCGTATCATTACGTGGCCAGCCGCCATATCCAAGACAACTGTTCTCTGTACGAATCATACATATAAGAGTCCGACTGAAATGTATCCGTCTGCCGTTGATCATCAGTCTGGTGGAGAGGGGCCGATTTATGCGGCATCTCTAATTGTTCAGTTGGGATTCAAGCGAGAAAAGAACGAAGAAGATTACCAAGAGGAAGAAATCATAGCTATTGCCAAGAAAGTTGGTGGTATTACTATGCATGCGTTAACAACTAAGAATAGATTTATTCCTCAAATGTTGACTACTGATCTTTATCTTAACTTCAAAACAGGATTAGATAAATATTCTGGATTGTTTGATATGGCAAAGGCATTTAATATCTTTGAGGGTTCGACTAAGTATTCCGTTGATGGCATAGATTTGGGATTCCGAAAGAACTTTGAAAGAGATCCTGAGGTTTGGGAAAAGACTTTGCTTCCTAAACTTGAAGCTGTTATTAAAAGGGAATTTACTTTCCATTCTGATGCAGATGATATCAAGAAAGAAGTTAAAAATATAAAATGAAAACGTCCAAACCAACAAACAAAAAACTTGAAAAATTCTATAAACTATTAGAAGATTTATCTAACGCATCTTTTGATTGTGGAGATTTTAAACCACTGGGAAATGCAAAAGATTCCGAAATATATAAAGTATTGAGCGATGCTAATAAAGAAATTTTGGATCAATGCAAAAAATGGGCTGAAGAAAATATTAAGTAATATATATGAAGTATCTCAAGGATAAATGTGCATACCTGAGTGGGGGTATGTACCAGCATACAGATAGTGGAATATCTTGGAGAGAAGATATAACAAAAAGGCTGGAAAGATTTGATACGAAGGTTATAGATCCCTGTAAGAAGGTTATAGGAATAACTGAAATAGGGGAAGATAAGAATACCTTTAGATCAATTATATTGAAAGAAAACTGGGCAGAATTGAAAGACACATTCTGGCCCATCGTGAAGCATGATCTAAGAGGAATAGACAAAAGCGATTTTGTTATATTTAATTATGATGCTTCGATACCCACTATCGGAACGATACATGAACTAGTCGTAGCAACCTTCGAGAAAAAGGTTATTTTGTTGAAGTATGATAAAGCTCAATTACACTTATTCAATCCGTGGATAGCCACATTCATAAAAACTAACCACTTTTTTTATGATTGGGATATGATGTTTGAATATTTAGAAAAAGTAAATGATGGGGTATTTGACACCTCACTATGGATAATATAAAGGAAATTATGCCAAGAATAACAATATCAGGAGCACACGGGGTAGGAAAAAGCACACTAGTATCCGCTTTGAAGGAAATTCCAGAAATCGAAAAACGATTTACCTTTAAGGATGGAGTTATCCGAAATATTATGAAGGATAGAATAAAGGCTAATGAGTTTGGTGCAGACAATACCCAACTTTTAGTACTGGCTAAGTTTTTGGAGTATTCGACTATTTCTAATACAATATTGGATAAATGTTCATTAGATGGTTTAGCATATACAGCATATCTATACGAAAATCAGGAAGTACGCAAAACTACCCTACAAGTTGCCGAATCAATATTTGAAAATATAAAATATGATATTTACTTTTACATTGCGCCAGACTTTGATATAATACACACAGGCACACCTCCAGCGAATATGGAATTCCGTAATAGAATTTCTGAATTGTTTGAGGAATATATCCAGTCATATAGATTACCAGTTATTAGATTAACTGGCAAAACAGAAGATCGGGTAAAGCAGGTCGTAGATACGATTGAGGCATATGACAAGTGGTTGAAATCTGAGACGAAAGAGAAAGAAAAATATATGAACTCGGTGAAAGTATAAATGGTGGAAACTATAAAAAAATTAGATTATGATCTATTTGAATATATCATAGCATTTAATTGTACGTTCGATGATCTATATATTACCACAGTAATAGATAATCTTAAATTGGAATACATAAGTAATCTCAATATACGAAGCTATTTGAAAATATTATTTGATTTCTATCAAGCAAATCAGGCACTTCCAGCAGCCACTGAAATACGAGCGTATCTCAGTAATGACGAATTAAAGAATTCTTATAGAGATGTTGTATTAAAGTTCAAGACATTGGATTCTAAATATAATTTCGATGAGCTTATTGTTAATACACAACAGTACATAAAAGAGAAAGCCGTTTATTTAGCAGTAAAATCAACAGTTAATACCTTTTCTGGCGATGGGCCTAAAGATACTGGAGAAATATTTGACCTATTTAACAATGCTTGTAACATAAGCCTGATTGATGATTTGGGTTTTGATTATCTCAATAAAATAGATGAACATATAGCTGACATAAAGGTAATCGATAGATTCATACCTACTGGATACTCGTGGCTAAACAAAATGCTTGGCGGTGGATGGCTAGAGGGTGGACGAGCATTATATCTATTTATGGGAGCAACTAATGTAGGCAAGTCTATTGTGCTCGGAAATATAGCCAAAAAACTACTAGAACAGGATCGTGTAGTTGTTTTAATTAGCTTAGAAATGTCTGAATTAGTATATAGTAAACGTATAAGTACCCAACTATCACGAATACCTTTTGCTAAATTAAAAAACGAGACTGATGCATTGGCTATCTATTTAAAGAAGTTCAAAGAAGAACATCCAAACTCCAGATTAATCGTAAAGGAATTTCCTCCTAGTAGCATAAGCGCAAATAATATAAAAGCCTATATTAAACAATTAGTAAATAAAATGAAGATAAGGCCAGATGCAATTATATTAGATTATCTGACGCTATTAATGGCAAATACACCATCTGGCAGTATGTATACTGATGGAAAGGCGATTGCGGAGCAGGTACGTGCATTAACGTATCCACAGAATTTTGGGTGCCCCATAATATCAGCTTCCCAAATAAATAGATCCGGTTTTGGAGAAGCTAATCCAGATTTAGATAAGACTGGAGAAAGTATAGCAATCCCCCAGACAGCGGATGCCTCATTTTCTTTGTGGCAGACGGAAGCGGAAAAGGAATTAGGGATTCTTAACATGGGAATAAGAAAAAACAGATTTGGAGTTAACTTTGGCAAAACTGCGTTTAAGATTGATTATGACACATTAGCTATCGATGAGATTGAAGATGTATTTGGAAATACCGAAGCGATTAAAGAAACAGATGATATTCTTAGTCGTTTAAATAAAAAATAAAAGTATGATTGATTTTTCTAAATAAAAGAATAAATATATTATATGGCAAGACATAAAAAAATATTCTGCTTCACACACTATGACTTGGATGGAGTAATATCTTATCTGGTTACAAAGTGGGCACATCCAAAACATATAATAGAATATAAGCCTATTGTTGATTCTGGCATTAGAACTGAACTAGCACAGTGGTTATTAAACAACAATTTCGATGATTACGAACGAGTATACTTCCTTGATTTAGACGTATCTGGAGCAGTTGATCTAATTGACAGAGAAAATGTATTCATCGTAGATCATCACAAATCTCATGTCGATAACATGAAATATACCAAATGCGTTGCAGTTGTTAAGGAATATACATCCGCATGTTTATTGGCTTACAAGGCATTTAAGAAGATATATAACTATGAATTTACGGATGCTCAAAAACAGCTAATACTATATGGAAATGATTATGATTCATATGCTAATAAATTTCCTGAGTCTAAGATGTTAAATGCAATATATTATAATACCCAAAAATCATTTGAGTCATTTATAGAGATATATGCGGAAGGATATGTTGATTTTACAAATCAACAGTTGGCTATATATAGAATGTTTGAAAATGAATTATCTGATATTCTAGATAAGTTGACTGTATATCAAGGTGGATATGCTGATGTAGATGGAGAATATCGAGTAGTAGTATCAACTTTCGCAAATAAACACATAAATGATGTTGCAGAATACGTGCTAAACAAGTATAATTGTGATGTTGCAATAGTAGTAAATCTTAAATCAAACCACATTAGCTTTAGAAGACCAAGTGATGGAACAATGAAATTAGATGTTTTTGCTAGAGATATAGCTAGTGGCGGTGGACATGAATACTCCGCTGGTGGTATTATAACAGATACATTTCTAGACTTTACAAAGACACTCAAACCAACATGACAAGAATATACCTAGACGATGCAGATTCTATACAGGATCATGTCCATACAATAACCGAAAGGGAATTAGACATGATTATTTTAAAGATGGGATCGCTATTATCGATACTACAAAACAAGAAAACGAACCAAGCTAAAATGTTAATTTTTCTAGTTAAGAACGAAAATTTCAGGAAGGCATTTCTATATATCGCAGAAGTAAATTGTTTTCAAAGATTAGTGAATTGTTTGATGGAAAAGTATCCAACCCTGTGTGAATCAAAAGTCGTATACGGAGCATTGAAGCGTGATAACAAACGTCGAAAAAAACTTATATAATACGTATCTTAGAATATCACGAACCGTTAAAAATAAACCATTCTCATATCGAAAGGATTTTTCCGATATGGATGATTCTACATTATTGCAGTTAACTAGAATAAGTAATTTATTTTTTAAATATCCTCATATTAGTCCAGATGATTATTTTCTGGCTCCTTATAAGGTATATCCAAATGCCGAACATTTTACATTAGATTATTATGCTGGTATGGGAGCAGTCGAAGCTTTTAGTATCTATATGAAACAAATACAGGAAATGCTACCCGATAGCGATGAACAGTTAACATATATAAAAGCATCACTTCGATTTATTGGATCTTTCTGTATAAAGAATAAAATCAGTATAAAAGAATATCCACAACACAAAACTGGATTAACCTATGATTGGATGAAACATATCAAGAAGCATGAAATATCCGTATATTCTATAATGGAATTTCCAGAGATACATGCTATAATACAATCTGCTGCCGAAGACGAGAAGGAATTATTTCTTGGAGACGTTGGAAAATATTTTCTAGGATATAAGGCTAAATATATCCAGTCTAAACTAGCTAAACAGTTGATGAGAGAAGGACTGGAAAAAATATCCAAAATTGTTGATAATAAGGTAGATATATAGGATATGCAACATAAATATTTATGAGAGATTCGAATAATAGTGAAATATTGCTTGAATTAATCCTAAAAACAGGTATACTCTTAAGAGTGACCAATAACATAATAAACGCAATAGTGAAAACAACAAAAAAGGAGCATAGTAATGAGTGCAGTTGATATGAAGAGCATGTTTGAAAGTATTAAAGAGGGTTTGAATGCCGAGCGAGGCCGCAGTAGCGGTCTATTCAAAAACTTTCTTAAGATGGAAACTGGAAAGACTTATCTAGTTAGGCTTGTACCTAACATTAAAGATCCAAAGGCAACCTTCTACCATTATTCACACCATGGATTTACGAGCCTATCTACGGGACAGTATGTTGATGCCATGTGCCTGAAGAACTTTGGTGAACGCTGTCCCATCTGTGAGCAGGTATTCAAGTTATATAAAACTAAGAAGGAAGAAGATAAGAAGCTTGGTTATTCTATCCGAAGCTTGGAAAAGCATTTGGTTAACGTTTATGTAATTAACGATCCAACCAATCCTGAAAATGAAGGAATGGTGAAGATTCTTCGCTTTGGAAAGCACATTCATGATAAGATCATAGCGGCTACCGAAGGTGATGATTCTGATGAGTTTGGTTATCGTATTTATGATCTTTCTGAGAATGGTTGCAACTTCAAGATTAAGGCAGAGAGCAACTCTGATGAACGTAGTAAGCGTCAATACACTAACTATAGTAACTCCAGATTTACATCTGCTGGTGCCATTCCTAATATGACTCCAGATAAGATTAAGGAAATATATGATAATTCTTGTGATCTTACTAAGATATTAGATGTAAAGACCGATGTGGAATTGACTAATCTTCTCAAGATCCATGTCTTTTGTGAAGGAACCGTAAGTCCCACAAAGGTCAAAGAATCCGAGGCAACCACACAGTCGGCATATTCAAAGGAAGATGCTGTCGAGAAGGAATCCGCAAAAGAGTATCCTAAGAAGGCAAATGCGGATACAAACGATAAGATCAAGAAACTATTAGATGGTTTAGACAGTCTGTAAATAAATGCCGCCCCTAGCATAATATTAGGGGCGGCTTATTTAAGGGGTACATGAAATTCTTCAATTCGGTATCACGGTGGATAAGGAAAAAAATGGAAAAGATTAGTAAAGATGATTTGGATGCGTTAGGTGGGATGGCTAGTTTAGTCGGAACATACATGAAAGACTTTGCATCTAAAACTACTGAGGATGCACGAAGTAAACTATTTAAAAATAGTATAAATCCACGAGATACTATAGCTAACGCACTTATACCACCAAAAAATGATATTGCTCAACAAGCAGTTCCAGATAATACTAAGTTAGCACCATCTTTATCAGAGCCAGAACCACTCGTATCTAGTCCTACATCACAATCAGTAATACCAAAAGAAAATACAATAATCGATAAAAATCAAATGGAGTTTTCCTTTATTGAAAGACCCATAGCTGGATATGGAACTGTTGGTGATCTTGTGAACCATTTCAATACTAGACTTGACAATATTGAAGAGTCTGTTAGAATATTAAAGATGTACCTAATAGATATAAAAGTAAACTTACCCAAGCGAAGGATAAAGGCTACCGATGAACCTAAAGAAACTACATGAAGCTGCTTTATGGAAGAAGATGTCAGAACAAGATTTTCGAACAAATGCGACTGAAAAATTATTGTTGCAAGAAAAAAATATAGAAAAATTGTCTAACATTATTACAAAGCTAACAGAAGATATATTCATATTGAGAAAACAATTTGGAAACATGAGTATCCAGAATGTTAAACTAAACCAAAAAGTAAATAACTCTAACCAAAAGATGAACGATGACGCTGACTCTAAACAAAGCGGAAATAATAACTCAGTTTCTTAATCCAGTAAGCAGAATATCTGAAGAATGTAGTTTAAGTATAACTTCAGATAGTATATCAACTCTGACTAATGATAATGATGGACGTATTTTATACGGAAAAATCAAAACCAAAACAGGATTAGAAGAAACTGAAATAGTATCTTTGAACTTTAAAGACTTACGAAAACTAATAAAGATATTTGAGTGCATACCTGATGATATATTCGAACTTAAAATAGGCGAAAATGCTAGTATTATAAGTTATAAGTCTTCCGCACTATCATTTAAATTACATTTAGTATCTGATAATGTTATTAAGAAAAGCAACATAAGTCTAAAAAAAATAAGCGAGTTGACATTCGATAGTGATTTTGAGATGTCTAGCGATAAAATATCTGAAATTCTACGAGGAAGTATTATTGCATCTATTCCCGGAAAAGAAGATAAGGTATATTTCTATACTAAAGATAAAGAAGTATTTGCCGAACTTACTGATAAATCAACACAAGAAGTAGATAGCATAACATTTAACATTGCAAGTAAATATAATGGACTTGATATATCTAGTCCTCTACCATTCAATATGGAAGTGTTAAGACTCATGACCGTTAATAAGTTTGATAATTTAACAGTAAAGATCAATGATAAATTCAAGGTCTTGCTGTTTGAGATTTGTAATCCAAGGGTGATGTTTAAATACATCATACCGGCATTTACAAAATAGACCGAAACAATAATAAGTAGAAAGGATAAGAATATGGCAAATAAATTGACAACATTGGGTTATTTCAAGAAGCGTATGCGTGATAGTGGGTATATTGTAGATGATCTATATCGTAACTATTCGCAAATGGACCCACGAGCATGGACAGTAATTATTGATCCGGGTATTGCAAGTGTTTTTTGCACTTGTTATATTAATGCAAACAAAGATAATATCGAAGATAGTCAGGTAGGTGACTTTTATTTTGAATTATATGATGGTGGCCAATTCGTACCCAATAGGTTTGTAATTAAAACTAGTTCAATTGAAGTATTGATTGAATATTTAGTTAGATTTGGGATTAATAATAAGGCTACTCAATATAATAATAATCAACAGTATGTTGAAAGACCACAACAGGTATAACTTATATTTTTGATTAACGAGTACTAAATATTTATATGAAAGATGAAATAATTAATACAGAAGAATTTTTTGAAAAACCAAAAAAAAAAGAAAAAGCAAAGCTAAAGAGACTACTAAGAGTATTCCTAAATCAGTAGAACCGACTTTAGCCGCATCTACTAAAAATATTGAAGAAACGTTAATACAAAATATTGCTAATATACTCAAAAATAATACAGAAAAATATTCAGATACAATTGATATCAAGAAAAGTTCTGGTCGCGAGGATTTTAACTGCTTGCAACCAATTGTATCTGAATTTCTAGATGATTTTCTTATCATAGGTCACACACTAACTGGTCAGCGTGTAGTAATACGATATACTGCAACTCCTGCTGATTTAGATAAATTAACTGAACTAAGTCGAAAAGTACTTATACGAATGATGAATCAAGAAGAAAATAATGATTAAGCTGGTACTCTAAATCCTACCCAATGTAAATTAGGCGTAGGCAATGTTTCGTTATTTGTTTTTGCATTTGTTCTAGTGCCTATTGCACTAAGAATCTTATCTGGTATATATGGTGCATTCAATACCCAAGGTGGTGCATGGAATACATGTACATGAGGAAGTGGACCAAGTGCGATTTCGGTTTGATATCTAAAATCTGGAGCATTTATATGCAACAGAGAAAGTTCTCCTTCAATATGAGCACCACCAACCACTTTAAGATTATCCGCAACATCCAAGTTACCATTCACCAACACAGATTTTTCGTGTATTCTTGGAACATTATTTGCACCAACGGCAGGAACCGTTCTATCATGTGGTGAAAGAGAAATTACAGAACCTGAAATATCCACACGTTCGCCACCATCTATTAATACTTCATTAGCAGAAGATATATTAACAGATTCTCCGGTTACGTTAACCATAGCACCATAAATGTCTAATGGTCCACCAGTCTTAATTCTTATTCCTTTATTTCCCACAGTAAGTGTATATTTATTACAAACTGTTAGATTGTAGTCCCCACCAGGAACATCATCTACATCAACATATTCTAATAACGGAACTGCTTTATAACTTACATATGTTCCAAGTTGTGCTATGACTACATTAGATGGCTTCAACTTACCCACTGGGTCCATTCTATAACTTGCAAGTTCGTTAAATACTGTTCCTATGGTAGCATCTACGCTGCCTGTAACATTTTCAATCTTATCACCACCATCGCCAAATTCTGCTTCTAGCGGCAACAATAAACGTTGTGCATCTCTAATAGAATTTACTAATATAGGATAGGCAGTAGCCTCAGGAATAGGATGATGTGGTATCCATGTTGCAGAATCTACAATAGGATGTTCCTGATCTATGGGCTGTGGTATAATCGTATTAACCCATGTCTTATTAATAAAATCCCATATTAATGCAGGTTCTTTTGGGGGTGGAACTGCTATCCATTGTTTTGTAATATGTTCATACCATAGCCAGTCTCTACCAACGGGTTCCCATTTAATCTTATTGATAAGCCATAAACCATCTTGCGTAGCTGGACTTAGGCCGGTTCCATTACAGGTTCTACATGGATCTAGGAATATAATGCCAGCACCGCTACAACATGGACAAGGAGCAGGTACACCTGCACGTAATTGAAGTAGAGAAGTGTGTAGTGGGTCTGGGAATGCCCTATCTACTTCAAATAATCGTTTCATTTCATGTAGTGGCTTCAAGATATTATAAATTTGCTTTGCTATGACTTCTTTGTCTTTATAATTTCCGATCTTTTCGTACTTATCTCCGTGTATGATATCTTCGACATGTCCACCCGTAAATTGCGACTTGTTCTTCTTGACAGTAGAGAAGAAATCACTCTGCACTAGCTGCTGATAGTTATTAGCAGAAAACTGAGAAGTGGCGAAATTATTAAACTCTAAGAATGATCCAGAATAACTTGTTAACTTAAGTATTTCTCGTTGATCAGTATCCACTAATTCTATGGTATGTTTGTTAGAATTGAATACTGTCTTAGACCTGAATGTTTGCATATTATGATCTAGTGTTGGATTTTCGTTTGAAGCTACGTTCTCGTATGACGCAGGATAATCCATAGATACAAATTTCTTGACATCTGTTTCGTCTTTATTCTGAGAATAAATACGACTCCAATCTTCTTGACCGTATGAAGCCGCAAATACTACAGGATAGTTTGGATCGCCGCCGGAAAAGAATACCCATACATGAGCACCCACATTTGGAATCGTAAACATACCACGAGCTAGGTTAGAATAATCTGACGGCTCAAAATCATAAGCATGTGGATTAGCAAATTTATTTCCTACATTTCCCGTTTCTGTAAATGCATCTACTAATCTGTTTTCATTAGTATACATATGAAGGGGACGAAATCCTTCCATGACTTCGTTTTTTCTTGAGGTTAAATCCTTTTCCCAGAAGTTTGAATCTGATGTGGTTCCTTTCTTCGTAAATGCATTATATCTACCAGACGAAGAACCGCCAAACAGAGGCATAGCCGTTTCAGCCCAAGGTAGACATTCTTTTAGATAGGGTAATATTTTATCTAAGTCTGGATTCGTTTTTTCATCAGGAAACACAATATGCTTGTCAGATAGATCCATGAACGTCTGATTAAAGTTAGTATACACAGTTGCAGAAATATGAGGAATCCAGACCTTAACTCTGCCACGCTTTTCTGGATCATTTGTCTGCAAAACCAATCCTAAATACATACTGTTATAGTTTACTTCGTTCATATTATTCGCCTTGTATGATCGTTGGCTTGATCACGTTATTATTTACTTTAGATTCTTGAATATCCAGACGGTTTCCACGATTGTCTGTAGTAAGAGATAAGTCATAGGTTGCTGGAGAAAAAGTCTCTTCAATACCAGTTGGAGTTTGGTAATGCGTTATAGAAGAATCTGCTTCTTGATATAGTCCCATAGGCCACAAATGATTAACAATTAAATGAACCATAAAATCACCGAAATTATAGTATTGACTCAAGTAAGATACTATGTCTTTATATGAATGATCTACTGACATAAGTAGTATGCGTATCTCTCTATGATAGGTTTCGCTGACCAAGCTTAACCCATGTGCCATAGGAAGAGGCAGAGGGGGTATAGGACGCACTATCTTGGTTACCCCACCTAGTAGATCGGTTGCATAATACGCCTCGCTTACGGCATTTCTAGCCATGCAGCCAGATAGTTTGGCATTTGATGCCTGAATTAATCTAATCACACTATTATCTAATTTGTGTCTTATATTTTCTCTGATATATGTTGGAGCCGTAAACAGTTTAGGCAATTTACTTATATCATTATTCATTAACTCCGATGTCTCTTTCCATTTCGTAATATCAACATTAGTAGTATCTGACGTATCTAAAATTACATTTTCTGCCATGACTTCAGCAGTATTTTTGAAATGGCACATCTTGAATAATGGTAACATTTCCAAAGACTCGGTAATACCTGAATCTATGATCGGATGAATATTAGTTAAAAATTTCATCCAATTTCTGATATTAGTTACGCCCTTATATGGTGTAATATCTATGGGTAATGTTTTTGTTGCAAATGTTTCATGTATACTATGTATAACTGCCATAAATTCGGTGCTTTCATCCTTTTTCTGGAAGCACTTCATCAACTCTCTCATCTGATACACATCATTAGCTAACGTGGATACTGATTGTACATCCATTCCCTCGAATAAGGGAATGGCCCGTATCTTATTTATAAAGTTGGTTTCAACTATATTAAACGTAGTACGAGGAGCAATTGGATTAAACTCAGGATATAACGGTTTGGGGACAACCGTCAACTTCTTTGAAGATTCCAAGTGTATGTTGTTAGAAATCATTTTGTCCTATGTTGACGGAATAGATGGTACGGTTGGAACTGAAGTACCCGCTGGCAATGCTTCGGTTGCTTTTCTAGCACATGGAGTATTAAGAGCAGCCCTAATAACTTCTATCTTTTCTGTAACCCACTGTATCCATCCTTTGATAGTTTCTATTGCTCCTTTAATCCACGCCTTTATTCTTTCGATTCTGTTTTTTATATCAGTAATTCTAGGATTTTCCTTTTCCTCTTTATCTGGAAAATATTTGTTCTTCAATGCTGTAAATTTGTCTTTAATCCATTTAGTTATTATCGCCATTACATCAATTCCATAACACTGGTTTAATGCGTCTATAGCTACAGCAGTTAATACTACAGCAACAGCAACAATAGCAGGTGGTGATATTGCTGAAGATGCCGCCGATTGTCCAGAACCTATTGCGCTTGAAATTGCTGCCATCATAATTATTTTCCTATAGTTCTAAGTGCGTCTATGTCATTGATTTTGAGTGACGATTTAATCAAATCCATTTTTTTTGTCAACTCATCTATTTTTGCCATACTACTTTGCATACTACCAAAACTACATGTTATAGCACTCATAACTGTACTAAGTGCAGTATTTAATGTACTATCTAATCCAGACTGACCTAATATAGAAGTTCCACCCAATGAAGCTAATGTACAGTTCATCAATTTCATCTGATCTTGAATCATAGATGAAATTTTATCTGGGGATATAGTTGCAGATATATCTCCCATGGTTTTAATTTGTCCATTATCCATTGCAGTCTTTATAGAATCTGCAACTTCGTTCATATCACTTAGATTTATTCCTAACTGACTACGATAGTCAATGGTGCTTGGTGCTCCGGTGAATGTTGTATTTTGATCTTCGCTCATGGTTCTCCTTTAAATTGGTAATGGACTGACTAGCTGGGCTTTCAGTACTGCGGTTCCTTTTGCTCTTGAATCGATAACCGATAAAATTAGTGGAATCATACCCGCCGCTCCCGTAACTTGTTCTAAGGCTCTATCGAATAATATTACGATATCTACTGCTCTTCTTGTTAGAATTGCAAGAGACAAATCTAATAATAATAAAATAGATAGTACATAATTTACTACATATTGGACAATCATAAGAAGTATATAAACTAGATATAGTACTAAGATACTCGTTTGCCATGGAATCAATACTGCCTTAATCATTGTGCCATTTGGTGTTGAATTTAGAACCGGCATAAATAAATCTGCATATACAACCCAAACTGACATATATACCAAATTTAATATTGTCCATAATACATCTACTACTAAATGATATAATAACTGAAATACAAATAAAAGAGTAAAGTAGAATATCATGTTAATAATAGCTTCAAGATTACGAACTATGGATTCTGTGATAGCACTTATATCTTTAACTATTTCAATAAATTCTACTGTGTAGTTTAATGTTATGGTAGTCAAGTGTCGAATCAGCCGATCAGCTTCTAATTGAAGTTTATTTATAAACTCTGGAATATATGTTATCTTTTCCATTGGTAGAAAATAGGTTTCTAGTAAGGTAGCCTTTAGAGCTATGTTTGGATTTATGTTCTGAAATAGTTTAATATAGTCAATTTTATCTAATGCTGTATATAATTGGGATTTATCGGTAGGCTTGCCTAAAATAAAATCAATATTGATGGGAGCTAGTGTCTTCCCATATTCCGCTAATAATTTTAGTATTTCTCCTGCCATATTAATATTTATCCACAAGGAACCGTTTTTCTACTCAATACCTTCGTTTACGGGTAACTTCTTGTATGCATGTACCTTTACCATAGTAATGTCATTAACAAACTTCTGCTGTTGGATAATGTGTTTTACGTTTGTTACCAGATATTGACCACAAAGTTGATAGTCATATATCGTATCACTACTAGTAGTATGTCTATCTACGCCCACGAAGGTTCCAGCTAACCTATGTGTTGATCCTGTCATACGCACAACCAAATTTTGATTTAGGAATATACCAGCATATAAGGTTTTTCCCCTACCATCCAAACTTCTTATAGATCTATCATTTTGTGGCCCAAGATTAGATATCGGAGAAAATTGGGGATCTATGCTTTTTTGTTCTGTCTTGGTTTTATTTAATGCCATTACGGGATATGTATCAATAGATAGAACATTTGCTACATAATTTTTCTTGAAATAGTTTTCTCTCACATTTGTGATTTCATTCTCACTAACATCAATATCAAATTGTTTCTTAGTATGCCAGTGAGAATATACCGGACGAGTTAGAAATGCCTTTGCATTGTCTAATCCAGATGTTTGCGAGAATCTATAGTTTTTGATTATACTGTATTCATCTGATTTTATATCTTTTTCATACGACACGCCAGTATCCATAGGAGCTTTTGGTGGAGTAATAGCAGGAGGTATTTGTGCTATATTTTCTTCTAAAAACATATGTTCGATCTGCAATTCTTTGGGTGCATTAGTTCCAGCCTTTTCAAACATCCCCCAAACCGGAGACAGATTCCATTTCTTATCAGCACGATTCCATTGTAATATACAAATATCATTTTTTCCATCATCGCTTATTTGTTGATTTAATATATACTGAATACATTCCCATATTGTCCAATCTGCTTTGGCTACAAAATTGATTCGGCTTTTTCCCCAGTTCCATTTCGTAAGATCAATATATGATTCATATCCTGCTTCAGCCAATAAAGATGCTATCGCTTCTCCGGTGAACATAGAACGCTCTAAATCTGAAGCGTGTGCGATAGGGTTGGGGCATATAATATTTCCAGTATATGAGGTAAATCGCTTACCCGTTGCCGTACTCCATTGTATATTTTTTTCTAATAGATATTGAAATTTTTTATCCCAAAAATATAATTTTTTAGCCTTGATTGTCATGTCAGTATGTGCTAAGTCTTCAATATCATATACAACAGCTTCCATTTCAATTTTCCATATTCTCTCGGGTAGTGTTCCCTTTTCTATAATAGGTTGTATTTCGACATAAATTTCATCTCTTGCGTCAGATCGTAAAAAGTAAAATAAGCCAAAATCCTCCGATCTTTCAAAGGCTTCCATTCGACTATCTACCAGAACATATCCTCTCAATGGCCAAGATAATAAATCATCTTCTACACAAAGCATCTTTATGGCGCGAGTAGGAATCTCAAATCTTTGTGTGTGATTAAATAGTACAACTTTATACTGCCATAACTGTTGTCCTATTAGTTTAGTATCGCTCTGAAATACATCTGGAACAGCATCCTCTGTTAATACTACAGGTATATTTTCTCCAAGCGGTACGGGTAATCCATTTTTTAGAATATTGGAAGTATCCGTTCCATTTTTTGTTAATGCGTTTATATCTTCATTGGTCATGGGTGGTTTATTGGATTGTGGAATCCATGCTGTCCCACCTACGTTACGTATATATGGTTTACCATCAGGACCAATTGGAGGAGTTTCTATACCAGTAGATCTAGTCGATGGCATACTAGCAACAGCAGCATTAGTAGCCAAAGATGCATTAACAATAGTCTGTACGCTTATTCCTGTTTTATTGGAAGATTCTGGTGATGTAATTTTCGAAGCCATTTTATTCTATCCTAATATTATTGAGAACATTGTTAAGATATATAGAACGTAGTATTTTTATTTGTGTACCAGCAACTGGCATTTCTGTTGGATTTTGTATGTTATTTAATGAACAAATAGCCCACCATAGAAATATACTGTTATACATTTTCCAAGATATAGAGGGCCACGTATCATTAGGTTTAATAACATATACATCATATACATCAGATGATATATCCGCTGGAAAATTCACAGTTTTCAATAAATTATAGAAATAACCTATATCGGAATCACCGTATACATTGAAAATGTTTTCATATTGCTGGGGAGATAGAGAATAATTTATATCAGTTAATTGATTTTGTTTTGTCATTTTGTTATTATCCAAGTAGCTTCATAGCCGCATTAGCAGTATCTAAGGCAGCTCCACCAACTACTCCAGCCGCTTTCGCCGCTTTAATTTCTATTGCCTTTAGTTTAGCATCATTTGCCGCCTTGGTAGAATTTGCAAGTGCTTCCGTTTTTCCACCACCGGCTACAATTATTTTGGTTGTTACATTAGCAAATCCACCCTTAATTGCATCCTTCCATAGTTGCTTACTTTCATTAATTAATTCAGTAATACCAACAGTTACTTCCCATGCATCAGGGACTATGTAATCTCCTACTATGCCGGGTACTTTATTATTCAGGCTTCCTTTATTATTTACGGTTAATGAGGAAACTATTGCTGCTGGTGCCCATCGTACACCCGGAATATATACTTCATATATTAGTGGTGGGGTAACAGATAATGCACTATTTTGGTTATGTAGATTATCTTCAATAAATTGGTGTAAAAATGTTCTATTGAGATTTATATTAGTTAATAATTCATTACCATTTCCTGCATTAGTATTTATTAGATAAAATGTAAATGTATATGTTGCAGGTTGGCTACCAGCATATGACTTTGGATATACTATACCAGCTGCGGGTAGAACTGCTTTAGCCGCAGTTTCTACCACCTCAAGGCCAGACTTAATCGCATCACCAATCGGACCATTATTAGGTTCCCAGCTTTGGCTTATGCCATGATGATATTCTGTAAAATATGGTAACCTATATTTAGTTTTTGGTGTACCCGAATATAGATTTGAATATGGATTACCCGCATTTCCGGGATCGGCTCTAGCCAACCAATAATCGACATTAGTAATAGCACTACTCCATTGTTGTTCAAACCCATACATTTCTATACTGGGCAATGTCTCCAATGCTTCTTTGGTATATGGAGTATTTGTCCAACATATACCGTCAACCCCTTTTGACATAAAATCAAAGTTAAATCCAGCCATTATAACACCACATATCCTTTTCTTATTCGATCCCATGCGCGGGATCTTAATACATAAGCGGGATCTCTCATAGTACCCGCTTCTTCTGATATACCCGGCAATCCCGCATTCGGAGGTGCCGATGAACTGGTTGGCTTAGAATTATCGCTTTCAAGCATACGCATAACTTGAGTCATTGTTTCTATCAATTTATTTACATCTTTATGCAATTGTGACATACTCTGATTCATATCACTATTTTTATCAGAAGATCCTCGCATTGCATCTACCATTTGATCAAATTTCTTATTATCTTTTGTTGAAATAATGTTATCGTCTGAAGAAAACTTTTGGACCCTTTGTCCCTTTCTCCATACAAAGTCTTGAGCAACATCTGGGGCCGTATCTTTTTTGGATTTTGCTGTAGTTGGTCCAGAAGAACTCGCATCGGTTGGTTCTGTCTCATCATCCTTTCCTAACAGATCGCCAAGGCCCGGAATAAATTTCATAGCCTGTCTAAGCAAGTAAGGCAATCCCTTTAGTCCCTTTTTAATTTTTTTGAATAGTACATCTTTGAATGCGGTAAATAAACTTACTGGCTTTCCTCCAGCCTTTCCAAATTCTACCTTTTCGTTTGCGGTTCCTAACCAGCTATTAAGCATAGAAAAGGCCGGTCCAATTATAGGAATACCACTAAGCACTGATGCAATTTTACCAAATCCGCCAACGATATCTCCTTTGAATATATCAAATATGCCAGAACCAATTTGGAATATTGATGTATTTTTAAACCAAGCTACTATCTTATCCTTTATAGGGACTATGAATCCCTTCATTAAATCAAATGTAGTTACTTTCTTGCCATCAGTACTTGCAGCTGCTGCTTTCTTTTCTAACATATTAGATAGTACTCCAACTCCTATAGACAACATAGATCCATATCCGGGAACTAATGTTGCGAGTCCACCAACTATTGCCATTATGCCGCCACCATAATCTTTGCTTTTGAATTTTTGATAAGCTTCATATAACTGTATTGCAGTTCCTATGAGAGGAAGATGTCTCAACCCCTTCATTATAAATCTACCGACTGCCTTTGCCCCATCTCCTAATAAATCTAGCTTTTTAGCATTTTTTCCGGGACCAGCACCACCTGCTTTATAGTCTAAGAATGCATTCAGCGCACCAGCACCCAAAGATAGAGCCGTACCGACACCGGGAGCAACTATATTTATAAGTGAGGCTAATCCGCCTACCAATGCAATAGTACCACCAACAAAATCCTTTTGCTTGAACCGCATGAAAGCATCTGCGAAGTCAATAAGCGTTCCAACGAATGGTATGAAGGTAAGGGTTTTTAACAGCTTTCCACCAATCTGTTTGGCTAACATTTTTAAACCAGCCATTAATCCGCCTTTACCTAACATAGTCATTAATCCCTTCGCTGGTCCGGTGCTCATCAACCCCATCGCCAAGGCTCCGAGACTTCCTATGATCATTATAATTGGAGCCATGTATTTCATGATTCCAGATGAAATCTTTCCACCCTCGCCGCCCTTAACGCTCCCGAGTGTTTTTGGCTCTGATATTTTGCCCCCTGTGATCTCTGCCATAGAATCTAAAGCAGTTTTGCTATAAGATACAATTTCTACTGGATTTGCCCTTTCTTCTAAGCTTTTGAATGCTCCCTTCCCTTTACCATCTTCTTTGGTATCACCCATTGAAAAAGCTGCTTTGCTCTTTATTTTGTCTAATATAGATACACTAGATTTTTCTGCCGTTCCCTTTTCTTTTATATTTAATTTTTTGTCGTCTATTCCGACTGGGTTATCGGCAGCATCGGATGCCTTTTTTAATAGTTTTCTCTGTAACATACCCCATCTTAGTTTTGTGAATAGTCCCATTTGAGGTGTTACGCCCATAATGTCATTAAATGTAATTTGCTCTTTAAATGAAAATTCCTCTGGGATGCTTTCACTAATCTTAGATAATATATTCCACTGCAATATAGACCATTTTATTCTATTAACAGAATTAGTCTTTGGTGGTGATCCCATTATTTCATTTAGTCCTACTTCTTTAAATTCAATATTACTAGTAGACTTAGAAACTTTATCCATTATACTATTCTGCATTTTATTCCATGCGGAAAATCTACTACGAGACAACATCATGGATAAAGCATTTCCGGTAGGGCCAAGCGGACGAAATATATCACCTATTCCTATTTCTTTAAATGAGAGTGCTTGCGTTGGCAAACTAGTCGTAATCTTATCTAATAAAGCATTCTGTAGTCCGCTCCATTTCTTTTGATATGCAGATGACCTAGAAATATACGAACTAGCGTCTCCAGAAGGTTTAAATATATCACCAACACTAATTCCATGTTTACCAAGATCTATTTTTTTTGGTATTCCCGTAGATAGACCATCCAATAACTTTGTCGTAATTTCTTGATATTTTTTTCTATTAACAGTTGATAACTCTGGAGATTGTCCCAATAGAGAAGATATTGATAAACTTCCTTTACTTTCCTTGGCGGATACTTTGTTCGTGCTATCTGATATCTGCGTAGTAATAATTTTAATAGTATCGTCTATACTCTTCGATATACCATCTTGTATATCTTTATTGATGTCCTTGCTTATACTTTTACCATCAATTTCGAAAGGAGTTGACTTTATTTTGATATCTTTTAATTTCTTTTCAATCTCAGACAACACAGTTTGGGCAAAATGCTTACCAATTGGTTGATTTTCTTTAATAGCAACAGATAGCAATTGAAGAATATCTTGCTTTCCGATATCCTTCGAAGCATCCGAAAATAGTTGTTGTAGGGTTTCGTCCATAGTTATTTTAAATATTTATGAACTATGTGGACCATTAATGCCAATTCCTTGTGGAATATTGTCCAATGCTGTATATTGGCCATCTCCCTTCTTTTGTTCTCTTTGATCTTCCATCCAATATGCCCAAAATAGCTTACGCTCTAATGGACATATAGATTCAACATATTCATTAGAAAAGTGAGCATAATTAACTAATCTATATATTTCTTGAAGTATTACATGAAGATTTTCATTAAATAACAACTTCAAGAAATCGTAAAAAAATTGCCGTCAATCGATAACCTCTTATTGTATGTTTCTCCATTAAACTCAAAGGTAACCAACTCAATCTTGTCAATTTCTTTACGAACAATATTAATATAAGCCAAAATCTCTCTAAGTAATACAGTTTTGAAGGTTTCGACTACCTTGATACGATCCGCATATGAGAATTTCTTCCAGTCAATTGGAATTAATACATCATCTTGCCCCTTAATCCATACATTATTAATATATTTTACTATTTCTGTCACAAAGGCGTCACCAACCGTTTTTCTCAATTCTTCTACGTTTTCAATCTGTATATTAGTAACCTTATTACGCAACTCCTTCTCTAGTTTATATTCCATTCCTATAGTTGGAACCGAACATTCGATTCTATAATAGGCATCTTCTATAGTGTTTGGTAGTATAGTTTCTACTGCATTTACTACTAAATCTAAAATTTTAGGAATATCTAATGCGGTATTGACCTTGGTGCCATCTTTGGTTTCTACCTCAATTTCTACCGTACTACCAATGCTCTTAATACGCAAGGCAAGAGCCAATACCAGTTTATCTACGATGGTCAGGCTATCTACATCTATGGTAGCATCTTGACAGTTTTCCTTCAATATATCTCTAAGTGTATATATAAATTCGGTATTATATACTGGAGAATCAATAACAGATTTGACCAACCGCTTTTGTTGTGAAGTGTTTATTTCGTTAAATGGAACCGTTTTGTTTAATGATGGAACCATAAAATGAGAAGTATATGAAATATCCTTTCTTCTTATGATATTTTGAATCTGGTCTATGGATGTAATTGCCTTTATTTCGGCTGGGGTTTCTATATTATTGTCTTCGGTCATATTGATTCTCCTTATATTTTCATAAATACTTATATATAACCACAGGAAATCAACTATGTCAATAAAAATAAAGGGATATAAAACATCTATACATGAGGCATTTTATGGTACACTTACAGATTCTTCTGATTCTTTAGCATTATCACAATTATGGGTTTGTGCTATCGATAAAAAGGTATTAACTAAAATTGCTACTAGAATAACTTCGGACCTACCAGAGTATGAAACAAAAGAATGGGTTTCCGCAGGAACTCTTACGTTTGATAAATCTTCTAAATCTGGATGGATTACAATTGATCCTATCGAAAACGCAACTGGTGGAGCCATGGATGTATTTTTATGGATAAGTGGAATATCTTTTATTGGTGATGGAATATCCTCTTCTCGTGTTGGTGTGCAACAATCTGGTGCATCCAAGGGTCTAATATCGGAAAATCGTAATGAGTTCACTACTGCTAAGATAACTTTCTTAGAAAGTAATGTATCTTTCGTGGATGGGATTTTGCGTCCATGGTCAGTATTGGTTGGATATAAAAGCCTCAAAGATCCAGAGTTACGATGTAATATAGAATTATTTGCTTTAGAAAAGACGGGATTAACTACATCATTTAAGATCAGAAAATCCATATTATTACGAAACGCTGTTCCTGTTTCTATTGATGCGGAAGAATATAATTATTCGGGTGCAAAATTAATTGAAAGAGGAATAGAGTTTGCATTTGATAGATATGATATTAGAATAGATCCATGGGTTGATTATGTGGACGAAACACAGAAAATAAAAGATAGTGTTGAAAAAAAGATAATAAAACCCATGTATCAGAATAAAAATGATAAATTAACCTTAAATGGTCCAACCGAAGTAATAATTTCACCACCGAAATATATATCTAGTGAAAAGGAATTAACTACCGAAGACCAAAACAGAAAGGCATTAGTACCAAAACCAACAGAACCATCGTTGCTGCAACAAATAAAAGATATAGTAGGAAAGGCACAATCAGCAGTTAATACTGCTAAAGGAATAGCAGATACAACTACTAGCGCGGTTGCACAGGGGTTGAACGCAACAGGATTATCTAACACGGCTAATAAAGTCAGTAATATAAATAATAGGTTTCAATCAAAGGTAATTACCCCAACGGCTAATGTTTTGAGTACAGGAACAAACAGGATAGCGGGTGCCCAAAACATAGGTGCGGCTTTTGGAACTGTTACTGGAACTAAGATACTATAAACATCCAAATTCATACAATCTTACATTTGAATTTGGAGATTTGTAGCTAAAAGACTTCAAGCTTTCGCTCAAAGGAATTCTATATCTCATTTTAGAATTCTTTAACCATTCTGACAACTCTTTCCACGTACCAAAGCTCTTTTCTAATGTTTGCTTCCATAGCTCATTTAGACTGTCTTTACTTGGTATCGATGGATAGAATTTATCCTTCTGGTATTTGAAATATCCTCTGCGATTGATCTCTAACGATGCACAAATTGGGTCTGGGTATGAATTATAGATCGTATTTCCTATGATACTACTATATGCTGGATTGACTTCAACGAATTGAATCCCGAATATATTGCACCACTTCTTCACTCCTTCTATGATCAAATTCCTATTCCAGTTATTGTTGACCATTCGATTGAAGTTTCTGCCTTTGCCTTGATTTTTATTTTTTATGGATAAGTCTTCAATTATAAACTTCGAGCATCTATAATGTACTGCTTTGTCTATAAGAAACATAACAACCTGATGCAGTTCATGTTCTCTTTTATTGTTTTGATGCAGTTGTTCTGTTGAGTTGGAAGAGACTTTCAGAGACTCATTCAACTTCTTCGTGTCTACTATTCCACTATCAACTATATTTTGTTTGTCTTCGTTGTAATCGCAGACAGAATATCCGATAGAATTTGGATTCAAATCTATTCCAATGACTCTATTGTTTATGGTTTCTATTCTTGTAGATTCTTCTTCAAATGATATGAATATATTTTCTTTTGTTAGCTTTATGGAGAAAGGCATTTTCTTCTGTTTTGATTGTAATTCGATCCATGCTAGTTCTTTTTTGTAATTTGATTTCAGTTTGGGTAAGGATAAATCGAAGTGATTAGATCGGCTCATCTTGAAGATAATCTTGCTGTTTTCTATATCCAATTCAAATTTTCTATTACCTTTTTGAGGCATCTCGCCTTGTATAGACAAAGGAAATAATCTATTTTCTTTATATTGACCTTTTGTTATAAATTTCTTCAAATATTGGATCAAATTGTATTTTCCACCGAAGACTATCTTCTTATCTTTGAAACGTGCATATAATTGCTTTGCCTCCATGATTCCGCTTTGAACCATCCAAGAATCCTTCAAATCATTATTCAAATCCTTTATTTTCTTTCTTATGTCTTTTTCTGGAAGTTTCTCTTGATATCTATTGAATGCATAGCGAATGATCGAAGACTGGTTTCGTTGAAGGTTTTCCAATTCTGTGAAGAACTCATCGGAAGATTTATATGGAAGTTTAATTGTTTTCATTTATGTTTATGATAAGTATCTACGAGGGACAGCTAAGGTTTATGTTTACTTAGTTTTCTTTAGACTGTAATCTAAAGAATTACCTCATATAAATACTTATAGTTTCGGATAGATTTTTCTTGCAATACTTGTAAAATAATGTATAATTATTTACATGAAAGAGAATAATATAATGTCGGATATGAACAAAATGACACAAGGATAAACGAAAAAGACTCTAAGATTAACTTAGAGTCTTTTTCGTTTTGATATTTATTTTTATTTAAGAACCAACAATCTGATCATTTGTATTATCATTTACCCAATACTGATATGCCAAAGTAACTGTCATGGTCTGCTCCTTGCCACCGCCAGTTGCATCATATCCAATTTCAGCCATTGTTACCGGATAACAACCAATTAATTTAATCGTCCTTACAGCTTTACCAGTTCTATCAAATACGGCTAATTTAGCATATGTATCAGATCCTTTAGGGCTATATGCTCCAACACTATCCGTTTCATCGGGGAATGCGTTGAAGATAGACTTCTGCCAACCAATGATCTTCTCACGAAGATTTAGTTGAGCATCACAACGAAACACCACCTGCCATCCTTCACTTCCGGGGAAAGTTCCACCACCGGGAATATTGAAGTTCATCCCCATGAATGGAACTTGATTGTTTGTGATAGCGTATCCGGGAAGAACTGCTGTCGTAATATATACGTTGTCATCTTCTTTGATGAACCCGCCCGGACCTATCGCAAGAACTCTCATCGAAAAATCACGAGAGAAGTCCTTCTGAAGAGCTTGATTGTAGAAATCTCCTATACCCATTGTTGCCATAAAATTATATCTCCTTTTAATTACTTATCCTATCACGTACAATCTAACTCAAATATACGATTAGACTTTTAATTTAATCGTATATTTGAGCATCTAACCATTATATTAATTCCTCGAATTTCTGTCCTGTACGAGTTGCTACGAAATTAATAAGAATAAATTCAGCCACACGCACCGGACGGATATAAATGTCAACAACCAGCTCATTGCGATCAATTACGTCTGGAGTATTATTTTTCTCATCCGATATAATCATGTAGTCGTAAATGCCTTCATTCCTCTTCGCAAAGGAAAGCACAGGATCAATAGCTGCCCGTAAACGACCTCTCGTAGAAGGAGTATTCTGTTCGAATACGAAGTACCTAGAAAGCTGCAATACTGCCTTCTCAGCCCACAGGAACAACCTACGAACATTGATACGATCAAAGGCCGAAGGCTTGCGCTGTAGGGTCTTCTGACCCCATACAACATAACCATCTCCGGGCCAGTACACTGTAGGGTTGATACCATTCTTGTAGAGCAAGTCACGCTGTTTATGAGTAGGATTGATACCGATATCCAATATTCCAGTCAACACACCACGGGTTAGACCAGCAGGTGCATACCAAGGAAAGAAGTTTGTATCAGTATTGATCATACGGTTAGCCAAGAACCCTGAAGGAGGTGCCCAGACGAACTTATCACTGATCGTATCGTTGACCTTGAACCAGTTGGCATATGTGCAAGCATAGCTTGAATTCAGACCACCAAACAGATTCTTCAGAGGCCAGAAGATATGTTGTGAGAAGTTGAGGGTCTTCTTGTCCATAACCTTCATATCGCCATTACCCTGTACGAAGATGTAACGGAGAGGATCTGCGATATATAGACAATCCTTGCGAGTATACTGACAGAACTGATTGAATATACTAGAGATAGACTCATATAGGTCACCAGCTTCGGAAGCCGAACCATTAGTCTGACTCAGTAAGCCATCACTATCCTTATCGAATGTGTGTGCATTCAAGATACCGTTGATATATACTTTATCATCAAAGATTTCTTTGATACGAGTTGAATCAGTACGGCTCATTGCATTGGTAGGCCAGTTGCTCATGTCCAGATTCATACCAGTCCATATTGTACCAATACCAGCTTCGGGAACCAAGTCCAGACGAAGCTGTTCATAGTTCTCAGCCAGACGCAAAGCCTTTTCTAGTTTGCGAGGAAGGTTACCAATATACTTCTGTATCTGTGAATCACAAGGAACATATTCGCCAACACCATATAGACCATCACCAGCGGCACAGTAGGTACTAGCTCCAGTCATCTTATCGAAGATGACTTTAGCGATACCATGTGGTTCCGCAGGAGAAGATCCGATAACATCTGTGGTAAAAGATCCAAGAACATTTCTTTCTCCGCATACAACGCGAACATACTTGAGAGGGTCTTGGGTCTGAGCATCGTACCAACGTCCGCTGAACTGCGAGATGTAGGGATTTACAAATACCTTCATAGCATTTGAAACCTTATTCACCTTCTCTTCAAGGAAGAAGTTCAGGGGAGCACCACCAGCTTGATTCTGAATTGTGCGGGTTGCATCAAACGAACCGAGATAAGCTTCATATAGAACCTTATCAAGAACACGCTCGTTGTCATTATAGACGGAAGGACGAACTTTGAATACTGCTAGAGCAATGCTATCACCAAACCCACCCTTGCCAACATTAGCAAAATCGAAATCGGGAAGACTCTCTACGATTTCAGATACACTACCAGAATGTTGATAATATGAACCAGTCATGGAAAATGCCAGCGACTGTGGATTTAATGTCATCCATTCATTGTTATCAGAGGTCTGATTAAATGTCTTGGCTTTTGCAATTGAATCGAAGTTCGACCCCTTGTCCATCTTACTATTATCAGCGATTGCGACATAGTAACCAGCGAATCTCTCATCAATTGTACTCTTCAACTCGTTTACCACAATCATGGCACCATAACCAACACCACCAGCGGCTGTTATCATATTAGTATTCAATGTAGTAGGAACAGTAGACTTCCACTGAATTCCACCCTGTAACCACTGCATATATGTATCTTCATCGATTGTTATATGGGTAGGTTCACCAAGATAAAAGTTAGTTGCGTTAGAAGTACTAGCTCCCGTAATAGCAGAACCATTTATTCCACAAGTCCGAAGTTCACCACTTAAAATACCAGCACCAAACGTAACACCAACATTGCTAGAACTCAATAGAGCGTAATATACTGGGCCTAATACATTTTCATCATAAGTAGTAACGGCCTTTAATTCACCATAGAAGTTGGTTGCGGTTATTGGTGCGCCAGAAAGCGTAGTACTTCCAGCAAACACACCTAATCCAGCAACAATTCCGCCGGTTATCGGAAAGCTGATTGAAACCTTCGTACCAGATATTACTCCGTTGTATGAAAACTGAGTAAAAGCAGAAACCGCTAACTTGGCACTATTGAATCCAGATGTACCGCTAAGGACAGCAAAATCATTAGTTGTAGTAACCTGTAATCCAGTCTCAGATGCGACTAAAGTATAAAACTTTTCAGTGGATAGATATAAACCACTAGTAGTACCGTAAGTTGTGCAAGGAGAATTCATATCTACGGGGATATAAGGATATATCAAAGCACTATACTTGGTTGTATAACCTTCGCCATCGCCAGAACCATAAGGCACACGGGTAACCAAAAGATTACCGTTTACATTTAGAATCTGACGAGCCGTCTGATACATATATCGTTCAGCGGCGTTTTCGGGCATACCGTAAATCTGCTCCAGTTCTTCGGCACTCGTAACGTTTAACAGTTCGTCAGTTGGGCCTTGCTTTGCATAGCCAATAACTAACGAAGTGGTGCCATTTGGCAGTTCGGTGTTAAAACTTAAATCTACTTCACGTATTTCTACGCCGGGACTTTCAATTGTACGCATAATGTTCTCCTTAAGATAAATCTATATCTATAACTATTTATAGTATTTCAGGTCATTTTTTTCAGATCAATTGCATATCTAGCTGATTAAATATAAATTCAAACGAACACTCAATTTCTTCTGGATCTCTGTAACTATATTCATAACTTCCAAGTTTTGTGACAAAACAACTGGTAAAAGTAAACTCAACTTTTTTATTGTTATATTCATCTAAGGCAAATACTGTTATAGGTGTAGTATAGTCATATAACGTCTTTGGCATTTGTTCAGGATATTCACCAGCTTTAAATATATTAGGTCCACCATAGGTGCTTGCTAGTGGATCGTTCAATAGTTGTAACCATTTCCATATTAACCAATAATTTTTGAATTCATTATCAACGGAGAATTTAACAGTAACTGGTTCATATGCAGGACGATCAAACGAGGTTACATTATAATTTTGCCCAGAATAATGTAATTGATTCGCATTTACTTGGATTGTTGGTATATTGATACTGTAAATAGAAAACTGCATACTATCTAAATTTATGAATTTGTTTTCTCTGACACTTTTTGAATTTATTGTCTTCAAAATGTTAGGAATCGTAAGGATAAGTTGGAATTTATCCTTACGAGCTTTATTCAGGGATGCTTGAATTATGTTATTTTGGTCAGACATCTGTTACCCCAAATCAGTTGGACCTGCGTGTACTTCATCTGTATTATCAGATTCCATGCCATCCATATCTGCCGATTCTGGTTCTGCTCCATCGTATTCACTTAAATATTTCTCTAATGCTTGATATAATCCAGTCTCGTCCCCTTCAAGAGTAGACAACAAATCACTAACCGACATGCTTAGAATCTGATTACTGAAAGATTCATGATCTTCGGTCACTACCGATTCTTTAATCTTCTTCTTTTTGCCCTTGAGCCAAGGTGGAAGACTCTTCTTTTTCTTTCCGCCTTTCTTTTCATCCTTCTTGTCTTCGTCCTTGTCTTCTTTCTTATTCTTAAGCCAAGGTGGCAAACCTTTCTTTTTTTCTGTTATAAGCGATTCCATATACGCACCAAAAATCTTATCTTCGTCAATTCTCATAATGTATTCTCCTATTTAAACTGCAATCTTTTCTTTATATTTTCTAATGCAGTATTTATTTCAGAATACTTACTAGCATCAAAGTTCATTTTATCTAAATCTTCTTCCAACTCAGTAATATATGAGGTTATATTGTTTTTGAATTGTTCAATCTTGGTCATTCTATATGTAGTTTTAGTCGCTTGTGCGGTGTCCTTGAGTCCTTTAACGAAAGCCTGGCCACCAGCTTTAGCGGCTTGTCCAGCAGCTTTTATATTATCGAATATTCCTTCATTTACATTCTGTTCTTTAAGTACACTGTAATATGCGTTTTGTAGATCTAGTTTATCGTTATTCATTACATTCCTTCTCTTATAATTTGAGCGTTAGTTTGTTTACAAAAGTTTTTAAAACTTGAACATGCTTCTGGCAAGTTATCATATGGAGCATCTTTCCTTCTTTTTGATAACATTCTTTCTTTGATTTTGTCTCTATATCTCTTAGATCTTAATGCCTTTAGTTTCTTTTTTCTATCTTCTTTTCGAAGTTGTTCTCTGGTATTCTTTTTAGGTGCTGGTGCTGATACTTTAGGTGCTGGTGCTGATACTTTAGGTGCTGGTGCTGGTGCTGATACTTTAGATAATGGTGGAGGTTGAGACATATTTGGTGGTGTATTGGCTGATGGTGGAGTTATTTTACGCAAACCACTAATCAACTTATTAAGATTTTGTAGAATATCGGCTATGTTTGGATCTTCTTTAGATGCATTCTGAAGATCGTCGGAAATATTGTTCATCTCTGTATTGGCCTTTTCTATGAAATCATTTATTCTAGTAGAAAATGCCTGTGTGTTAGCCGCTTTCCCAACATCACCAGAACCAGCTACAAAAGTTCCTTTTATACCAGAACTCCCCTTTTCGCCTGACCACATGTTTTTAAATCCGGCCCCTATTTGTTTAGCTCCGGCTTTAAGTCCTTGGGCATTGGCTTTAAATCGGTCAAACATACCCTCTTCGAGTATTTTTGTATAAATATCTTCAAGATCTTTGTTTTTATTCATATTATATATCCTACAATTATTTATGATTTTCTTCTATGTTTTTGGCGATCTTGCAATTATAAGATTTCCTTTGCGGATTACATCATTAAAACACCTTTGAATTTCTAGTATATATTCTTCCGTTTTCTTATAGTTTTGCCAACCCATAGAAGTTTCTCTGCCTATTCCATCACCAGCAACTTTTCCTTTATTAGTATATCCCTCAAAGATCAAGAAATATGCTATTCCATCAGATTTTATAGACTTCATTGCTTGTTGAATTACTCTTTCCCTTATACTAGACTCTTTAATTACATTCAAAACATTATTAACCGTAGCCGTATCTGTTGGATTTTTATCGATATTCTGCTGTGATATTTTATTATGCTCATTAGATCTATTAAATTTATCAATAACAATATTAGTTATACCTATACTATTTAAATATTCTGTAGCAATATCATATCTACCTCCACCAATATCAACATTTCGAGTTCCAGATTTAAATAGATTTGGAATCTTGAACACAGAAGCTATTTGAGGCCTAGACGTTTTTTCAGAACTATATTCTTGATTTATATTCTCTGTTAGATATATTGATTTTATATTTTCGATATCTGTATTCATATTAATAATATTTAGTTAACTCTTGACCTTTTGTATATATATGATATCATGTTGACATGCATATTAAACCAGATAAATATGGATATTATGAATAAACTACTACAGTTCTTGTTAAGACTATTCCGAATTGGATTAATATATAGAGGAATGTACGCCATTCATAGTGGAGATAAAATAGGTGCCTTCTTTGTTTATGTAAAAGAAGAAAACCAAGGTAATTGTTATGCTATTCTAACAATGCCAAATCCAATGGAAGCTCTATATGTAAAGGTTTCAGAAATAAAATTCGACTTAAAATATGGTAATATAAAGTTAGTTAGGCGAATTCCGATAGATGTATACGAAGTGTGCAAAGTAAATTTTCAATATTACGCAAAAAAGTCAGGAATATATGTCGGTCGATAATTTAATAATTGACGGAACAAACCTAGAGTTTAAGGTGTTTTATGTTACTAGATCACCTAATGAGACTACTGAATCAGAACACCCAGATGAACAATATAATTGTACCATAAAATATCTACAAATGTTCCATAGACTAGTAGAAAAATTCAATCCTACCAATATCTACGCTTCTTGGGACAAACGACTAAGCTATAATTCAACTAATTTCAGAAAAATCATGATGGATGGCCAGTATAAAGCTGGACACTCAAAACCGCCTGAAATTCAAGAAATGTATGATCAAGAAATAAAGCTTATTGAGATATTAGAAACGTTGGGCGTTAAGAACATATATCCCAATGTACTAGAAGCAGATGATGTGTGTGCTTGGTTGGCTCATACGTTAACAGGCACAAATATGGTGGTATCGGGAGATCAAGATCTTCTACAGCTAATAACCCCAAAAACATCTGTATATAACACAAAAGATATAATAACATATGATAACTTTGAAGCTAAGAAAGGAATCAAACCAGAGAACTTCACATTATTTAAAGCCATTAAAGGAGATACATCAGACAATATAAAGGGGTTAGAAGGATATGGTGAGGTTCGATCCCGAAAACTGGCATCAAACTGGAACGAATCAACCCTAACTGAAGAGTATAATAATATTATATTACGAAATATTAAGTTAATGGATTTGAGATATGGTTATAATCATCAAGAAGGGGAGAGGCAGAAATATGAAGAACAATTTAAATATACTAATACTATAAAGGGAGATTTCAATAAGTTTCTAGCCCTGTGTACTAAATATGAATTTATGTCTATAATTAAAGATCATTCCAAGTGGAAACGGATAATAAATCGAAATAATATTATAGATTTTATAGCTAAGTTAAGCTAAATAGTTATACAACAAGGAATAATATATGTCAGATCAAGTTCATCAATTAACTCAATTATCATGTAATATGTGTGGCCAGAGCGGAGTCATTCCTCGCACAGAAACATACTTCGATAGGTTCGCACAAGAAACTATCACAGAAGCGGTATGGCAATGCTCTCGCTGTGGCTCACGCTTTAGCTCTGGTATTGTATCTCGCGTAAAAGAAACAAATGAAAAAGAATAAATCCGAAATATTGGATAGTATCATAACCGAAGCTATGGACGCTGGTGGCACCTTATTTGGTGGAGCGGCTTATGGTGGTTCTGGTACATTCTCATATTCCCAGCAAGCTGGTGCAAAAACATGGGCACCAAAAAGCTCATCTATGCGATCCACTACAGCTGATCCTCATGGATACAATGTCAAGGATATTGGAGATGAAGAACATGAATTTCACCACCAAGCCCCCAAGAAACGTCCATTTCCGCTTGAGACTATTAATGATTTTCTAGCACAAGCTTATATTGATTTGACTAATGCCGAAATACAGCTAAGAACATGCAAAAAATATAATGCTATTTTAGATACGAACATGGAAAAGAAAGCGTTACTAAAAAATATACATAAAAAAACCATAGCTATGAAAAGAATGATAAGAAGTATGGCGGAAGATCTTGACAGAATATCGTTTTCGTGATAAGATACTAACTATGGATACTCTAAGAGAAAAGAAAGAAATACGTGGACTAAATGTTACCTGCTTTAAACAAAGCGGTGTTAATATAATGTGCAAGATAAACATAACCCCCAGCGATGCTGATGAGTTGTGCGAAAGAACAAAATCAGGACTCTTTAAAAACAAAGAATTCCATGATAGATTCATTAATATGATAGTTACTAGACTAGATACTCTGTTACGAGAAGAAAAGGAAAAATTAAATGCCACAAAATAATATGGTGATGATGCTTTTAAAATCTATAACAATAATATTGTTTGTCGCATTGGTAATAGGTAGTGGTGTTGGATTTATTGTTGGAAGTTTACTATCTGGTATTGTCATGTTTATTATCACTATCGTTGCTCAGTTTGCTGGGAATTCGATAATCATGTCTCTGGCAGATCGTAAAAACAAAGAAACCGAATTTCTTGCACAACAAGTTCTACAAGAAGCAGCCGAAAGACAACTTCCATATGATTTAAATTGCGCCTACTGTAATAAATTAAATCGTGTTGGTGTATCATTTGTATACGAGAACTCCTTTACATGTTCTCAATGTAACCAACCTAATAAAGTATATATCCAATTTTCTACTGTAAGAATAACTACTCCCCTAAACCAGAAAGATACAAACATAATTGATATAGAAGAAGATAGCGGAGTAGTCCAATCAACCATAAATGAACCAATTATAGTTAACCAAAAATGAACAACGAAGAAACACTAAAAAACGAACTCAAAGAGTTAATGACAGATATACCATCGTCAACTATTCCTTTATCTAAACCAGATATTCCGATTACAGAAATCCCAATAGATATAAACGTATATAATCAGCTTATGTGGGAAAATAAATCAAATAGATTATTAACTGATTATAAGTATGGAGAGAATCTTGCTAGATATGGAGAAAACAAAATATCAAACAAGGCATTCTTTGATAGATTCGCCAATTCATTCTGTGCGATCATATCTAACGAATTTCAAAAACGCGGAGTTGGTTCTGAAAGTTTAAAACCACACTATGCCATTTTGGAATCTTGTCTTTCTTTAATAGCAAAAGAAATAGACAAAAATGAGTTGAAAGACCAAGAACCATATGCTATAATATCAGCGTTACACGGATTCATAACTAACTATAATCAGAAGAAAAGAAATTAAATGGATAGGACATTGATTGACGGAATGACAATATTTGAACAAGCTCGTTGGTACTCGCTCATAGAGTGCATTAACATGGTAGCAGACGAATGTGAAAAGAGAAAAAAGAAATTCAAAAAGATGCGGATTTCTCCCATAGATATTAAAGATTATATAGAAAGTACTTGTGATATATATGCTAGTAAAATAAAAAAAGAAGTAGAAGATAACAAAGAAAAAGATATATCATTAAACTTATATAATTTATCTATCAAAGTAGGGGTTCCATCTATTCAAGAAGTCACCGTATGATTTACATAACTGGGCATAAATTCATAGCCAATACTACCCCAAAAGCAGAACCAAAAGTAGTTTCAGTACAGGAAAAAATTGCACTAGCTAGACGATCTTTATCCCAGCCAAAAATATCTTCATTGTTTGATACTAGGTTTCTTGTTGGAAATACATATGAGATATCTAGAATTCAAAAAATAGTAGAGAATAATGAATCCAAGGTAAAATATATGTTTAGAAATATATATAATCAGCTAGAAGATATAGATATAGTATTTCCTTCAGTACAGGATGCAGAAAATTATATAGCTGCCTTATCTGGTAGAATACAGGAACTCAATGGAGTTCGGGATTCGATTACTGCTTTATACGAAACTTCTACGGATATCTAATATTTTCCATAAATCGATGTATTGCTATCAGAGTGCTTTTCATAATCCCAGATACGATCTGATTCTTTTTCAACATTCTGATCATATTTCTTTAGATTTTCTGGAAAGTTGGTTCCAGCGGAAAGTTTACCATACATCGTTTCGTCAGATACTTGATAGCTTCCTGGTTCTCGTGGAGCATCTGGTTGATAACTATAGTCGAATCTCTTAGCATGTAGAATCCATACATAATGGCCCTGTAACATATTGAAGTTCATAGTCATATTTTCGTCACGTTTTTCTGTTATCTCATATATAGATGCACCACGTACTAATTTTTCAAAAGTAGCTACATCATTATAAGATGAATAGAAATTAGTATCTGTCTTGCAATTAAAGGTACTCACACCCGCAACTAATCCATCATCACATATCATTTTTAGAGGATCATTAGCAGCTAATCCAGAACAAGTGCTAGTTTCACTTACTAATAGATTTAAATCATCAACACTTCCCGGACGATCCCAGCCTAGTTCTGTTAAACGAACTAGATCACCTGCTTTTGGTTCTACTGTATTGCTATTGAATGCAGCCCTAAATGCCAATATTGGAACGATAAATGTTACGTCAGCATCAGTACGAATTCCAAACTTTGCCAACAGAAGAGAATCATTATTGAACTGAGCCATCATAAGCATTGGTTTAGGCCCAACGAAAGGAGCTAATGGCTGTTCCCCATAAAAGGAATCATGAGCACTAAGACTATAATCATACACATAATAATCAATATATGTACCATATAATTGATTTAACTCGTTCCACCAACTCTGAAACAATCTTCTTTCATTTTCATTAGTTGATTTACGATTAAGTCTTAATCCTGTAGGTGTTCCGGTTCCGCACTTCATCTTCCTTGTATTCCTTTTATGATTTTAGCATGACCTCTGCCAAATGGACTTCTCTTCTTGTATTTTTGTTTTCCACGATGGGGTTTAAACAAATAAAACATTCCTGGTTTGTATCGAATCATTTGAATTCCGGTTGATCCTAAGTGCTTCATGGGTTTAGCGTCATTTGGTATAATAAACTTATACTTCTTGGCAATATCTAGAATTTCTTTCTTAGATAATCTCCAAACTCCCATAGGGGCTTTCTTAGCAATATCAACGGTTCGGCTACTCATGTCCATTCCCTTGATCATATTAGCCAATCCAGCAGGTATCATGTTGGTTTTTTGTACCTTATGAACATCTGGCACTTGATGCAAATTTTTACGATTTAATCCTCTATTCTTGAATCTATGAGAATTCATCGTATCTCTTACTTTGATCTTTCCTAATTTTTTTGCATCTTCCCTAATAAAATCTAAGAAGTTTTCCATAAGTCTCCCATCACTTTATTAATCTTCGGAACATCAGATAATTCTAATTCTCCCTTATCATCTAAAATAGATTCTAGTTTCTTTATAAATCTGATATAATAATATTTTTCTAATAATTTATATAAAATATTTTCTGGTAATTGATTTTTAGATCCATATATTTGAATCTCTTGTGGGGTCATAAACTTATCAAACGCCATCTTTCTTAATACCTTTACATCACGATATGTATTTAAAAGCATCTTTAGATTTTCTTCTAGTTGGGCTAATTTTTCTTTCATTAGAATTTTAAGTCTTTTCATGTGTCTAGTATCAAGAGACTTTAATTCCTCTATATCTATCAAATCTCGTCTTATTTCTCCGGTGGCAATATCAATACTACTCATAGTATCTGAAAATTTTACATTCCATTTTTCTATATCTGGTTCGTGTTCTTTAGGAGTCTTTATCCACTTATCATTAACAACATCATATATGGCATCTGCATTTACCTCATCATATTCATATGGTATAATATAATAATTAATTGGATGGGTAGTATCTCCCGCCAAATGTCCATTAAGATATTTTAACAAATGCATAACTTCAGCAGTAGATATCGTATCAACCAGCTCTTCGTCAACCTGAACACTAACATCGATATCAGTATCGTGTTTATAATTCTTAGTCAAAATACTACCAATCAATATAAATTTAACTACCGGAAGAACCATTCTAATCTGGTCAATATCTTTCAATATCTGAACTCGTATAGCTTCTCTTAAAATAGGAACACCTAGCTCATTAAATCTAAATACAGACGAGTCTAGTTCATCCTTAGTAAGTGTTAACATAGATTCAGCCAATGTATTGTATATTATGTGATCGAATTTATTCATAATTCCTTTGTTACATTATCATCTAATATTGTTAGATGATTATGCTTCTATTAATATTTATATAATTTCCGAAAAAGAAACCACGACATCTTCAGTGTCGTGGATGAATTTTGCTCTGTATATATTTAGAACATTTCAAAATAATACAAGAAAAATACATCTAGAATACTAAATAGTTATATAGCAGTAAGAACATCAACTAGTAATCGATGTTCAACCACTAGGGAACTAATGGCTGTCCTGCTAGAGATACTTATAGGGAACGTAATGAAATCAATCAAAATAAAGCTCTTAGACCAAAATTCTTCCAAAACCAATAAGCTTCTTTCTATTTTATCTGATCTTGGATTGATTTCAAAAGCGTATCTTCCAATAAGACACAAAGAGATTCAAGACAAAACTTATCTACCATTCAAAGAACATTATTCGAACTTTCGTGTCTTATATCCTTCTATGAACTCTGGCGTTATACAATCCCATCTTCGATCATTGGATTCTTCTATCAAAATCTATATCGGTTGGTGTAAGAAGAAACATAAGCTGGTTTCTTTTCCTGATCACATTAAAACGTCTATTCCTCTTCGAAACGATATGTTTTCATTTGAATACAACGAAGAAACCAAAACATTTGACGCATGGCTAAAATTCCTCCGTCTATACTTTCCTCTATCTCTTTGCTCATATCACAAAAAAGCACTACAAGACATGGAATCTATTTCAGATTCTTCCATTATCAAACACAACGGAACCTTATATCTTCGATTGGTCTTCAAAACAAAGGAAAAGACTATTTCTACTAACAAATCCATAGGAATAGATATTGGAATAGCCAAACCAATAGTCTGCTCGGATGGAAAGCAATTCGGCTCTGGTCGATTTATCAAACACAAGAAACTTGAATTTGGTAAAAAGAGAGCCAGAAACCAATCTAAGAAAGAAGCAATTCTACAAACACAATCTCGATGGACAAACGATTTGAATCATAAACTCTCCCGTGAGTTGGTCGACTATTGCCTGTCTCAAGACATAGACGTTCTAGGTCTTGAGAAGTTGGAAGGCACTCAGCTATCAAACAGGAGATTCAGGAAGTACAATTGGGCATTCAAGGACTTACTCAGTAAGATAACCTATAAGGCCGAATTGGCTGGACTGAGAGTCATAAGTGTTGACCCCAGAGGAACGAGTCAGACTTGTTCTTGCTGTGGTCTGAAGGATAAGACCAACAGGATTTCTCAAAGCCTATACGTATGCTCGTGTGGGTCTGTGATGAATGCTGACATCAATGCGGCTAAAAACATTCAACGCCTTTCGACGTTGAATGGGTCACAAATGAATCTGACCAACGGATGCCTTGTACCGGAAACCCAGCAATCTTTAGTGGCTGGGTAGTTCATATAAATTATTCAAAAATAAAGGCGCATAGTTTCCTATGCGCCTGAACTTATTGAATATGGTCTATTTCGGTCTACACATTATCGAATACACCAGCACCGGGTTTCCCCATCGTGCCCTTGACATCAGCCTTTTGACTCATCTTAGGACCAAGATTTGTCTTCCTAGCTGCACTTAACTTGCCATCTGCGGCACCCTTTCCGGGACCACCAGTAGCACTAGCCTTCTTACCAGAAGCCTTAAATGCAGACTGAACCTTATTGTTCTTGGCTTGCATCTTCTTTACTGTATTCTTGAAAGGCTTCATCTTAGCCTGAACCGACTCGTGGGTCAGTGCAGCGGGGGGCATCTCTTGTCCACCTTCTTCACCAGCTTCTTCACCAGCTTCTCCACCCATCTCTTCGCCTTCTTCGCCTTCTTCGCCTTCTTCCGACTCGGCGTCTGCATCGTATGCGCCTAACTTATCAGCAATCTCAGTCAACGAATCGATAACCATACGGAGTTCTGTAGCAATATCAACTTCATCAGAAGTCTCGTCTCCACCATCACCATCCGAAGGAAAGTCACCACTCTCGTCATCGAACTCGGTATCCCCAGTCTTCTCAAGGGGACTTTCATCACTGGCCATTTCCGACCCATCCTCTTCTTCTACAATCTGTTTCTTAAATAAACTATCAAACTTACTTTTTGGTAACATATTAGATAACTCCCTTGATTCTGTTTTGATCTTTCCGTGACCGGGATTGATCTTAGTATCGCCTTCGGCTGGTTTCTTGATTCCAGCCTTCTCGGGTCCACCCTGAGATGCTTTCTTTAGTTCACCCATAGCAGCGGTGCCGGGCTTGAGGTTGGTCTTTACAGTACCTTCCTTTGATTCTGAAATAACTTGTGCATATGCCAATTCTAAACCATCTTTCATAAGTTCTCCTTTTCTATAATTATTTATGCAATTGATACACTTTTTTTAGTGGGTAAATCATTAAATGTATATTTTTATTCATTATTATATAAATAATTGTATATATGAAAAAACAAATAACGGCTGGAATTAACAACGATGATCTCGATTATGACCAAACATATCTAAGAAATAAGCGTCTACCTAAGGCAGACGTAGAGTTTACATGGACACCAGAAATGGTGGCAGAGATCAAGAAATGTACGGAAGACGTACAATATTTTGCAAGTAATTATTTCTATATCGTAACAAGTGATGATGGTAAACAAAAAATTAAATTGTATACTGTACAGAAACGTGCGTTAAAAGCCCTGCAAAAATATAGATTTAATATCATAAATGCATCCCGACAAACTGGAAAAACAACGCTAATGACAATTTATGCTCTTTGGATGACTTGTTTCGAGGAATATAAACGTGTTGTTATTGTCGCTAACAAGGAAAATACCGCTATTATGATTCTAAGGCGTATTGCCTTGGCCTATGAAGAGCTTCCAAACTGGCTAAAACCCGGAGCAGTTCAGTATGGAAAGAAAGAAATCATATTCGGAAATCATTCAAGTATAGGTATTAGTACAACTACTGGATCGGCTGTAAGAGGAGACACGGTAAATTGTGTCGATGGAACAGGTATGGTCAACATAATAGATAACACTGGAATTATATATAATATACCATTAGAACTTCTTTCTCAAGTCGAAACCGTGAATATAAATGTGTAATTTATATAAGTATATGTAGAGGTTAATATGTTAGCAGATATAATAAATAATTCAAACAATCATAGTATAATTGCGTTTATAAAACATAATAAAGAATTGCAAAATGAATTAATAGACAAAACAAAATATTTAAACAATTTCTATGTTTATAGAGACATAACACAAAGATTATATCATTATATGAATGATATTAAAATCATACCCAGAGATAAACATGGATGGTATAAAAAATTTGAATCTTTAGATAATGGGTACGGAGAAAAGTTACAGCCAGTTAGACTCGGAGAATTTAGCAAACTATCTGTACAGGATATAACAAATTATATATGTAGTGTGGAAAGCATTCCATCAGATACATATTTGATAGAATTTATTAAAAATAAAACCAATTTCCTAGATCCATACAATCCATCGATTCCATTAAGATTATCATATATAAAAGAAAATATCAATCATCCTATATTTACTACCGAAAAACACACCACATTACTAAAACCAACAAGAAAACCTAAAAAATATATTATAGATAATTATAGACAATATCTAGCAGAAGATAATAAAATATTGTTCGTAAAAAAATGGTTGTTGTCTACTGGATCACACCGAAAAAGAATAACAAAATCAATAAAAGCTATCCCTATGATATGTGATTATATCAACGCATTTGCAATAGAACATAAATTAGATATTACAGACTATTTTCAAATATCATATCATATGGTATATAATATAACTACATATCCAAATTGTTCTTGCTGTGGAAAGAGTATCGATAAGAAAAGGTTTAATTCACACTATTGTGCATATCCAAAAACATGTTCTATGTACTGTAATAATATATTAAGAGAAAACATACAGAAAAGACTCATAGCCAATAAAACCAACAGCGGTAATTTTAATACCAATATTGGGAAAAACGAAGAATATCTATTGAGACTGATATCTAAACTTAAGAAATTAAATATAACAAAAACCCATAGAATTGGATCGTATTTCGTAGATGGCATAGATATAGATAAACATATATGCATCGAAGTACAGGAAAAATATCATCTATATAAAAATAGGTTTGAAAAGGATAAAACAAAATTTGAACACATTATTATAAATGGATATAATATTTTATGTGTATTTGATCTAACTGGCATCAATGAAAAGGGATTAACATACCTAAAATATATAGAATATTTTAAAAATAAATATAATGAAAAGATTACATTTATTAGTATTCTACCATCCAAAACAAAAATATTAACACAGAACGGTTGGAGTATATTCTGTGGTATAAAAAAATCAAACATACCACAAAATACAATAACAATACAAAGCAAAAACAATCAAATAACATGTACACCAAAACATTTACTTTTATGTAATGAAAAGTTCATATCCGCAAAGGATATTAAGGTAGGGGACGTACTAGATTCCTTCGATGACATTAATAAAAATAAAATAATTAATATCCATAATACAACCGAAAGAATAGTTTATGATGTTATAGAAACTGAAGACAATACTTTTATTTATAATAATTTAATAATTCATAACTGTATAATTATTGATGAATGTCTTGGTGGAAGTGAAACTATAGATATCAAAAACAAACAAACCGGAGAAATACGAACTATACCAATAGAACATCTTCTCTTGGAAGAATATAAATAACATGAAAACCACAAAAAAAATAAACGAGTGGCAAATATTAACCCCAATAGGATGGTCAGATTTTGGTGGTGTAAAACAATCTAAACGAACAGATACCATTAAATTGATATTTTCTGATAACCGATCATTAGTTTGTACACCAGAACATAAAATAAAAAATATTAATGATATATTCATATCTGCCAAAGATTCACTAAACCAAAAAATATTAACACAGAACGGAGAAACTACAATAGTTGATATAATCTATATGACAGATGATTTATTAGTATATGATATATTAAACGTAGACAAGCAAAATGAATTCTATAGCAGTAATATAGTGAGTCATAACTGTGCCCATATCGAAGACCATCTGATGAAAGATTTCTGGGCATCCGTTATTCCTACTATTTCATCATCCAAGAAAAGAACAACAAAGATTTTCATGGTATCTACACCTAAAGGAACTGGAAATATATTCTATAAGATATTTCAAAAGGCTCTCAAAGAAGAATCCGACGAAAACATGAAATGGCATGCCGAAGAAATTCATTGGTATGATATTCCCGGAAGAGGAAAATTATGGAAAGCTGACATGGTAGAAGCTTTACATGGGGATAAGTTGCTTTTCGAACAAGAATTTAATTGTTGTTGTGCCTCTGGATGTACCGTTACTATATTAGATACTTTAACAAACCAACAAAAACAAGTTACATTAGATGAATTATATAGAAAAATCCAAGAAAATTAAACGGAACCCAAATGAATAATAGATATAAAATTCTCACCCCCACAGGATTTCAACATTTTACAGGTATTCGTAAATTATCTGGAGAGTTGTATGAATTAAAAACTAATACTTGTACTATAAGCGCAACGAAATATCATCCATTTATGTGCAATGGAAACAAAACCCCCCTAGCTGCACTATATTCTGGAGATGTTATAGATACTATCAATGGAACAGAAAACATCATTTCAATAACAAAACTACATAAGACAGATAATGTATATGATATTATTGGTGTTGAAAATGGTGAGATGTATTATTGTAATGATATTCTATCACATAATTGCTTTCTAGAAACAGGCGATTCAGCCATTGATATAGATCTGTTAAATGAATTAACAGAAAAGTGTCGAGAACCTGAACATATATTCGAAGATGGTCACTATAAGGTATGGAGAGAGCCACAAGGAAACCATATCTATGGAATAGGCGTAGATGTAGGAGAAGGTATAGGAAAGGCCGCTTCGGTGGTACAAGTACTAGATTTTACAGACTTAACAGACATTCATCAAGTAGCTATGTACTCTGATCGGTATATTCATCCTACTAGATTTGCTGGAATTATCAATCGAATCGCGCATCACTTTGGATGCCCACCCGTTTTAATCGAAAGAAATAACATAGGAAGCGAAGTTATTGCCATATTGAATGAAATTCATCATTATGATAATATTGTTGCCTGTAATCCAGAGTCTTTAGCCTATGGAGATATCAGGCCCGGAATCTTATCACATACTAATACTAAATTAAGCGGTGTGATGAACCTAAGATATTGGTTGAATATATCCAGAGTCGTTAATCTATATGATGCCGGAACGGTTCAGGAATTGAAAACCTTCGTCAGATATCCAAACGGATCTTGGAAGAAGAAACAAGGCGAAGATGTATTTGATGATAGAGTTATGGCTCTTGTATGGACACTATTTTTATTAGAGCCTGATGTAGCTGAACGATATTATGATATTGTTGAGACGGATGATAATGGAAAACCACTAAAGATGGCGGCATATGTTATTCAACAAAATACTATGTTTAAATTAGATCCATTCTTCCAACAGACACCAAATGCTCCTATGCCTTCTTTCTTTAGTATGTCCCCTTCAGAAGATTTTGATGATCTGAGAAGAGAAGGATGGACAAGAGCATAGTCTTGACTTTTATTAGAAGTATGTTAAGATATTGAAATGAACGAAGAACAAAAACCAATCGAATATCACCACGAGCTAACTGCAACCTTCAAGAGCAATATGGCCCCTCTTTGGCTCGTATTCAATAACAATATTTTCAACACACAAAACATTACTAATATCGAACGAATGCCAAACGGTGTGTTTATATATACAATTGATAGAAAAATACATACAGTAGAAGTAACAGATGTTAAAACTGTGTGGGAATCTCTACAGAAGGTGTTCTCTGAAGGTGTTACGGGTTAATTCACTCTAGGATACTCGCTTATTCCACCAAATAGATTTTGGAAAATAACAGTATCCTTTTTTATTTCCTTTATATAGTTAGGAAGAAGCGGTATTTTTCCCTTTCCATCCTGTAGATCAACAATAAAAGACGGAACGCCTAATCCACTTATGTGCTTTCTTAAATAATCCATGACTTCTAATCCCTTTTCGATTGAAGTTTGGAAGTGATTCGTGCCTGTTACCTTGTCACAGCTAAAGATATAGTAAGGTCTAACCCTGAACGTCAGAAGTTTCCTGCATAATTCAGCCATCACTACAGGATCATCGTTGATTCCTTTAAGCAATACACTTTGATTGTTAACTGGAATTCCCTTTTCTATCATCTTCAAACAGGCTTTCTTAGATTCTTCTGTTAGTTCATTAGGATGATTGAAGTGTGTATTCACGAATATAGGATGATATTTGTTTATCATGTTGACTAACTCACTGGTAATCCTTTGTGGCATGACAACCGGAGTACGAGTTCCAATACGAATGATCTCAACAGATTTAACAGATCGGATCTTGGAGATTATCTTCTCCAATTTAGAAGTAGACATGGTAAAAGCATCTCCACCAGAGATGATAACATCTTTAATTTCGCTATGTAGGGTTAGATATTCTACTATTTTTTCTAATTGGCAATCTGTTAAATGATAATCTTTAGAACCGGCTACTCTTTTTCTAGTGCAATTATGGACAGACGCAAATTCTGCAAGATAGCTTTCGTCGCCTGTAACAGAAAGATCATAGAAAATTTCTTTGACGAATGGTTTTCTTTTTAAAATGTCTGATACTCTGCAAAAAATATAGCCATTATGTATAAAGGATTCGGATTTTGAAGAAATGGTATCTTTTTGTATACCAAGCCATTTATTGTAACCATTTTCATCAAGTATTCTTATTTTATGCATTATTTTTAGGTTGTTTAGTTTTCTTCCATTAATACATACATCTGTTCTATTTTCTTCTTGGTGATAAATAGAAGGCATATATCCAAGAGAAACCAACAACATAAAAATTTGACTAGAAAGATTTTCAGAAACAGTATTAAATTCAATAGATTTTGCTTTTGTATGAATTTTATGTTTATTAGAGAAATATCCATCTCCATCCAGCATTCCGTCAAGTAATTTCTTCTTAAAGCCATCTGTTGCAAAATTTATGATGCTTTCCGATATTGTTTTTTTATCAGAATATCTGCCGAACAAACTTTCAATTTCTTTGGCTAAGTCTGCATTATAAATCCTTACACAACAATTTGATTTGTTTTTATTTGTCTTTATTGTTATTTTACCAAGTTTTTGTCGTTTTACTATAATTTCAATTTTTCTTGCCAGTGTTTTTTCTTCTGTTTTGTTTAGCGAAAATCTAATGCATATTGGTTTGCCATTTTTTCTTTTTGGGATATCTCCTTCTGCTACATATAGTCCAAATAAATACGCCATCTCTTCGTTTTCGTATAGTTTATAATTTTGTAATGGCAAATTGTTTGTTTTTGGAATTGGAATACAAACATAGTCTCCTATTTCTATTTCGGAAGCATTTATAAAATTAGGTTTGAACTCTGTAACTCTATTAGGATGTCTTTTCGCACATTGTTTTCTATTTGGCTTACAGACGCATTTTTCTCCACAATTACATAGAATATCTTTTCTTTTTAAGATTAAGAATGGATGCTCCTGTGTTGTTTCTATTTTTTGACTTCTTGATGTTTTTAATATTAAAACATCTTTCTTATATGTCCTATTAAACACATCATATACAGTACCAATTCCACCAGTATGTGTAATAACTGTATCGCCAATAATTATATCTTTAATATCCTTTTGTGTAAAATTGGACATTGTTATTTTTGTTTTGTCGCATAGAGAATGCCTACAATACATGCTACATTGGCTCGTAGAGACAATTAACGCCCTGTCTGGGTATCTATGCACCAATCCATCCATAACAGTATCCTCTTCCTCGTGAAGGGGATCGTTGGATAAGAAGCTAGGATTATCTAATTCCAGAGGATTAGGAATGCATTGGCTGAAAATAGGATCACTATAATCAAACTTTCTTATCAGAGAGAAATAGTAAGGAGTTATTGCCAAGGGAAAACTCTGTTCGGTTTTTGATATTTCTTCAGAAAGAGAGAAGTGTTCCTTGCTCAATAGATTTTTCAGCCCATCAGAAGACTTTATTCGGTTCTTAAGTTGCCATCTCCAGTCGCCCCAACCTTTCGATTGAGGCTTTCTACTACCGGGTTCTTCCGGTTCATTAATGTTGTCTATATTAGTTAAATTCGGCGTATCAATTTTGTGTATCATGAGTCTCCTATCATCTATTTATGTTAAGTGTGTTGATTTGATATACCTTAGTGGAGATCATCTAAGGTATTCATAATGATTGGAGAAGATTCCAGATAGGGAAAAGATCTTTCTATGTTATAATTATAGTATCTTTATCTGGTACATGGAATCATGAAAAGTCATGAAGAAATATACCAATTTATCCACTAGAAAGAAGCATAACATGGCGTAAAAATAAATCAAGGCTTTTATTGGATTTTGTGCATATAAACACTAAGTAGTTATA
>Ga0007792_10000028_pt1 | contig 72452 bp, 91 predicted proteins | sample CryBogmetaGMA6M_FD_60371 | JGI IMG/M metagenome (GOLD analysis project Ga0007792, IMG submission 60371) | Freshwater microbial communities from Crystal Bog, Wisconsin, USA - MA6M | ecosystem: Environmental > Aquatic > Freshwater > Lake | place: Crystal Bog, Wisconsin, USA | collected 2009-07-06
CTACAGCAATGTAGCGTTAAAAAGGGTAAATGGCGAGTTATTCCCTTCTCGCCAACTTTAAAAAAAGGCTTACATCCCCTACCCTAAAGGGATAGGGGTTTTACGCCATTCTTATAAATCCGATAAGTTCTGGAGTAATCGGAAAACTTGATCACGTCCTGTTCAATAGTTCAGGTTAAAAGTAGTTGGGAGAGACCCAATGTCTCCAGTAATGGAAGAACGTAAAAACAGTGATCAACCTCTTATATCCCCCTTCAACGAAAGTTGTTGGGGGATTTCTATCCTAAGGAGTAGAAATGAATAGCAAATGGAATTGTACTATGTATAATGAAGTCGATGATAGTGTATGTTGCGTAGGATATTGTAAATTAGATAACATGAAATGTAATCGTCTATTGTGGAGCTGTAAACAATATATAGAACCTGGTAAAACATTTAAAAACAAAAAAAAATACTAAAATTTTAGAGAGATATAAATCATGAGAATATTTAGTAAATACCACGACTATTATGACACGGCATTAGGTTATGGTATAGACCCGTCAATCATATACGAAAGAAAAGATGAAGATATAACTGACCTATATTCCAAACAACCATTTTTGTATGATAAACTATCAAAAATTTATAGTAAAGTATTTGATTTTAATGCCTCAAGAATTGATAATGAAGAACTACAAGTACTTTCGAAAAACTTAATTATTTTTTGTGGTAAAATATACTCGTGTATTGAGGTAGTATACAAAATTAAAAATACAAATAAAACCATAGAAAAATCTATAGAAAGTACTACAGAATTTGTTTACACATATGAAGCATTTAACAAAATTATTACCAACTATACTAAAATAAATTTAGAAAAAAATTTATCTGATTATTTCTCATACAATATGAGTAATATGTCAGCTGAAAAAAGATTCAAATTATTATTTGAAAAACAAGGAATTGAATCAAAAGATGCTACTGATCTTCACTTTAAATTAGATTCACCATTAATAGTAATGATTAGAAATACCTCCAGTAAAAATGGAAAAATATTTACCATACACAAAAATAGTTGTCTAAAAAATATAGAGTTTTATAAAATTGTTAGTCCATTTGAAGCCTTTCAAGAACTATCAATGTTCATAGGTGGTATTATGGGTGGTAAATCACCTATAATGATTGAAGTATCTGATAAAGACCGTATAGCTAAACATGGATTTGATAAATTCTCTTTTAGAAAGGATAAAAAATAAAACGCTCATGTAGTGAAACCTGGTATCACGAATACTTTGGGAGTATTAATAGCCGTTCAAATCGGACATGGGCGAAAGTTAACATATATTATGGGGGTGCCAACTGGAAAAACAAAATAAAAATTTGCATGATGCAAAACTAAATAAAAATGATGAATTCTATACAAGAATGACTGATATTGAAAAAGAATTATCTCATTATGATAAATACTTTAAAGATAAAAAAGTATTTTGTAATTGCGATGACCCTAGTTATTCTAACTTTGTTAGATATTTTGCCCTTAATTTTGAATTTTTAGGTATAAAAAAACTTATTAGCACTCATTATGAAAATGATATACCATCCTATAAAATTGAAATAGAACATAAAATAGAGGATATAAATGAGTTTGATAATGTTGAACACCTTTATTTAGCAGAAAATGGTGACTTTAGAAGTCCAGAAAGCATAGAATTATTAAAAAAATCAGATGTGGTTGTAACAAATCCACCATTTTCACTGTTTAGAAAATATGTAGCTCAATTAATTGAATATAAAAAAAAATTTTTGATTGTCGGAAGTTATAATGCTGTAACCTATAAAGAAATCTTTCCTTTAATTAAGGATAATAAGATATGGATAGGTCATAATTCTATAAAAGAATTTACAGCATACAATGGAGAAACTAAAAAATTTGGTAATATTATATGGTATACTAATATAACACATAAAAAAAGAAATGAAAAACTTACTTTATTTAGAAATTACTATGGAAATGAGATAAGTTATCCTAAGTATGATAATTACGATGCTATAGAAGTTAATAAAGTTGCGGATATTCCAAAAGATTATTATGGGGTTATGGGTGTACCAATTACTTTTCTTGATAAATACAATCCTAAACAATTTGAGATTTTAGGAGACAGTAGATATATTACAGGGGAATGTAATGATATAAATATTATTAATGGTGTGATAAAATATCGAAGAATTATGATAAAAAGAAAGGATGGTAAATGAAAATAAAGGCAAATTTATGAATAGAATAGAAATAGAAATAGGTAATAAAGTAACTCCAGTAACACCGGCAGGATTATGTTTATCTTCTGTTCCAACTACAGGTAAATATAAGCAGAAATATGATACTACTTGTGTGTTTACTGGAGTAGGTACAGTACTGCGATGTATAGCTACTGTAATTAACTATGATAATTGGGATGATGGATATGTTGGACTTGGAAAAGTTCTATATGTAAACTGTTTTATAAAGTGTGATATGGGTGTTGGATGGGCTGGAGAAGGAGCATTAAGAAAGGTAGATTTATATGAGTAGATACAAAGTAATATCTTTACCATCGTTTTTGGCTATAGAAGATGAAGTTCACTTTTATATGTTCAATAATCTAACTTCAAAGATAAAGATAGAATCTATTTTTAACCGCCACGGAATGTATTTTGATAGAAAAAGTAATGTATGTTGGGTAGAAACTAAATTTGGTTGCTGGATTATTGGTAATAGCAAACATTTTAAGTGTGAACTTGACTACCAAACATCCAATGATTATATTCTACCTAACAAAGTAATAACAGCTTTTAAACTATTAGAAAAGCATAATATACTACCATCAGAGTTAATAGCTAAATGGTATAGACATACCATTGCAGTAGAATTAAAAAAATCTTATTTAAGATCCAAATTACATTTTAATTGGTAATAAATATGCCACTTTAGCTAAAATAGTATAGCAAACAACTTATAATTGTTAGGATCGGAGTGCAAATCTCTGAAGTGGCACATAAATTTTATAGAGGTTAGTTAAATATCAATGCCAGGATAATGGAATCGCAGACATTCAAGACTTAAAATCTTGTGGGAATTATTCCCGTGCGGGTTCAAGTCCCGCTCCTGGTACAAGAGTTTTTATGTTGTTCAAAAGATGGGTTGGAGGTGGTGTTATATGAAAAAATTAATTTTTATTTTATTATTAATACCATCTCTTATCTATGCTTTAGACTTTGGTATGGACAAATCAGTCATCAGTTTTAAATCATCATCCTCAATAACAGATGAGGAATACGATAATATAAAACAGTTACTATCAAGTGGACATATTTATACAATAAGAGTTGGAAAAGAAGCTGATAAATATCGTATAAATGATATACTAGATTCTGATGTAGGTATTAAATTAAAAATTATCAGCGTCAAAAGAATAAAAAATATAAAAGAATACAGATTTTATGATAATCTATCATCAGAATTAATAGACTATCTAAATAGGTTTGATAAAATAGATATTCTTAAACTAGAAAAAGTTAAGGACAAAGATATATGAAAAGTTTATATCATGATAAAGATGAAACCTATTTGGATGATGCCCGTAATTTAGAAGAAGAAACTGCAAATGCAATTCAACCAATTCTAGAAAAATATGCTGCCATGAATTACCCAGTTCGTCAAATTTCACAAGTAATGACTTGGGCAGTAGAGATGGTTGAAGGAATATTTATTATGGAAAGGAATGGAAAGGTACAAAAACATGACAGAAACAAAGACATCATTAATGCTTGATACAGAAAAATTTATGGTGGGATATAACTCTGCTTCATATAATGTAACTTATGAAGTATTCAAATCTGATATTGATACAACAGAAATACCTACTATTAAAGCCCATAGGTTATATAAACAAAGGGTAATTAAAGAAGCTCAGTCATGTTTTTCAGGATTTGTTAGTAGTTATTTGTCATACACTACAACAAATAAAGTAAGTCCAAATAGATTACGTTTTTTCTGTAACTATCAAAAACATGACAAGAAAAATACCCACTTAACAAAAGATGAAATAGAATTTTGGGTAGAATTATGCAAACAAAATAAATTGATGCCTGAAAATATCGGTAAAAATTTTATAGAGAACGGTATTTATGACATACATTTTGAAGATATTTCTATGGATATGATGTATGTTTATCTTTGCGCGGCTAGATATCTTCAAGAAGAGCCATTCTTTGTAAGAGGTATCATACACTTAATTAAAGATAATGGACTAGGATTTTTTACAGCATTTGGAATAGCCTCTTACTATTTAATAACTAATGCTGCTCATCATATACTTCCTATATCCAGGGATTATAGAGCTTGTATGTATGTACGTTCAAAAAGTATAAATGCTCCCAAAAAAGGAGATTTTGGTAGTTCTTTTGACTTAATTTATATTCCAAGATTAGTAAATTTCTTATATGGTGGTGACGCAGGTAAGCATATCAAAAATATAGCAGTAATTAAACACGCTACTTATAGTTTACATTGTAATATGAAATTTTATTGGGATAAAAATTACCCTACAACTTATATTGTTAATAGGGAAGACTTGACAAACACTGATTTAGAACCTATGTTAAAAGCTGGAGAGTTTGCAAAACCAGTGTAAATTTTTTAGTCTCTGTAGCTCAGTGAATAGAGCAAAAAACTTCTAATTTTTAGGTCGCAAGTTTGAATCTTGCCAGAGACACAAGAAAGGAAAATTAAATAATGAAAACATTGAAATGCCATGAAATTAGTAAAGGAATGAGAGTAGTATTAACTGCACCTGATAATAGTTATAATATTAATGAAACTAATCCAGAAGTTGGTACAGCGTGGGAATGTATAGGCACTGTAGCATCCTGTAGTAGTGGTAGTATTAGTGTTGTATGGGATAATGGATGTTCTAATTCTTACAAAGATAATGAACTTTCTGCATCGTATGAAGGAAGATGTAAATCAATTTGGTAAAGGAGTATTCTATGTTTTATACTAGGAAAGATAAAGAAAAATATGAAGACCTACAAAAATATTCAAATGTTTTGGAATTAGAATATGATAAAATTAAAAAAAAATCTTATGGTTATAATTATAATGGAGAAAAAAGTCTACAAGAATATTCCAAGGAAATAGGATTAGACTATGTTCTTTCTGTTGAAGAATTAATCGACTCTCATAGAAATTTACGTAATTCTAATATTAAAAACCTTACTGAATTTAGAGCTGTATCAGAAGAGTATAGAAAAAGAGGTTACGAGGAAGGTTATGTAAACGTAATCAATAGAGAATTTATCTCGTTTGAAAATTTGAAAAAAATGAATGTTAAAGAATTTGCTGATCACTTATGTGATTATTAAAAAAATATCTCTCTAAAAAAGGAGAAGTGAACTATGGATACAAATCAAGGTGAAATTGAATCTCATATTAATTTTATGGGTGCTCAATCATATGATATTAATTCTCCCATTCTAAAATTAATTTGTATATCCTCATCATCTTTCTTTGGTGAGCCGATGTATTATAAAGGAATGAAACCAAAAAATAAACATAGTAGGAATTCAAGTAGAAATAGTCTTAGTAATGGTCAACGAGATTATTTACGTGCTACTTTAAATGCTATAGATAACTACGAGTGGAGAAATCTTTTACCAGAAGAAGCAATGGAAAAAGCTATAGATGAGGCTCTGGATTACGATCCAGAAACTACTCTCCAATGGGCTGTAACTTTGCGCAACGAAGAATTTATTCGTGCAACTCCACAAGTAATATTAATTCGTGCGGCCAATCATCCTAAGGTCCGTGGTACTGGTTTAATTAGAAAGTATGCAGCTTTGATTACTGGGCGTTTAGATGAGCCGGCAGTTCAACTCGCCTATCAGCTGTCAGCTTTTGGAAAACCAGTTCCAAATGCTATGAAGCGTGCTTGGATGGACATTTTATCTAGTGCTAATGAGTATCAATTAGCAAAGTATAGAATGGAGGATCGTGTTGTGAAGACTGTTGATGTAGCTAACATGGCAATGGGTAAAGGGTTCTACGGGTATAATTCACCAATTGGTAAACTCATGCGTAGAGAGTTAAAATTGGGTGATGATATTAAAACTTGGGAATCTATTCGTTCTAGTGGTGGCTCATGGGAAGAAGCAATAGAGGTTATGGGTCATATGGCTCTTCTTCGCAACATTAGAAATTTTGTAGAGGCAAAAGTTCCACCCAAATTGTGGATTAAAAAATTAACATCAACTGCAGAAAAGGGAAAACAACTTCCGTTCCGCTATTTATCTGCATATAGTGCCAATAGAAGTGCTTCTGGTTTTGTTCTAGATGCCATAGAAGAGTGTCTTGAAATATCATTAAACAACCTTCCTGTATTAAATGGCAGATCTTTAGTACTTACAGACAATTCTGGTTCGACACATGGTGCGCCTATCTCAGAATTAAGTTCTATGACTGTAGCTCAGATTGGAAATTTAATGGGAGTTCTAACTGGACGCATATCTGATGATGGTGTTTTAGGTATTTTCGGAGATAGGTTAGAATATATTCCTATACGAAAAAAATCATCAATTATGGATCAAACAAAGCATGCCAATAAGATTGGACATAGTGTTGGCGGAAGTACTGAGCATGGTATTTGGTTAGCTTTGGATAATGCAATTAGTAACAAGGAACATTGGGATAATATTTTTATTTATTCTGATATGCAAGCTGGGCATGGCGGTCTTTATGGTAGAGGACATGGTGAGTACAAAGATTATATTTGGGGAAAATCTAGTGCTAACATTGATGTTCCTCTACTTATCAGCGAGTATAGAGCCAAAATTAACTCTAAAGTTAATGTATTTCTTGTTCAAATAGCTGGTTATGAGGACACTATACTTCCAGAATTTTATAATAGAACATTTATTATAGGTGGGTGGTCTGGGAGCATACTTAAGTTTGCAAAGCGTATGATTGATACGGCAAATCAGTTCAACAAATAACATATTACTACACGTCTGACAATTCTAAAATCAGGCGTGTATGAATTAATTTTTAGTTAATAAATAGTTATGTAATCGACTTTAAAACTCGTTTATATAAATCACTATAAGAAATTTTAAATATTCTGAATCAATTAACTAGTAGGTTGTTAGCGTCTAACGCGGTGGAAGGTAGGAATATTATAAACAACAGAAAGTAACAATTCAGATAATTCTTTAGTGGTTGCATGTTTATATGTCATATTGTAAAGTGGTAATTTAGTACGTTTTTAAATTAATACTATGTATTTACAAAATATATTTATGCTGTATAGCCTTTATTAACTTGAGCTGGTAGAAAAATTTAATTATATCCAATTATTATTAACATTAAATAATAATATTAAATTTATTTGGGCACGCAAAAAAAGTTATAACTGGTATATTATTCATAAGTATGTTGTAATGTTATGTAGATCATTTAAAAATAGGAAGTGTTACCAATAATTGTGTAGTACGCAGCAATATGTTAGATACAAACTTTATAGCATATACCAGGACTAAATGCATCTTTCAAAAAATAATATTGAAAGACTAAATAAGGTTCGAATCCTTATAAAAGTAAAGTATCTTATACATATAAACATGTTAGTGTTTATAGGTGGAGTACGACAGAGCATATGGCTACCAGATACACGATAATAATCATGCATTGATAATTATTCTCTATTGGCAAGCATAGTAAGTTCTCAATAAGGGTCGTAGTAGTTTCAAGACTGGGGTTCAATTCCTCGCTCCACTAACGGAGGTAGTATTATGTTTTATAAATATCCTAGAACACCACACTTACCATGGTCTCCTGGAAAAAGTAATGATGATCGCGTACTTAGTGATACTAATCACTTTAACAATAAAGAATTAGTTGCCTCAATTAAACTTGATGGAGAAAATACTTCCATATATTCGACACATATTCATGCTAGGTCTACTGATTCAAAGGATCATGGTTCTCGTCATTGGGTTAAAGCTTTTTCTCATAGTATAAAACATCTTATTCCTGATGGATGGAGAATATGTGGTGAAAATTTATATGCAAAACATTCTATATACTATGAAGATTTATGTAGTTATTTCATAGGATTTTCTGTATGGGATGAAATAAATGTATGTCTTGATTGGCATACTACTATTGAATTTTTTAAAGAATTAAAAATAACTCCAGTAACAGTTTTTTCAACTGGTAGTTTAGAAGAAATAAATAAAATATTTAATGAATCATTCAAAGATAAACAAGAAGGATATGTTGTACGTTTAGCAGATGAATTTAAATATAGTGACTTCGAAAAATCAGTTGCTAAGTATGTTAGAGCTAATCATGTACAAACAAATAAACATTGGATGTACGAGGAGATAATACCAAATAAATGTATACAGAAACCTACATAACAGGAACTGGACAACGAGTTAGAGTTCATGATAAGAGAAAATGTGATGGTGAATTTTGTTCTATTCATAATCCATCAGATCATAAAATGAAAAATTATCCTACAAACTGGAGACAAGATAGATACTTAATGGAGAGGATATGCCCTTGTGGAGTAGGGCATCCTGATCCAGATGATCTAGCTTATAAAAGAAAATTTGGTTTACCTGATTCAGAAGGTATTCATGGTTGTTGTGGTTGTTGCTGTTAGAATTAAATTTTTTGGGGGGTTATACCGTAGGGGAAGCGGGCGTGGCTGTAGCCCACGCGTCTCACGGCTCGGGTGGTTCGACTCCATCACTCCCCACAAGTTTATTACTATTTTTTTAAAAAAATTAGATGGACATAATATACCATACCCTTGTCAAGGCACTCATATCCTACTAGGTAGCGCAAAGCAAATACCGAACGCATTAGAGTCAGAGCACATACGTAAGTATATATTATTATACCTAATAAAATAGTAATGGGCGTAGAGCGAGTGGGGTTGGGGTGGGCGCGTTTAGCTATCTATATGGTAGCTAAACATAAGTTTTTAAATAAAATAGTTTTATAGTTTTAAAGAAAGGAAGTAATTATGTATAATGAAGATAGAAATGCAAAATTAGTACTTAGGAGTGCAGAAAAAGACATTAAAAAATTGTTGAATATCAAAGTTGAAATAAAAACTAATGACGATTATGGTTATAACGAAAATATAGAAAATAAATATGTAGTAATTGAGGTTGCTACTAAATCAAAAATAGCAGCATTTTCTATGACAGGTCTTCCAGGTTGTTGTGGAGTATGCGTATCACATTATTCTCATGTAGCAAACCGATTTCAAGGAAAAGGACTTGGTACGCTGCTATGTGGTATTAGAAAAGATATAGCCAAAACAATGAGATATAGTTGTCTATTATGTACTGATGTAGATGATAATTTACCTCAACAACGTATACTAGACAGGCATGGCTGGAAAAAAGTTCATAACTTTAAAAATATTAGAACTGATTCTATGGTAAATATTAATGTTGTGGATCTTTAATAAACACTAAATTGGAGTAAAAATGATATTAGACTCGATTAAAATATATAAAACAATTATTAAATATTATGAAGATAATGTAACTACTCCATTTAAATCACCACATAAACCAGAATATTATACTATGACAGACTATCGTCCTGGTTATTATTTAGATGATAATTTTGTTCTTCCTAATAATACTTATCATGGTGATAAATTGGAAGGATTGGGAAAATGATTACACTTAGAGAAGATGTAATTTGCCCTATTGCGTGTGGTTCTTGCTGCATTGATTGCAAAGATCTTACTAAAGATGGTTGTGCAATTAAAGATAGAACAAAACGACCAATAGCTTGTAATGCATACATGTGTGGAGAAGGTAGTATGAAATTTAATGACATTGAATAATTTTAATATAACGCAGTGAGGATTATGGTTACTTCAACAATCTATTAAATTGCAAGGGCATAGCCCTAGAAAAGACAACCATACCCAGTTATCTCGTTATACATCTTTAAAAAATTTATGAGTGTAGTGAGTTATTCGGTTACTTCAATAACTCATACTTATTAAAAAAAATCACCGATAACAATTATCTCACTCATAAAACAAGAAATAAATTTTACTAAAGAGTAAATATAAAAATGAAAAAGTTTACGGATTTAATAAAAAACTCACATAACGGTTAGCTTAATTCGGCTTAAAATATGGATTCGATTTTGTCCGTAGTCGTTAATAAACTTTTTCGAACTTCAAAAGGAGTTTTGCTATGGAAATACTGCAATTAGCTCATAGATTTGCTGAACAAAAATATGGTGATTACAAAATTAAATTTACTAACAGACCATATTTAAGACACTTAGAAGAAACAGCACAACTACTTTGGGAGTATACAGATGGAAATGCACCATATGACGAATATATAGCTGCTATATTCCATGATATTGTAGAAAATACTTCAACTACTTTAGATGAAATAGGACAAGATTTTGGTGGAAAAACTATGGGAATAGTAATAGAATTAACAAACAATAACACACAAATGGAGATTGAAGGAAGAGATTTATATTTAGCTAAAAAAATTAATAATTTAACAGAAGAAGCTTTTACAATAAAACTTTGTAGTAGATTAAGTAATGTAGTTGAATTAGAAAATATTGCTATTCCTAATTACTTTGTAAAAACCCAAATCAAAAATACACAGTATATTTTTGAACAACTTAATCGTACTTTAAGTGATTCACAACAAAGTTTAATTAGTAGAATTGAAAGTATGCTTATGTTTTTACGGCTGAAAAGAAATCTTTAACATGAGGCTATTAATTATGTCTGAAAATGATCAATATTATGAAAGCATAAATGGTGATGATGTAGATGTGGGAGAAGAATATTTCTATGACACATATGATAGAATCATAGATACAAACAGAGGTGATCAAGATATGGATACATTTGGAGAATTAGGTCCAGGAAGTATGGGATTTGCGTTTGCTGTAGCAGAGAGTCTTGCTGAAGATTTACACAATTCAGAATTAAATGATGATGATTGTAATTATCTTAAAGATGAATTTAGCTGTGAGTTTAACGTAGACGAAAATACAGATAGTGAAAATTGGGAAAAAGTTAGAAAAATTTCCTCATTACAATCACGACATAACGAAAGTAGTAGAATTAGACCATTCGAACAATACATTAATGACATATGTAGAGGTCGAAGACCGTTATTTGATGTATAGGTAGAATATAATGGCTAATATACAAATTATTGGAAAAAGAAATTCTAAATCTTGTAATGCAATATCCACTGAAGCTGATATACAACGATATACTGGTAAAAAAGTAGATGCTATTATAAATTATGGTTTAAGTGGAGAATATCTAGAATTATATTTTAAAAAGTATCCTTTAATTAAAGATATACCAATCATAAATAGATTTGTAGGACAATCTAAATACTCAGCAGTAAAATATGTAAAACAACATGGGATACTTGTACCAGAAACAAAATTATTTCTTTCAAAAACAGATGAAATTTCAGATTGGATTGAAAAAAAAGTTTACTCAAGTCAGGGTATAGGAATTATAGCTGCTACAAAACGAGATAGAATACTAGGTAAATACTACCAAATGATGATAAAAGATAGACTATATGAACTTAGAGTTCACACATTTTTATGGGTACCTAAAAAAGATTGGGTAGTTCATAAACGTACTGGACCTATAGATCAGATAGCTTGGAACTTTCATCAAGGTGGACATTTCCAATATATGGACACAAGTAATAAAGTATCTATTGAAGCTAGAAATATTTCTGAAAAGATTCTTAGTATAATTGGAATGTCTTTTGGAGCAGTAGATTTTATTGTGGATACCAGTATGAGGATTTATTTTATTGAAGTTAATTCTTCTCCTGGGTTTTCAGAATTTAGTAAAAATATTTATTTTGATGCTATGAGAAAATTAAAATTATTATCAGTAGATGAGGTAATTAAATTTTCTCAGTAAATGGTGATTGTAATAGATTGATGGAGAAAAATTAGTTGTGCCGCTATACACAGAGTTTTAAGTATATAAATATTATAATTAAAATACGTTATACGCTTGTTGCAACAATTTTTTGTAGAAGTTATATATTACAATCATATCATGGAGACGAGTAGGCACATCACAACGTGATAACCGAAAATTTCTGTTCGCAACACCCGTTTGTGATGGAGAAATACTCTTTTTGATTTATATTTATTATTATTTAGTCATATCAAAAATTAGATAATAGTTTATATAAAACTTATAAGAGTATGATCTGATCAGACATAGGTCGAGTGGGTTGGGGGTGGGGGCAGTATGTTTTATTAGTATTAAATGTCGGATTATCGTACCAAAATATTGCGATATATCCGACGCAAGTTTAAATTTTTTTCGACCGATTAAAAAAATTGCTACTATTAACATTAGCAATGTTGATTAACGTATTTTAACCTGGTCGTCATCGCCAAATTAGATGATAGAAAATTTAAAGTATAGGTGGGAGGTGGGCTTAGGGGCAGCCAGACGAAAGTCTGCAGAATATTTAAATTCTGTACCTATAATGAGTTGCCCGCCATCATTGCAAAAGACTGGCGTTTAAGGAGATGGCAGTTATTTAGATTTGTTAGTGAATTTAAATAAACCTATTTCCGTATACGTACTGCCTTGGTGAAGAGAGTAGACTTTACCAAGCCCAAACGCGTGTTATGTAACACACGACTTCACACAGTGTTTAACAAGATAGATAATGTGTGTTGTGGGAGTGATAATCTTGTGGTAGAAGACAGGCATTTGGCGTAACAGCACACCACCTATTTTTTAATACTAAAATACTATAGGAGAAATACTATGATTGAAACTTTGAAATCAGCATTTAGGCGTAAAAAAAGAAAAAAACTAACTGAAAAAGATAAGTCAGATATTGTAATTAAAAAAATAATAAATGGTCAATCTACGGATCAAAAAGACTTACAAATTTTTGCTAACAATTCAGAGTATATCGAACAGAAATTACGGGAACTTACTACTAAATGAAAATACAAAAAATAAAAACATTACTTTTTGGTGGTGCATTCGATCCTCCTCATAAAAGTCATTTAGATACTGCTATTGTAGCAATGGATTATCATGAATTTAGAAATTCTCCTGTAGAATTGTGGTTTGTTATGTGTAATTCAAATGAATTTGGTCATGAAGAACTTACATCAATAGAGTATCGTGAATCAATGCTAGAACAGCTTACCAGTTATATATCTAATTCTTATACATATATAGATAAAAAAAGTAAGGATGGTATATATGCTTCAGTAATAAAGCTTATAAGTAAATACCCTGAAAGAGAATTCTACTACGTTATGGGAACAGACCAAGCTCGTAAAATAAGAGGATGGAGACATAGTAGAGATTTTTTAAAAACAATTCCAATTATAGTTGTTGCCAAATCTTATATCCCAAAAGCTGGACTCTTTGACTGGTGCTTTAACCCACCACATATATTTATTAATTTTCCAAACGTAACTCACCATGAAAAAGATAATTCATATAGATCGTCTAATATTAGAATGGAGTATAGAAAAAATCATAAACAAATTGATGAATTTAAGCCAGCTGGTATCTTATATGGTGTTCATAGGTACATTATGAAGCATGGTTTATATAAATAATAAACTAACCTCTTAGTATTAAGAGACTCTATTATGGGCAGTAACCCATAGCTGGTGCAGTGGTCATAAACACAAAGGGATTATGGAGGTTCAAGTCCTTCGACACAAGCAGGTGCAGTGAGATCCCATTGGTATGAGTTCAATTCTCATTCTGTCATTATACATAATGGAGGTAAATATGACATCTTTCTGGATCGGAGTATATGTTGGTCTTGTTGCTGGATCTTGTATAACTTTAATGATTATTATTATGAGAGGCGGCAGTCGATAAATTATTCAAAATGGTATCTAAAAAATGTAGATAGTAAAACCATAGACTTCATATTAGTATGTGTCTATGTTATACTTTTTAATACCTGGTTATGGTTTTGTAGCTATATGTTAAATCAAACAAATCTATTTATAAAATAGACATAATTAAAATTCAAATACATACAGGACGATATTATGAATGGAAAAACAAGAAAATAAAACAACAAATTATTCACCTGATTACTTAGACAATATTGCAAGTGCTTATGTTTTTTATAAGGACTGGGAACTTGCAAAAGATATTGCTAGAATTAGACCTTCGTCTATAAAAAGTGATAAAGAAATTAAAGAGATTAATTATGATTGAAAAAAATGATAAAACTTATACTGGTATTGAAATGATATATCATATAGTATCATCAGAAAAAAATAATTCAAATGTTAATATACCGACCCATATTAACTCTTATAAAAATAGAACTGTATCTACAAATCGTAAAGATGTAATTGTTAAATTACGTATGTCTATTAGAGAAATACCAGAAACATTAGTTACAACATCAACTGTATATTAATTGTAGAATAATTATTTTTATTTAGGGGAGAATAAATTTGAATCTACTTAAAATTTATGAATATGTCTTTGGTACAAACTTAGTTGAGTATGATAATAAATCAACTGTACCACCACAAACTACATACCCAGTAGGATATTACACTAATTGATTGTCTATAGAACCTATAGACTATATAGATTTTGTAGAGAAGAAAAGAAAACCACATCATAGAAGAAGAAGAAAAGGCTGGGAGAAATGAAAGATATTTGCATATCTCGATTTGAAAAGTTGTTGCTATTAAAAATTATTAAGAAAGTAATAGTAGAAGGATTTGAGAAAGATTTGTCTAAACTTTACGAATTGATTTATAATCAAGCAGTATCACATCTTTCTGCTTTTCCTAACTACAGTATAGATAAGTACATAATACGTTGTTTCAACAATTGTGATTTAAAAATAATAAAAGGGGGTGATAACATGGAAGCTTACCAAGAAAGAGTTATGAAGGAAAAAGAAGATTTGGATATTAAGATACATAAACTTGGTTTATTTCTATACCAAAATAAAGTATCCGAAGAAGAGACTAATCTTTTGGAAAAACAGTTAACTGCAATGGAAGAGTATTCTGATGTTCTAAGTGATAGAATTTTTCTTTTTGGTGGGGAAATTGAATGACACTTACTGGTTTTCAAACATGGATTTTAAAAAAGATATTTAAAAAAACTATAATACAAGGATATGCTGAAAAAAATATTACTACTATATATGGGCTTATCCATGAAGCTGCAGAAGAGACATTTTATGAAGACAATTCTATGACTCTTGACAACTATCTTCGGCACTGCTTTAGTAAAAGTAGTAAACTTTATTTAGTCTCAGAAAAGAGATGGGATGAAAGTTGATGTGATTGATGTATGTGTTTAAAATAAAAAAAAATTAAAGGAGAAAAATGAAAAAACTAATATTTGTTTTATCTTTGTTAGTTGGGAATCCAGTGCATTAATAATTAGTTAGAGATAGTAAGGTTGAGTTAGATAGATCAACCTTACTACCCATTACTACTACTACTACTACTTACCGTATATTCTATGTCGTTGTGTTGGGTCAAACCATGCTGCTAACTCATAAAGTTGTCTACTATTAATAATTCCTTCTTGCTTCGCTAAACAAAGTAACCTGCATATTTCTGTATTACACATATGGTGCGTAATTCTCAAAAGTAATAACTTTAATCTAGTATTCAATATCTGTAATTTCATAAATCTCCTATTAATCCTCGCTTGACTTCTTCCTGTTGTTTCTGCTGTATCCAAACACCACTGATTTTTACTACGACTTCGGAGTTCTAATCCACGTTTTTTCCTACGTTTACTACAGAACCGGCATGTTGTTTATTATGGTATTGTGGTTCTGTTTTTATGGTTCTGGTTTTGGTTTTTTTAAAATTAAGGCGATTTTTTGTTCTACGGAACTAGCCTAAATTTTTGACCCTGAAAAATGCCGGTAACCATAATTTTTTTTTATTTTAAGGCGTTTTTTCATTCTAGGGAACCGAACTTTATTTTTTGACCCTGAAAATTTCCTGTAAAACTTAATCAAATATTATTTATTTTCTTCCAAAGGTCATGGTATAATATGTATTCCAGTCGCTAGTTGATTTACTTGCCCATCCAAACCCAATAACATTTGATGTAGAACTCATGATAGCAGAACAGTGACCTGGACTATTAATCCAACCAGTCACCACGCTAGCCATATCGTATCCTGCTGCTATATTTTCACCAGTGGGTGTACCAGTAAACCCTGCTTTTGCGATTCTATCCCAGGGACTTGAGCCATCTAAACCGTAGTGGTCGAAGTAATTATTTGCTGCCATATCGATAGAATGGTTGAGTGCAGCGGTAGTTAGCTGCTGATTATATGCAACTGAAGGAAGACCACCATTAGCACAGGGTGCACCATTAGCACGGTATTTATTTATTTCTGCTAAAATAGAAGCCTCACCTGAGCCGTACGCATCTACATCCTGTGATGGTTTGGTTGGTTCTAATGAATATATGTACCATGTTCCATTACTGTTATGTTTTAATACTGCTTTATAATTTATTTTAGCGCCCTGATATTCTATATTAGATAAAGTAAGTGTTAAGTCTTCACTTAAAATAGCTACATCATCTGCAAAACAAAGGGTAGTCATACTGATTAAAACTAAAAATACTAATTTGGTAAATAAATTTTTCATTGTTACCTCCTATTAATGTACAAATTTATGAATACAAGTTACTAGATTACTATTAGACAATCCATCTGGAGTAAGAATGTTGTTGCCTAGAACATAATCATAATCATCTTTAAAAATATTATTATAACAAGTGTCCACTAGCTCAGAGCAGTAAAAATTAGAATTTTCGCTTTCAAATTTCCAATCATATTGAGCTTTTTCTTTTACCAATTCTTTTGCTTTGTCTATAGCATACACTACCTGGTTATAAGTTACACTGGGTCGGTATAAAGCCAGACTGTCGCATCTGCAAAAATTCAAAATATCTTCTGAGTTTACTCCAGTACCGACCGCTTGAATTACATTGTTATCACCAACATAAATTGCTGCATGGCACCAGAATGACGATATAGACATTAATATAGTATCTAAGTAGCCATCATACCGGCGAAAAAGAATATCACCTGGCTTTATATCGTTAAGAATCATTCGTATTTCTTCACCTTTAATTTTGTGAAATTTTGGTTTATAGCTTAGAAATAGAGGACGCCAACAACAATATAAATCCCCTGGAAATTTAAGCATCCATTTTGGAAGTTGTAATTTAAGCATTATGTTTCCTCCTTATTATTTTATACTCATTGAATTATTAATTGTATGCACTAGTAAACTAGTTATCTCATCAAACGAAAGTCCTCCATTAAGATACACCATATTAGCTACAGCGCCTAATGATTTCCATTGACTATCAGTAAATTTTTGACCTCCGTCTTCTCTTACTCTAACGAATATAGTCTTTGCAGGTCGTTTATTACTGTCATCAACTACTTCAGCAATTGAATATACTCCTGTCATCTTAGGAGTAATAACGTACAAACATAGATCGCATTCTTGACGTTGTTTAATTTCTTCTTTCATGCATTCAGGAGTCCAGTCTTTAACTACTGGATTAAAATAATCTATTGTAAGATTAGGTATTAACTCATCACGCCATGTAGATTCATTACAAGTTCCACCTAAAAATATCTTCATGATAATTTCTCCTTTAATTAAAAATGTCCTGGTGACGCTGATACGGCTGATAGACCAATTCTTGCTACTGCTAATACAGTTCCAGCTGCGACTACATTGTTTGAATAAGTATATTTATCAATGCGATCATTCCTATCACCATTATACCCACCCCCAAACAGTCCATATCCGTATCCCTGACTAGCGCTGTAAAAGTTACTCATACTAATAGGTCCAGTAAGAATACTACTCAAAGTTCTAGGAGCAGTATCTCCTAATGAAATTTGAGTATTAGCTGGTAAACCTAGTTCTACATTAATTTGTCCGAAGTCAATCGGACCTGAAGATTGAAGTGTCATTTTAAGCTCCTTAGTAAATATATAACTACCTTATCATTTTTCATTACTCATCACCCAAGTCATAGTTAGTATACCAACAAAAAATCCAATAACCATTCCCATTATTAATCCTTCATAAAACATTTTTGCCACCTCCTATGTTAAATTTAATGACTGTATCTTTTGTAAAGTTCGTTACGTAATGAATCAAGTTGTGCTTCAAGTTGTTCTACTTGTCTTACTAGGCTTCTACATCTATAGAACAATGCTATAACAAATGAGATCAATACTACTATAATATCGTATTCTATCATAATTTGTACCTCCTATATAGTAATGCTTTATACCAAGCTGTATGCCACTCACGGTCAGTGTTAGCTCTAGCGTTGCAAGATCTACACACTGTTATTAAATTACTAGGACCACAATTCTTTTTGTTGTAGTCTATATGATGGATAGTTAATCCTGAATATTTTTTAGTGCATGCTGGATTAAGACATTTATAGTCGTCACGTTCTTTAATGTAATTTTTGTATTCTTTATCCTTCCAAATTGGGCAGTATGGTTCAAAAGAAATACCTCCTTTCCAGTTTGGATGACCCAATCCTGAAAACTGTATATTTTTACATGTTGGACATCTTCTTCCTTGCTGCCAATTAGACCAACTTATACTATGTATATGACCTTCAGGGCATTTACAATCTAATTTAATATGAGCGCCTATATATTCTTTAGATAATAATTCATAACCACTTTTAATAAAAGATTTTTTAATGTTCTCTAAAGTTAGTTTAATTTTTCCATAACAAATTGAGCATCTCTGACCCATTCTCCAGTTATTAAAAGTAATACTACGTTCATGTCCATTAGAACATTTATAATATAATTTAGTACTACAGTCTATATATTCTTTAGAAAATAAAATATATCCATCTTTATTAAAACATTTTTTAATATAATCTAAAGTAAATTTAATATTATTATTACTACAATACGGGCATCTTTGTCCTGCTTTCCAGTGACCCCAAGTAATATTATGCTTATGACCATTGGAACATTGATAATTCAATTTAGTTTGAGCATTAGTATACTCATTAGATAATAATTCATAACCACCATCTTCAAATGATTGTTTAACAAATTCATAAGTATGTTTTTTACCCATCGATTCCACCATCCAAATCTATTTCACTTATGACCTCTATTTTTGCTTTATCATAATCTACACGTTTACTAAAAACTCCCTCTAGTTCTTTTAGCAATGCATTTTTTATAGCTTTAAGATTTCCAAGTTTCATCACAACCTCATCCAACTGTCCATCATCCAAAAGTAGATTTATAGTCTTGTCAATAACACATGCTGGATCAAATTTATTGGATGACGATAAACTTCTACAAGTAGCCTCCACCCTATCTACTATCATCAGAATAGCAGCTTCCAATCCTGTGGGTTTTGTAGTTTTATACCTGAAAGTATCTTCTACACCTTTACCAGACTTATCAAAAAAATATTGTAATATAGATGTTCCATGGTGTTGAGAAATTACTTCGATAACATCTCTTGGAAATTTGTGATCATTGATAAGTATCATTACTGAATCTGACACATGCCTAGTAATAATATTGTAACTTATACTCGGTAATAATTTTAAATGAGGGTCTTCATCATCTTCAATATGGTTTTCAGTAAAGTATTTAGGATTAAATGTTTTTCCTATATCATGGTAAGTAGCTATGACTTTCATCTTCAGTACATTCAGACTTAAAGATAGTGCTATACCTTCTACTATTCCAGAAATTGTCTGTGAGTGATGATAAGTACCAGGACACTTATCTCTAAATCTTTGTAGCAATGGATACGATGGGTCCAGTAATAGTTGTAGATCTTTAGATTCTTTGGATTCTTTATCTTCAGTAATAGCACCATTTATAATTCGTTCTTCAGTCATAGCTACCTCCATCATTTCCTACCCACTAGTTTACTAGCATTTTGTGTATTTAAATCTTCTAATTGCTCACCACAATTTTTACATACTGCATTTGCAAATTCAACATTAGCTACTATATGACTTTCTTTACACTTAGGGCAGTACATACTTTTACCCTTTAGGTTTGATAGTTCTTGTTTTGGTGCTGGTTGTAGTCGTCCGTTATCTTTTAGCATATTTTTAACTCCTATATTAATCGAATTTCTTCTGGCATGGTATCAAAAAAACCAGGATCGCTTCCAATTTCTCTGATCATACCATTTTTTAAAGCCATTTTATTATCTTCAATAAAGAATTTATACTTTGGTTTATCACCCCATATTCTTAATCGTTCTCTTATAATCTTTTGTCCTAAATTCTCAGGTCCATTTATGATACTTTTTACTTGGCGCGGGAAAGTAAATCTTAGCCATTTCATATAACCACAACGCATAAGTTCCCAAAGTAATTGGTCTCTTTTTTCTGAAAAATTATCACTTGTGGTTATATAAACTATACGCCACTCCGCATAATACTTCAAAATAACGTCCTGTATCTGACTAAAATCCCTATAATCTAAATTACAAACTAAAAGTCCGAAATCGCTTATGATGAACTGTACAGATACTCCTCTAACCATGTTCATCTTTTTAAAGCTGACCTTGAATTGACTTAACATTACACCAGTATTAATTTCTAGCTCTTTTAAATCCATAGTACTCCTTGTGTGGGGCTTTCGCCCCACTATATTAGTTAGCGGTTAAAGACACAAGTTCTTTATGTACTTCAGATTTTTTAATTACTTCTACGTCTTTAATATAGAAAGCAACCTTGGACTGTAATACCGACACCAGTACTGTAGCATCCAAAGGTATGGCATCTCTTAGCAACTTCAATGCTAAAGGCGTAGCTATTTCTTTTTCAATACATCTTTTTAATGGTCGGGCTCCAAAATCTTCATCTATACCATGTTTTAAAATATAAGACTTAATTTTTTTATCAAATTTTAATGTCAAATCTTTAAACTCAGTATCATTATTCTTAAGATTTTCATTAAGTTTATAAAGTTCAATGTCTATAATTCTAATATAATCTTGTTTAGATAATGAATTAAAGTGAACAATAGAGTCAATTCTATTTAAGAACTCAGGTTTAAATTTCTTTTTAATTGCTTTTTCAATTGCTTTAGTTTTCTTATCATCGGTTACTTTAGCAACATCTCCAAATCCTATAGTTTTTTTAACATCATCAACTTCAGACACACCTATATTAGAGGTCATAATAACTATAGTATCCTTAAATGATACCTTCTGACCTTTACCATCAGTAAGTCTTCCTTCCTCTAGAATCTGTAATAACAACTCATGCACTTTATGACTAGCCTTTTCTATCTCATCAAAAACAACTACGCTAAACGGGTTCTCCATTACTGCATTTGTAAGGGTACCTCCTTGCTCAAAACCTATGTATCCATTTGGACTATTATGCACAATAAAATCAAGTACATACGATACATCTTCTTCTACTGCTAAATCATATACTTTACCGGTATAGTTTATTATATCTATCTTTTTTATTTGTTTATAGATATAATTTTCATCAGCATACTCGTATAAATTTGTATTTTTTAAATACTCTTCTGTAACTTGACACACTGGATAAACTAAAGTATCTCCGGCTATTAAATCTTTAGCTTGAACCCATTTTAAATTATTAACATTAAATTGTTTATTATCTAAATTAGTTTTTGATTTTATAGCAAGTACTTCATGAGTTTTAGTCATGGTTTCTGAGATATTAGAATTTACTGTGGTGATTTCTATCATTTCACCTTTTTGATCATACTCATGAACAAATTCTACATTTCTACTTCGACCTTTATGAGTTATTACTTTATCACCTATGTTAATAGTTTCAATATTTTTTCTCTCTCCACTTTCCATAAGAACTTTAGTTCCTGGAACAAAACATCCAATTAATTTAGAGTACTCGTGGTCAGAAGAAAATTCTGAACAATCAATTGTAACTAAATTATCCCTGTCTTTAATCAGTTCATCTGCTAGAATCTTAGTTGTGAGACTTTTTCCAATACCAGTTGAGCCTGCAAATAAGAAAGATCCTATTGGTTTTATAGGATCTTTCAACCCAACACTAGCCCTCTGAACCGCTTCTACAATTTGGTCTACCGCAGAATCTTGTCCTATAACAAACACCTTCATAGTGTCATTGAGTTTTAAAAGATCATCTTTAGACACGTCTTTAAAAGTTTTTTTATGCTTCTTTTTCTTTTTAGAATTTTGTTGTCCGGCATGAGAAGACATTCTATTCGGAGGTTGATTTCTTTTGTTTTGTGGCTCATCATCTTCTGATTCTTCACTATTATCAGACATATTCTGTGCATTTTCATATGTAAGAAATGGGTTTGCATCGTGTGCTAATAGATATACTTCATGCATTAAAATAGGAGGAGCAACTCTATTAGGAAGTCCCATATTATCTAGCATGATAAATAAGTCCTCACTATCAACTACGCACACTGTTACCACATAAGTCTGAAAACTAGATCTATTATGGAAAAATTTATGACTTAGTATACTAGCTGCATCCTGCTCATTAAATTTTTTAACTTCCACGTATCTATTGATTCGTTTCCACCACTGTTTAACTACAGTGAATTCAATGTCTTCAATGTTTTTAAGTTCGGATGGTAATTCTTTTTTTACTTTTTTAGTATCTTCTGGAATACTTTCAATAGTATCCTCAGGTTCTTGTTCATTAACATCATCATAGTAAGAAACATTCCATTGTTTATTTTCTGTAAGTGGTCGTTCTTCTTCACTTAGTATATCTGTACTCTTAAGTTTAATTACTGAATTACGATTAATGACCAAGTTATCTGGATTTAATAATGGATTGAAGAATATGACTTGTGTCATAACTTCTTCTCTAACCTGCATTAAGCTAGGTGGTAAATTAGCTTGCTGCTTAATATGAAACAATAGTTGATTAATATTAGCCACGCAGGTTGCAATTACATAATCCTCATAAAAACTTCTATTAATGCTTCCCTTATCTCTTGCAAGATAAGCTAGTTTATCTTCTATTTCATTTTTAGGAATTTCCAGAACTAATATTTCAAATTCTGCTTCTTTAATCCATGCTTTATGTATTTTATAATTTTCTGACATAGTTATATTTTCCTTATCGTTTACGGAATTTTTCATTACCAAATTTAACCACATAGACAGCTTCTTGATAAGTCAGTTTATCCTGATCTGGGATAGGTCGTTTAGTATAGTTATTAAGCTCAAAAGCCTCTGTAGCTAATGATTCATATTCTGCACCTTTAATGCATAATATACTCTGCAAAGCCACTTTCTGAACATCTGATATATATTCTGGTTCTCCAGTATTAATAGTCTCAGTCTTAGACTCAGGTATATTATTTACTGGTGGACTTGATATTGCAGGCGATGTTTTTGACATATTTTTCTTAGCCATTTCAATTCCTGGAGGTAATGGCATACTTCCTTTTGGTATTACTGGTGGTGTACTTTCAGTAGCTATTGACTCCATAAATGGTGATGGTGTTACAGGTGTTGTAGTTGCTGTAGGCACTATAGGTTCAACCGAAGCTGTCAGTGTAGGTGCTACAGGTGTAAATGGTACTACAGACGCTGTAAGAGCCATAGGAGCTATAGGTGTTACTACTGGGTTAGTTGGAAATGTACCAGATACTGTTGTAGCCATAGGAGGAATAGTTGTATCCATCGGTGGAATTTGTGATGGGTACTTAGATGGTAAAGATGAAGATGCTTTTGTATTAATAGGTTTCATAGAAGATGGTAATCCAAATTCTTTATGCCCACTATGTGTAGGAGAAGAAGAGCTATTACTATCATCATCATCGTCTAAGTATAATCCTACTCCCCATTTCTTACATGCGTCCTTTAGTGCTTTAGAGTAAGCAGATTTAAAAGCATTTCCTGCTTCGCCATTATCATTAGGAGCACCACCAAAACCTTCTTGTATAAAGGCTATTTTATTATCACAATTAAGTATAGTAACTTTTACTCTAACAATAACATTATTTCCTATAATGTCTTGAAATACAACTTCGCTTGACCAGTTTACTCCAAACACTTCATTCATTCTATCTGCTACATCCTGCCAACGAATGTAGGAATAAGTTCCACCTCTGCCTTTTCTAGTTGGTACATTGTCAAAATTTTTATACAGTAGTTCGTTTTTCATACTATTCTCCTTTAAATGTTAACAGCTTAATTATTAAGTTAAAGTAACTTTCATACATGTAATATAATACACAACTTCTATTTGTCAAGTAATTAACTCATCTCACTTTCATAGTGTTCTGATTTAGCAAACTGCCACTTATTAGTTTTCTTTAGTTGTTTACGAAATACTGAACTTGGAACTTGAATTCCATCAGTTCCTTCATCCATCCGTGGACGATTTTCTGGGTCTGATTGAATACCTAAACTATCATTACCTTCTTGGCAATTTGATTTTATTTCTTCTTGAGTAAATCTATTTTTTCGTTCTTCAAGATTGGACATTTCATCTATGTCTCTTACAGCTGTGTCAATAGGATTTTGATCTGTATTAGGATCGTCTCCTTTACGTACTGTATAATCGTTATCATCTCCAACAGATGTATGTAATTTTTGTCTTTGCCCGCCGAAATTAGAATGTGTAGCATCAGACTTATTATACATTACTGGTGAATCATTTGGTGTTAGTACTGTAAAATTCATAATTTTTCTCCTTAAATATACAATCAATATTTAATATTTCAAAATAACTACATGCTCTTTCTGATGGATTTTCTAAATCAAACATAATTTTTTTCACTTCTTCTGTGTTGCTCAAATTGATGACCTCCTTTAATTAAAAACATTAAAATACTTTGGAGATGCCGAGAGTCGAACTCGGGTCCACAATGCCGTTACTAAAAAGTTGACGATGATAGTTTAAAACTACTACATAGTTTTTTAAGAGAAACTACTAAACTCTATTTTACTAGTTTAAAACACTGTTAGATTCTGTTGCTAGGCTCTAACAAAGCCCCATGATAGTGCTTATTAAGCAGCCATCAAATAGTTGCTCTTAGATTTAACAACACTAATTCCGTCATTAAGTGATCCACGAGCATAATCAACCATTTTTACTTTGCCATTTATATTTCTGAACAAGTGTTAACGTAGTTTGTTCCGTCTACGCATCGAGTCTTTAGCTTCATACACCATGTCGAAACCATTACATCCCCATAATATGGTGCTTCTATTTATATGCAGGTTACATAAAACATTAATAGATAATCACTACTTTAGAATAATGATTATCTACTTATGTGTAACTTGATATAGTTAATATAATACATGTTTTACGTTTGTCAAGTATTTAGTATTAAAATTTTTCAATTCCCAAATTTACAATCTTTTTTTGAAAAACAATAAAGTAAGAATGATGCTTTCTAGCATTTTTTTGTCCATCAATTTGCCATTGCGGAGTAAGTCTGTTCTTCGCCAATAATATAAATAAATCTTTAGTATAGAAACCTAATTTTTCAGCATAGTTTATAATAAAATTATGACTTATATATTGTTTACCACTACTTACTTTATCTTGGCATTTAGTTATTAAAATGCCATTTGAAGTTAATATCCTTTTAAATTCAGTTAAAGATTTTTTGTAAAATATAAATAATTCTTTTTCGGTCGGGTAACATCCGAATCTATTTACCATTTCATTCTGTCCATCTTTTTTATTAATTAATGAAGGACCAGTGGTACTAAGAAAAGGTGGATCAAATATCATTGTTTTAATACTACTATCTTTTAAAGGTAAAGCTTCAGCCATTGCCGCAATAACGCCTGGCTTCTGAGGATATATATCAAATTTATATTTAGGTTCCTTTATTCCATGTTTATAAAACTTACCTGTACTATATGTAGGATCTAGTTCTATATCCCCTTCACAGTGCAGTTGTAGTATCCATTTGATAATCTGGTGTTGGTCATAGCTAATACTTTTGACATACATAATAGTAATTCCTATTAATTGGAGGGTTGTTGGCAGGTAACTTTAGGTAAGTTTTTAATATACATTTGGACTAAGTTATTAAAATTTTTAGACTCTTTATATTTTAAATCGCCATAAGAATCTAATCTTATTATATTAACTTCAACATTATTAATTATATTGTATATAGCCGACTTTAATTTTTTAAGTTCTTCTGTAGTATCATTTTCTCCTTCTATAAGTAGTTGATTTAAAATAATATCTACACCATACCACTGTTTAAATTGATTAAGTAAGTGCAGGTCACTAATTGGAGTATTAGCTCTACTAGCTGGCATAAGTAAATTTCTATTATGAAATCTATTTAATGAATAGAATAATTGTAAATTACTAACTTTATTTTTTTGAGGATTAATTCTATAGTTAAAACAATCATCATTTAATAAAGCAAGCTGATGCGGCCATCCTGGTTTAACTTCAGGTAACATGGTTGTTATATGTATACTGTCTATTCCTATAGCTGCACCAGCATCTGTTACTGACCAACTTATTATTTTATTTGAAATGTGTCTTAATTCAATAGGATCTATTAAAAATGCGTCTCCCATCCCACTCCAATCAAGCCTAATATATTTTTTTCTGAGTTCAGGTTTAAGCTTTATTTCATTAGATACCGCAATTTTTATATTTTCAAATACTTGTTTAGAGCTAAGTTCTTGATAAGGATAATTTTGTATTGTTAAATAACAATATTTACATCCTAAAGAACATCCAACTGATGATGAAATAGATACTGTAAACATACTAGTATTAGTTTCTGATGTTTTTATAATTGTTTCTGATCCATCATCATGAATATACTTACTATTATCTTCAGTCCTATAAACTTTCATAATCAATCCTTTATTTAAGTGTTTACTTACTATATAGTACATGTTTTCTATTTGTCAAGTAGTTATAATATTTGTATTCCTTCTTCATTTACTTTAATATTATAATATTTTTGAGCACCCATACGATAATCTATTTTATTTTTACGTAATTCTTCTACATAATCTATTTTAGATTGCTTAATTATGCCGCGCCCGAAAAAAATTCCTTCTGGGTCGTTTTGATAATCCCATATACCATATAATTCTTCTTTACCATCCTTATCAGTAATTGCTTCTAAAGAAAATCCAAGTGGATGAAAAAATTTTCTATTCACCTCTTGTAAAAATCCTAATTTTTCAAATTCTTCTACATCAACTAATTTAATATCTTCCATTGCCTTTTCCTCCTTGTTGAGCGGGTAGCAGAACTTGAATCTGCACCATAGAGATTGGAAATCTCTTGTTCCACCAGTTGAACTATACCCGCATATTGTTTTAAAATAATGGTAATCCACCAGTTACTTCATCTATTCTTGAAATTAACCCAGGACCAACTGCTACAGATGTGTATGTAGGAATTCCATGAAACTCAGTTTTACCTATATCTTTAATTAAAGAACATGGTAGATCTTTAGATTTTGCTTTATCATATATAGCTATTAGTTCTTCTTCTGAGTTAACATAAACACAAATTTTAGTAAATGATTCATTCAGCCACTCTCTAATTTCTGATGTAGGAGTGTAAATCCATCTAACTTCATCAGTCTTTGTAAGATAGTTAGTAATTGCTGCAGCCATAGATGCGTGTGCCACCTGTGACGCTAATTTCCCGGTACGCATCTTTAAATCTTTTCTTATTACTATAACTTGTTTTGTTTCCATTTAAATTTCCTCTGATAGTAACACACTACTAAGGTTTTCAAATTTATCATTGAATTCAGTTTCTTCTCTTACAAATACTTTTTTTCTTCGCATATACATTGTCATAACTTGACCTTCAAATCCATTAGTAGCATTTACTATACCTTTACTAACTAGTTCATATACATTACCTGTTTTCTTATGAATGAAATTATTTACCCAACAATCTATACCATATTTTTTAAGGGTCTCTATTTCTACTTCATTAGCCAGTTGTTTCAATGCAGTGTATAATGCTGAACTATTTGGCAGTCCTATTTGTTCCATCAATTCCCTTAATCGCTCGTCTCTCATATCTTTTTTCCTTAGTATTAAAATTAATGTGGCTCCAGAGAGAGGGGACGATCCTCCATACCGTTCGAGACGGGTTATACTAGATTAACAGTCTAGCCACTTACCAATTAGTGTACCCTGGAATATTGTTTAAAAGAAATAAATAGCTGGTAATTTTTCTAACTTAGTTCTAGCTTCCTCTAATGCTTCTATAAATGTTTTTAACCCATCTTCACGAAGTATGAATTCACTTTCTATTTTAATACTTCCCGTAAATAAAATTTTAAAGGCACACTTTATTCTATATAAAAAATCCATAATACTATTATGAGTATGATTATATGAAGACCAAGATAAATTTTTATAAAAATTAATAAAAATCATTTGAAGTTCAGTATCTTTTTCAATATCTATTGTCATGTCGCAATCAACACTTCCACATTCACACATTGCTCTATACATGACTGAATTTGTATTTTCGCATACTTTCATTACTTTATTGGATATCATTTAATCTCCCAATTAAAAATTTTTGCGGAAGGCAAAGGACTCGAACCTTTAGAGCTGTTACACTCACTTGTTTAGCAAACAAGCTTCTTACCTATTAGAATTAGCTTCCTTATTTAAAAAAATTCATTATATATTTTAAAATATTTTCATCCAAGATAGTATATTCATCAAATATGAATATCAAAGTTAATGTAACAATAGGACCTATAATAAGCACTGCTATATTAATACCTAATAAAAATCCTTTCCATGCTATTTTTTCTTCTTCTGATAAATGTTTGTTAAAAATTCCTTTGGATATTTTTTTTAATGTTATATACATGAGAGCCTCTTTATCTCATTTAAAAAATCACCATACCCAAATGGTTTATCAAACCAACTATCAAATCCTGCAAGATGGAAATTACTGCTATTAATAAGGTCACTATATCCAGATAATGCTATTATTTTTACTTCTTTGTCTATCTCCCTGATTTTTAAACAAAATTCTAATCCATTCATTTTAGTTAAACCTATATCGGTTATTATTAAATCGTATTTACCAGGTTCAAAAAGTTCTAACGCTTCTTCTGCAGACCCAACATCATCTAATAATTCTATTCCAGCTATATGTCTAACAATAGAACGTAATAATATTCTACCACTTTCATCATCTTCTACAATTAGAATTTTTTTCATGACTACCTCCTAATTTAATTTTAAGTCCGTGACATGGATCGAACCTGCATGAACCATTTTCGTAAAATGGGGCTACTCCTTTTAGCTACACGGACATTAGTACCCAAGAGAAGATTTGAACTTCCATACCTATTGGCACAGTTTCTAAGACTGCTGGCTATACCGTTCGCCTACTTGGGCATTTTATATATATAATATTTTATGCGGGAGAGGGAATCAAACCCCCTAAAACTGATTTATGAGACCAGTACGAATATCAATTCTTCCCGCAATATCTATTCAAAATCTAAATCCATGCCAGGATTAGTAATTGATTCTTCTACTAATTTTTTAGTGAACGCAAATTCTGGTGAATCATATAATTCTTGCATATCTAAAGTTAAATAACTACTTGTTTCCTTTTTCTTATCACTTGCTCCTGGGCAACCCATCTTTTTTCCTTTACGCATAACACAACTTCTAATCTTTGCTTTAGTTGCGTCAGAAAACTTTGAACGGTTTAAAAGCCTAAGTGCTGCTGTATAATGAATACAATCAGGAACTGGAAAACTGCGTTCAGGACCACAATAAGTACTTGATTTTAAAGCTTTTCTATCCTTAGTAGTTAAAACTTTAGCTATTTCTAAAGCCTTCTGTGCCCTCTTAATGGCTGAATTTAAACTATCTATTTCCATATTTCCTCCTTAAATAAAGGTAGAGAGGATAATATCTCTCTACCTTGTAAGGTTACATTATTATTTCAAATCATTTTGGTTTCGGTTTCGGTTTTGCCTTGCATCCCATTAATCAATCACCTCCTTTTCCATTATTTAATAATATTAAAAATCATTTGGGTTTTGGTTTCGGTTTTGCCTTGCATCCCATTAATCAATCACCTCCTTTTCCATTATTTAATAATATTAAAAATCATTTGGGTTTTGGTTTTGGTTTTGGTACTGGTTTTGTAGTTCCGCCCATTATAAGTCACCTCCTAATTAATATTTATTAAAAATGTTTTGAAAAGCTTCATAATATGGACCAGGTGTTTGTTTATCTATCCACCCTATCATTCTTCCCCCACGACTTAATATTCTAGAACAAGCCGTAGACATATCCGCTATTAATGGTAATGTTTCATCGTCAATTATATTATAACAGTCTATAAAAATAAAATCATATTTTTTATTTGTTTGATAAGCATACTCAATGCCGTCAGAATGTAAAATTCTATGTTTTTCTGGAGTATATGATAAATCTAATCCTCTATCTTCTTCTTTTATCTTACCACATACCTTTATAACATCCATATTATTTTCTACTGTAGTTACATGCGTAACCTTAGGAAATGTTAATAGATACCTAGAAACTATACCTAACCCTAAACCTACGTCTAAACAATTTCCTTTTGGAAAGTCAGATATCTGACGCATATAATCTACAAGTTCGCCTTCAGCACAACATAGAGTATGACCCGTACCCACCTCAAGAAATAGTTCTCTGTTCATTTTATAAACTCTAGCTTTGCCATGTTCAGCTATCATTTCACCATCTTTAAAATAAATAAGTCCCTTTTTAGTCATTATAACTCCTAAAAATATCTATTCTACTCGTGGTTTAGTAATATCAATTGGTTTATCAAACTTTAGATCAATTGTTAAAAGTACACCACCTTTAAGTATTGGGTCTTTGACATCACCACTCTCTAAAGTTTCAATAATATGAGCGTAATACCCAACATTAATATTAGATTTTTTAGATATTGGTATATAAATATCTAGAGCAGCATTAACTTCTGACCTAACCCAATTAGCCCAAGCCTGTATTTTTTCTTCTTCGGTTAATTCACTAATATTTTGAACTACATCCATTTCCTGATCAGATACTTCTACCATGATTGATCTCCTTTATCTACTTGTTTACCCTGTTTAGACATTTCTTTTTCTTGGTCATAAACATCATTAACTAATGTAGCAAGTTTAAACTTCCAATCTGGATCATCTACATTACACTGTTGTTCCATTCTAAAATCTGATAAATCATGAGGCAAAAGTTTAATTTTATCTTGCTCGTCGATAAAAATATGTCTTAATTCATGTGACATAATTCTTTTTCTATCTGCGGCATTAGCTAATTCCCAAGTTTTTTGATCAAAAACAATAATAACATCATACCCATCTGTCGCAATATCATCCTTAGAGAAGAATTTAATTTTATCAGATGATACTTCAGCGCTTGCTAATATTACTTCACCTTGTTTAATTCTTCGTTTAGTATCAAAAATTAATTTAATTTTTAATTGCGCCAAATTAGGAAATCTTTCTTCCATTACCGATAAAAAAACTTCAACTACATCATCATCAACATCTGTAAATCTAATCATAATCCTTCTCCTTTTAAACGTGATAGTTAGCATTAATATGATTTTTAAGTTCTAGTAGACTATCTACTAACCTATAACTCATATCAACTTGTTTTTTATTTTTTTCGTCGCTATTAGCATTTAATTGTTTTTCTATTATAATGCCACCAGAAAAAGAGTTTCCACTTTTATCGTAGCAAAGACGAATAGATTTGCCATTTTTTAATTTTTTTATTCTAACTCTTCCACCATTATTTACACATTCTTCGAAATCCTTCCTCATTCCAATCCTCCTAAAGTTAATTATTAATATTTACTATTGGTTAATTCTAACTTATCTTAAAGATAAGCATCATTTACTAAATGTCAAGGTTTAAATTATAAAAAATTTCAGTATTAAATGGTGCAGATATAGCATTAGGAATTAAACTTTTAATAATAGCTGAAGCTGGAATATTCCATGAGTGGATTATAGTAATAGCTGTATTATTAAAATTACGTGGATTATTTTTTAAAAATTTTGCCACATCAATACCCTTACCATTACCTTTACCAAGATCGTTGTCTAGGAATAAGTAATCAAATTTATAACACTGCAAATATTCTATAGCATTAATAGCATTTTCAGTTATTTTTAAATTGTATTGTCCAAAACGTTCTACAAAAAATCTTACCCTAAATACATCATCTTCAAGTACCATTATGTGTGTCATGTATTTTACCTGTTATATTGGTAATATTGGTAATAGTAGAAATAAATAAATCACTTTTTTTAATTTGCACGGCTTTTAAAAACACATCTAGTACTTTACCATCTTTAGTTACAAATTGTGTTTCTATTTCTCCTACTCCAGTTTCTTTTATCTGTTTATATTTTAATTCACCCACACGTTCAAATTCATCATCTGTTAAGTAATATAATCGCGTAGATTTATTTAATAATTCTTCTTTAGTATAACCAAGTAAATCTAAAAGATACTGATTAGTATTAATTAATATTCTTTTACCACTATTACCCTCTATAAGTACTATACCTATAGGAGTAGCATTAAATAATGCATCTAAAGTTGCTTCTCTACATGTTAGATCTTCTAAAGCTTTCTTTTCTACTGTTATATCTTTTAATACATGTATAAAACCTAAAAGTTGATTACTATGAGAATAAATAGGGGATACAGTTACATCAAACCAACCAGTTAATTTTTTTATATAAATATCTTTTACTATTCTACTTGGTTTACATACGCTATAATCATAAATACTTAGGCTTGACAAAACATCTTGTGGATAAACCTGTATTTCTTCGTAACAAATCTTGTCATAAAGTTCCTCTTTACTCTTTTTTAATCTTGTAGATAAAATCTCATTAACAAATTTTATTTCAAGTTTATTATTTATTATATAGATACATTCTGGTATTGCATCTAAAGCGTATTCCCACATCTTTGCCTGGTCTCTAAGATACCCATTTTTAGTCAGTGCCTCAGTTAGTTCTCTAAGTTTTTTTAGTTCGTCCATAATCTTTGATTTCCTTTTATGGGCTAGACCTAGTTTTTAATCATACGGAGTATAATGCCCATAACACCGCTACCAATAAATCCAGCTATAAGACTCCAAATTCCTAGTTTAACAGTTAAAGTAACAACTGTATTACTAAGTGGAACAATAATTTCTTTTTTATACATTTTAAGTTCATCATCATTTTTTTCTGCTTTAGTTTCTATTTTTTTAATTAATTCTTTTAAATCGCCTATATCATCTTTACACTCACTTCGAAGATTGACCATTTCTACATACCTTAATGATTCTATTTGATCGTTTAATTTTTCAACACTTATTAGAACATGTTTAAACCAAGCTTTTTTTAAATCCTCACCACCTAAATTACTTGAATAAGGGTCATTAGCATTTGATGGAAATGTACTATTAGGTTTAGAAACAACATCAAGTAGATCTTGCATTTCTATATCTAGTGTCACAACATTTGATTTTCCTTTAGGTCTTTCAGCCATTTGACACCTAATCCCTTATATATATTTTAAATCACTTCCACATAATGGACAAAACTTTATAGGTATACCATATTTATGAACTTGAGTAAATCCTGGTTCTTCTGTTAATTCTATCCAGTGTAGGATCCAGCCATATGCTGGATCCAACTGAAAAATATTTGGATTACTACATTTTTTTAAAGTTTCCCAATCCTCACAATTACACATATATTTCCTATGTAACTATTTAAGTATTCCACCAGAATATGGTGTTTCGAAATCATACTTACCACCAAGCGATCTCCAACCTTCAGTAGGCCAATTCTTGAAAGACTGGTTAAGAGCTACAATACTCTCTGCAGACCTATCTTTAGTATCCATAACATCAAATTTTGGAGGATCAATTTGAGCACCTTCATTATTATTTGACATTGTCATTCTAATGAACTGATCATCTCTTACATATTTAATTGAATCTCCCCAAATATGTGGATTATGATTTACATTCATACTACGAGAAGCTACATTACTACCAATTCCAGTATCCTCAGTAAGTACATTCCAGTCTTCCGACTCACCTTTAGCCTTAAAAGCCATAGTATTGGTTCTTGTATAATCACTAGTTAATCTAGCACCTGTATTCATAGACCCAAAATTAGACATTTTCATATCAAAAGTTCGTCTAATAGCTACGTCTACTCCTGCCCGTGCCCCATCTAGATCTGGTTCTCTAACACCAGTCTGTGGGATCTGATAAAAATCAAAATAAAATTGCTCTGCCATTTTTAATTCCTCCTGTTTATGGGGTGTAATTATAACCCTCTATTATTCTATATAGTACAAAAATACAAATATGTTCAATCTGTTGATCTTCTTTTTTGTAACATAGTTTCGTACTGTATATCTGTAAAACCAAATAGTCTAATTTCTAGGCTACTATTATTAATTAAATACAAAGCATTATCATCATATGTTTTTAAAGATAACACAACAATTTCCTTAACTCCGGCATTTATAATTTCTTTAATACAATTAGAACATGGTATTGAACAGTACATATACATTGTAGAACCTTTAGTATATATTCCATTTTTTGCAGCATTTAAAATTGTATTAACTTCGGCATGTGATGCTATACACATGTGTAATCCTTCTATAGAAGAAAACTCCAATAAGTGCCTAGGACATTTATCTTTTGTATCATTATCTTTGATATACTCATTGTAATTATCAGAAAAAACTTTATCAATATTCCATCTATTATCACATCTTGGAACTCCTGAAGGTGGTCCATTGTAACCTGTGGAAATAATACTTTTATCTCGCACTAAAATAGCTCCAATTCTTCTAGATAAACATTTAGAATTTCTAGCTACTTGTCTACATATATTATAAAAATATTCATCCCAGTTATTAATTGCTGAGTCTGTAATTGAGTAACCAAACGAAGCAGATTTATCTGATACAGACAAAGTGTCAATAACCATTTGATCAGTTACTTTATTAAGTGAGGTTCTAAAATACTTAGCAGCTACTTCTTTATGTATATCTCTAGGAGATCTAATAAGGTCATTAAAAGAAGATGTTCCAGAAGCTATCATAACTTTTATAACTAAGCTTATAACAAATTTATCTATATTATCATCAACTGGAAATTTGTGCAGAATTGTTTTAATAACTCTATCTGAACAATCAGTATATGATGATCCTAACGCTGATGATGTCTTTATAATATTAATAGCATCAGTTATTAATTCTACACTGTAAGTAACAAATATATTATTTATTTCCTCCATAATGAGCTTATCTCTTAAATCACCATAATAAAAATCATAAGTTTGTTTAAATTCATCATCTATAATTAACTCCATTAGATTATTCTCCATTATTAAGTTCTTCTTCATTGATAGAAGGAACCCATGATAAATCTATATTGTCTATATTATCAAGCATTACTTGCTTACTGTATTCATCATTATACTGCATTAAAATCATTCTATCTGCATCTTGGCAAGCTAAGCATTTAATATCTATTACTATAGTAGCTTCTTTATTCATTGGCTTAAATGAACACATACCCATAGCTCCACAGTCACATTCATAATGTATAATATTATTTTCGTGTTTTTTAATTTTAATCATAGTAGTTCCTTACTATAACAAGGTTAGTTAATTACAGATCTTTTCTAAGTCTAAAAAGCCTAGGAAATCTCATTCTTCCATTGGCTCCCCATTCTTGATGTTTAATTTCTACCGTACTTCCCATTAATTCCCATGGATTATCTGTATATTCTCGTCTAAAATCTAATGAATAACCAGAACCAACTTTGCATTCTATACCATTTTCTTGCATAACCCATATTTTATTAAGTAATTTTTCAGTGCATAATTTACCATCTTTTACAACAGTGAAATTATCATTATACTCTATTTTTGTAACTACACAATCAGAAATAACTTCTACTTGATTAGACAATTCTCCAATCAAACTTCGTTTAAGTTTAAGTAGGGCATTAGACCGCTTATAGTCATAAAGATTATTAGGATCTCTTAGCATTATACCTTCATATCCTTGTTCAAAAGCTTCTTCTACTTTATCTATAATTTCATAAAAATTTATAATGCCTCTATTAACAACTTTAATATGAGTAGCTTCTAATTCTGTTATTTCATTTATAACTTCTACATAATTTGGTTTTTCGCCTGCCAAAAAATTTTCAGCATTACCACCTACAAATAAATGATATTCCATTTCAGGAACTTGCCCCTTAGTAAAAGCCATAACAGGACCTTGAACTTCTTCAAATGTTAATCCATGTTTATATAATTCACCATCAAAGAAAGTCCACCCTTTACTATTATATATAAGTTCTAGTTGAGGTTTTATATGGTCAACTGTAAGAAGTTCCTTACCTTTACGAGAGTATAAAGTCCACTTACCATCACCATTTCTTATAGCTACGCACCTTAAACCATCTAGTTTATACGATACATACCATTGTGGTAATTTATGCCCTGACTTAGTTGGATCATAAGTATTAGAAAGTTGAACATTAAATTGTTTTATTATTCCAGGAAGTAATTTTAATACAGCTTTAGAACTTATACCAGATTTCCAGTTTTTATTTATTACACCTACCAATAATTCTTGAGAACCGGCATTCAATTTTTCAAGTAATGCAACTACTAATTCCCTATTTTGTTTAGCTGAGTTAGAATGTTCACAGAATGTAAGTACAGACTGAGCTTGGTAAAATAATTCTCCAAGATCAAGCTCAGATGGTAGAGGCATATCTTTAGGCTTAATACTTACATTAAATAAAACAAAATTATCATATGTTAATCTTAAAAGCTCTCTAAGTTCTGGGCAATCATAACTAATGAGTACATCTTGCTTTTCAGAAGGTTTAGTTGTATTCCTTAAATCACTAAGAAGATTTTCAAATTTCATAGCATACTCCTTATTTAGAACATTATTAAATACCACCACTTAAAAGTAGTGGTATTTAAATTAATATATTACTTCTTTTTCTTTTTATAAGCTTCTTCATTACCTACAGTATTTTCTATTGCTATACCCAAGGACAACATAGCACAAGTTTGGCTAAGTTTAAGTTCAATATAATTAGTTTGGTCTGCTAAAAAAGCAGAAGTATTTTTCATTACTAAATTTTTACAATTAGGGCATACAGTTTCTATCAACGGTCCAAACATTTTTGTATTAGACTTATGACAGTAGTAGTTTTTTCTACAAGAAAAACAACGTAGTTTAATTTCCATTATATTATTCCTTATTGGCAGTAGTTAAAAACCTACTTAAATCGCCTGTTAAAGGATGTTTAGTATCTGTTGTTCTAGCATAAGCTTTATAATCCTCTAATGAAGGTGTTTTAAACTCATTTGAATTTGAATTAATTTGAGCAGTATCTTTACCCATAGAATTTTTAAGTACCTTAAGTTCTCTTTTTAAATTTTGTTTATATTTCTGTTGGTCTTCATAACCAATTTTAATAGTAGAAACAGCATACTTAATTTTTAATTTATCTTTATCATAAAGATACTCTTCACAAATACGTGGTTTATTAATTGCAACACCTATATTTTTAACCGTACATATATGATTTTTCATATTACCACACACATTACATTTTACTTTAGCCATAATTCCTCCTAGTTTATAGTTGTTTATTCCTTGTTGAACGTAATATAATACATAAAATCAGTTTGTCAAGTGCTATTGTAATATTTATCTATTAGCAACACCTACATGTCTTAAAATATCATACCAATCATACACACGTTTAAACTTACTACCGTCTATATAATCAGTATTCCAAGGTTTATCCATTAATAGAAGACCTTTTCTCCAACGTTTTTTGTAACGTAACATAGATTCTAAATGACTATGAAGATCATCTACATACATATCTAAACTATATCTTCTACCTAAAATACCTTTAGGTTGAGTATGCCCTACCACAGCAAGTTCGTCGAAAGGTACATTATTTTTTCTTAACCACTTAAAAGTCATTGATTGATTTTGTTTAGGTCTAGATGTTATAAAGTATAATTTATGACCTGCTCTTCTAAGTTTATGCAAAACTTCTACTGCACCTTCTATAGGTTTGGCTTTAAATTGAAAATCTTTATCATTGGCAATGTTATCCATATCCTCAATTATTTTGGCATTTAATTCTTCATCGCGGCTAAAAAGACATTTTGCAAATCCGTAATGAATAAAACAACCTATTGGCCATTCTATACCATAAGTACTTTCTAAATGTATTTCAAATTCAGAAGTTAAATCTACAACTACCTCGTCTAGATCGAATCCTAGTCTCATTTTTTATCCCCCATAATTTGTATTTAGTCTATCCACATCGGCTATATCCACAAGTACAACTTATACAACCCTCATAAAATTTCATAGATTTTTCACCACATTCTGGGCAGACCATACCATGTACATCATGTTCTTTAACAAATCTACCTAAAAATTTTGTAATATGAAATACAAAAGTACCAACTATAGCCTCTAATTCACTTAATCCTTTAACTATCGTAAATACATCTACATTATGTCTAAGAAGTAATCCAAGCATACGACAAATTTTAACAGGATTTTTTTGCCCTGCATACTTCTTTTTCGTCTCTTCTACAAAATAATTATTTATATTTTTGAATACCGCTATTTCCTCTAGTTTTTCAAGAGCATTAAAAGTCAAAACATTATCTTCTCTATTATTAGTATTTACAAATATCGCAAACGGTCTAGTACATGCTCTATCTTTAAAAGCTACATGAAGATAATATTTTTTTCCATCGGATTTTAAAATATATCCTTTAGCTGGATATTCTTCAGGTAATTGTATATCACTAGTTATAATATCACCATTTTTTTGTTCTTCAAAAACTTCTAAAAATTCAGTTTGTTGCTTTTCTACAGACTTTTCTTGTTCTTTTTTCTGTATTTCCAATACTGCTATAGATGTTCCTTCTCTATAAGTAGTACATCCCTTAACTCCATAAGAATGAATATCACCATACAATGATTTGAAACTATCAAAAGAAATATCATTAGGTAAGTTTATAGTTTTAGATATTCCTTGATCAGTATATGACGATACTAGCTTCAATACTTTAAGATGCTCTTCCACACTTAATTCCATCGCTGTAGCAGTTTCTGTAAAACCACGCTCAAGTGCTATTTTATAACCATAATCCATAATAGTTATTTTTTCACATAGACCAGTATTACTATCTATTCTGAATTTACCATCTGTTGAAATAAGTACTACCTCATCAGCTACCTTTTCTTCTTTAAAGTATTCAGTTTCAAACCATTCTCCTATATGAACATTAGGATATTTAAAATCTACTGCTTTACCTTCTGACCTATTCCACCTAGTAAATTCACGAGCAAACACCGGTTCAACTCCTCCAGATATATTACCTGCTACAATAGACAAAGTATTATGTGTAATAAATCCATTGGCTACATATGTTTGAGAAGAATCATTAACAGAGATGTCCTGCACGTGTTTTAATATATTGCTATTATTTATAGTAGAAATGGTATCTAAAAACATATTATTTTCTATAAACCAATTATAATTATCTTTTTTAATTTTTCTTCTATAAATACTATTAGTAACACAAATAATACCTTTATCAAGATATTTTTTAATAAAAGTATCTCGTGAAAAAATATGATGTTCCTTTGGTAATAATAGAACAGGTTCAAAATTTCTTCCAACATATTTTATATCTATTTTTTTTGAGTCTACACCCATTAATTTACATAGTTTTCTAGAATTAAAAACACTTAATTCTATTCTTATAGCATTAAAATTAGATTTAGTTTTTCTATGTAATATTTCTATTTCTTTTCCTACAGTTTGTTCAGTATATATATGTGAAGGTATTCCTATACCTAAAAGGATAGTGTGTAATTGATTAGCCATTTTTTCTGATACTGTAGTAAATCTAACACATTGTTTAGAGATATTAAATCCACCATCACCTAAAAAATAACCTTTAATAAAACTATAAATTATATTTCTATTGCTACACATAATAATTTTAGGTATAAAAGCATTTGATGACCCATTTTTTACACATATATTTTTATCAAACCACTCTCTAATTTCTTTAGAATTTACTTCGATACGTAAACTATTAGTATCATCTCTTTTTCTAATTATAATTCTAGTATACTTATCACTAAAACAAGATGTTATTAATTTTGTTATATATTCTTCTTCATCAGTATGTATTTGAAAATATAATCTATTATTACAAAACCATCCTTCTGCCATATAAAAACCTAAAAGTTCAGCTAAATTCTCGTTCATGTCTGTAGTATTAATGTCATTAAATATAAAATCTTTTTTCATAACAACAACATCATCTACTAATATATCTTTTAATTCCTTCCATATATATTCACCATTATTATTTATAGTTCTTACTTTATGTGGTAATGTTCCTTCTATACTATATCCATTATGAGTAGTTATTTTTACAGTTTTTGAGTACCCTTTATCATACCATCCTTTAAAAGATGAATTTTTAAAATCTGAAGATAATTCAAGACTATCTGTATATAGTGATATTTCCTTAGAATCACTTATTTCCAAACAACCTTTAGAAGTTGATATTAAAGTATCGTCAACCAAACAACCAGTCGGAGCAATTGCACTCAGTGCTGAATGACGTAATCCATGCTTCTTTATTAAATCAATTACTTCTTTGGATAGTGTACCATTTTTAACATACCCACACTCAATTAATTCTGGACTATATAATTCAAAAGGACCCTTTTCTTTAGCCAATAAAGCAGAACTCTTATACGCTTGGTTAATAAATTCCTTTAAAATAACATCAAGAACATCTAAACATTCCTCTCCACCATAGCGAAGATTCATCATCATCATTAACGAACCTATGCCCATCAATCCTATACCTATCTTTCTTTTTAACTTGGCAGCTTGTTCATACATTGGTAATGGATATGATGAAATTTCTATAACATTGTCTAGAGCATTTACCATAATATCAATGGCTTCTTTAAATTCAATTAAACAGAATTTATTTTTGTCCACGTCAAAAAATTTAGTAAGATTAAGAGATCCTAAATTACATACATCACCCAATTCTATAGCTTTACCATTTACATATTCAATTCCTGTATGTCCGAAGATTTCTCCACATTGTAATGTACTTAATCCATTGCATATAACAGATCCATAATCTTTTTGTGTTAAACAATATACATCTTCTTTACCAACAAATTCTATAAATTTTATAGGATCATAAAATGATTGTTTATAAGGTTCATGGTGTTCTCTCCAACTATCAAATTTATTATTTTTATAAGGCAACATAAACCCAATTTCTTTCATAAATATATCGCGACTAATACTACAAAGTATTAATTCGTATTGATCTCTACACCAATATTCCTTCATACCACCTTTACCATCAGGTAGTTTTCTATAACCAGCTTTACGTCTAAAATATATACTAGAACGTATACCAAAATTAGATAATAAAATTTGTACATCTTTCAATAATGTCGGTTCAGAACTACTAAGTCTTATAGAACACCTAGATTTAATATCCACTGCAACCGTACCATCAGATTGAAATAATCCTTGTAGATATCCAATAACCATTTCTTTACTGCCTTTAAAAATATAATCTGGAACATTCTTTTTTATATTAAGTAAATTAAAACTATCAAAAATTCTGTATAAAACAGCTGATCTTACTTCAAACATATCTTTTTGTTTAATGTATTGTTTAGATATAATTACGTTTGAATAATCACCGCCATATTGAAGAATTAAACTATTAATGGTATTAGTAATTTCATCGATTAAACAGTTATCCTTTCCCCATAATCTTGCAATAACAACATTACTTTTACAATTATCAATTTTATTCCAGCCATTATAAATAGTACCATCTCCAGTAATTAATCCGATTAATCTACCAAAATCATAATTACCATTTTCTCCAAAGCCACACTCACCCGAACAAATTCTTAATTTATCACCTACAATTAAATCTTTTAATTGTTTATCACCAATATCTGTAGAAAATCCATGATATTCTGTAGCTTTAATTTCATATCCTGAATTAGTTGTGATCTTATATACATCTTTATTACCAGTCTTGTATACATTAGAAGCTAATAATCTTGTAGTTCCTAAATTACCATTAATTTTTCTATTGTCAACATAAACTATATTATCTTTCCCATCAATATAAAGATCATGTATTCTTTCCATACCTTTAGATGTGTGTAGTAACATATCTCCAGTAAAGCATGGGTTAGTTGATAACATATCACCATTTAGATAGCTAATATTATTCATCTTTCTAGCATTATCTATAAACAAGATCCCCGGTTCATTCCGAGTATAGCTATTTCTAAGTAAAAGCTCCCATAGATAATCAGCTCTTACTGTTTTATAAATAACAACTGGGAATCCTTTTTCTGCCCACTTCTCAAAATTACCATCCCATAATTCATCATACCTTTCAAAATTAATATCTGGAAACCATAAGTCCCAATCCATATCATTCTGTACTGCATACATGAACGCATCAGAAATTAACACTGACATATTCATCTTGGTTAGTTTATTCGGTGTAGCTTTAGCAACAATAAAACTCTCAATGTCTGGGTGATTAATACTCATTGTAACCATTGTAGCACCCTTACGAATGGACTTCTTTGTTGGAATTCCCTGATAACTATCATTCTTGTCCACACTTCCTGACGTTATAACCTCAGATACCTTGTCAAAAATTTCAAGGAATTTGATACTACCAGGACTCCCTACTCCTATTTTCCTAATCAAAGTTTTTGCTGGTCTAAAAAAGTTAGCGCAAAAACCCACTCCACCTTCACTCTTCAGAGTATAAGAGAATTTGCCTAACATATCCAGAATACCCTCTAAAGAGTCTGGATTTTTTGTAACCGACTCTATGAAACAATTGAATAAAGTTAACCCTTCCTCAGAAACTCCAATATTAGCATTTATTCTCCCACCAAAAAGTACTTTAAAATCCATCAGCATATCAAAAAGTTTTTTGTTTTTTATTTTTTCATCTTTAAATATATTATTTGATAATCTACTACAAAATTCTTTATAAGATTCATCTTTATACTGGTATTTATCAGACCATATTTTTCTCTGAAATGGATCAATTAATGTATTCATAGTTCTCCTATTAATTATATTTAGAGCCACCACATTAGTAGTGGCTCATATCAATCTTATCTACCAGTATGTCCAAACCCACCAGTTCCTCTATCTGTAGTATCAAGAGAATCTGTTTCCATAAAATAACCAGTATATACAGGAGAGAACTTCATCTGCGCTATAGCGTCTCCCTTTACTATACTGATATCCTCATCACCTAGATTAACAAGTATGACCATTAATTCTCCTCTATATTGAGAATCAATAGTGCCTGGAGTATTTAAAACTGTTAATCCTTTCTTCCAAGCCAGACCACTCCTAGGTCTAATCTGTGCCTCAAACCCATCAGGAACAGCTATCTTCAGTCCAGTCTTAGCTAGGACCCTATGTCCTGGCTTGATTGTATAATCCTCGATTGTCCTCAAAGAGCATGCGCAGTCCCCAAATTTTTCATAAACAGGGAACACTGCATCTACGTGTGTCTTTACACAAAAAATCTTTAAGCCATTTGAATTCATGTTGTCTCTCCTTAATATTTGTATTTGTATCTCATGTACATCAACGCCTGATACCAGGCTATGTGCCACTCACGGTCAGTATTTGCTATAGTATTACAACTACCACATAAGGTTATTACGTTAATAGGACTACAACTTTTCTTATTATAGTCAATATGGTGAATATGGAGTCTTGAATCTTTTTTATTACAAGTAGGATTTAAGCACTTATTACCATCTCTAAGTCTTATATCTTTCTTGTATTCCTTATCACTCCAAATTGGACAGTAAGGTTCGTAAGAAGTTCCTCCGTTCCAAACTGGATTTCCTGGACCAGTTTGTCTTATAGACTGTCTAATACGAGAACAAAATGGACACTTATATCCGTGAGACCAATCATGCCATGTAATGCTATGTTCATGACCTTCAGAACATCTATAATATAGTTTAGTTTTATTATTAACATACTTTTCAGACAACAAAGTATAACCTTCATTCTTAAAAGATTCTCTTACCTGGTCTAAAGTAAGTTTAATTGTACCATAACACATAAAACATCTATGACCTCGTTGCCATGCGTTCCAAATAATATTATGTTCATGCCCCTTAGGGCATCTATAATCCAATTTAGTAGTACTATTAACATATTCTGTAGATAATAAAGTATACCCTTTACTTTCAAAAGATTCTCTAACTTGTTCAAACGTAGGCTTAGTATTTCCAAAGCAAGTGATACATCTATGACAACGTTGCCAACAACTCCATGAAATACTATGTTCATGCCCTTTAGGACATCTATAATCTAACTTCATTAGAGAATTAATATACTCCGTAGACAATAAAGTATATCCTTCATTTTCAAAAGATTCCTTAATATATTCTAAATTAAGCTTAGTATTTCCAGCACAAGTTGAACACCTATTTCCTTTTTTCCAATTAGTCCAAATCATACTATGTTCATGACCTTTAGAGCATCTATAATCCAATTTTGTACTACTATTAATATAGTCATCTGATAAAAGAGTATACCCTCCACTCTCAAAAGACTCCTTTACAAACTCATAAGTTAATTTTTCTGGCATGATGCCTCTTTGTACTTCATAAATTTAAAGTTACCACAATCAAAAATTCTATCAAAACCTAGCGCCTGGGCTAGCGCAAACTCAGTCATCGTATTTATTTTCTCTACGCCAAGATCCGTTTCTTTAGCGGCTCTGAGTCTTAAAACATCTCTACGAAAAGCGAAACGATGAACTCTATTTGTGAACCCAGGAACCTTTAAATAGAAGTAATTAGGATCTGTAATCTTTTCTAATTCGAATCCTATTTGTCTGTACAAATTACCTGTCGGGCTCCAGCGCTTATCTGCAAATGTAAGTATCGTAGTCCATTCATAATTCTTTTCAAAGTAGCTCATAAGCTTACCTGCTGCACCTATACAACGATATTTGCTATCAGTACAAAATCGTATCAGTTCAAAATTTCCTTCTGTACGAATTTTGTTTCCTTTAGCTCTGGATAATACACCAAAAGTCATGACTGAAATAAGTTCATCTGAGTCTTTTTTAAATAATCCTAGCTTAACTCTAGACCCCCCGTTACCTTGTATATGAAATTTGTTTACAAAATCCGATGATCTCCTAGTAGGTATTTCTCTAATGACACATTTCCTAGCAAAAACTTTCTCACCTTCATTTTTTCCTAACAGATTTCTTACTCTAGATATCACTATGTCTTTCTTATTCATATATTCATCCTCAAAGATAACATAGAATTTATATCCCTCTGCTAAATATTTTTCTTGTTTTACTTTATGATGTGTTCTATGCAACCCTGAAGCAGCATCACAGAAATCCTTAAATACACAATACTCGAATATTAGTTTCCTATCTTCTATCAAAATATCCCCTGACTCATTAACTATAAAGCATATTTCAAGTTTGTCAATATCCTCTTTAAAATTTTCTATACTCATATTTATATCTCCTATACATTAACGCTTGATACCAGGCTGTATGCCACTCACGGTTAGTATTTGCTCTACTATTACAACTACCACATAAAGTTATTACGTTACTAGGACTACAACTTTTTTTGTTGTAGTCAATATGGTGAATATGAAGTCTATGATCCTTTTTATTACATGTTGGATTAAGACACTTATTACCGTCTCGATCCCTAATATACTGCTTGTATTCTTTATCACTCCAAATTGGGCAATAAGGTTCATAGGAAAGTCCACCTTTCCATTGTGGATTGCCAGAACCAGAAACTTTGATAGAATATTCAATATCAGCACAAGTAGGACATCTTATTCCTTGTTGCCAGCTATTCCATATCATAGAATTATTATGACCTTCTGGACATTGGTAATCTAATTTACTCTTACCATTAATATATATATTAGATAATAAAATATAATTATCTTTTTCAAAGAGTGCTCTAACCTGCTCTATGGTAAGTTTAATATTATTATTAATACAGTATGAACACCTCTGTCCTTTTTGCCAATTGCTCCACCCAATACTATGCTCATGACCTTCAGAACACCTATAATCTAATTTCGATCTATTGTTAATATAATGTTCAGATAATAATACATAATTTTCTTTACTAAACGATTTCCTAATGTGGTCTATAGTAGGCTTAGCTAAACCGGAACATGTTGGACATCTTTGACCTTGTTTCCATGCATACCATACTATACTATGTTTGTGACCTTTAGGGCACTCATAATTTAGCCTGCTTCCACTATTAATATATTCTTTAGAAATTAAAGTATAACCACAACTTTCAAAAGATTGTTTTACAAATTCATAAGTTAATTTTACCCCTCTCATTCTTGACCACCTCCACATTTACTACATATCAACTTTGATCCATATTTTTCATCAAAAACAAATTTCATTTCATTATGACCGCATTTTTGTTCATTGACTTTATTTTCACATAAGCCTTTAAGCCACGATTTACCGATTAAAGCTTCTGTTTCCATTGGAATTTCAGTAAAATACTTACCAAATCCTTCTTTTATTGATTTAACTATTATTTCTGAAACTTCATATCTTTGATCATCTCTAACTTCAACTATAATTTCATCATGCACACATAACAAAAGTTTTGCATCATAATCTTTAAGTCTATCTACCACTAAAATCATAGCTTCTTTTATCGTATCTGCATCGGCACCCTGTATACCTGAATTCATACCTTGTCTTTCAATACCACTTTGAATCATTTTCCTATCAGGATGATTAAACTCTGGCATATTATAATAACGCTTTCTACCACTTACAGTAGTACTATATCTATTAACAACAGCATCATGACCAGCTTTATCTAAGTATTTCTTAACGCCCTTATATCTATTGAAATACTTATTTATCATGATTTCTGACTCACGCTTCCCAATTTTTAATCTTTTAGAAAGACCCATAGAAGACATTCCATAACAATTATGAACAATAAAACCATTAGCCAAAAAATATTGATGGTTTTCTATAGATAAATCATATACCTTTTTAATCCCCTTTGATGTAATAGACTCTATTGGTAAAGGTACTATACCATTTTTATAAATAAGATTAAAAAAATCATCATATTCTGATAGCTCTTTAAAATATACATTACCTACATGATCAGAATATCTACTACTATAAAATCTATCTTTAAGCTGTTTACTTGTATTACGATTACTCATTATATTCTTCATTCTATCTACATTACTATTTATAAAATATGCTGAGCTATTATAAATATTTTTATTAATCGCCAAATTATTTTTTCTATTAGTTAAAAATCCTATTCGGTCCATAAAAGTAAAACTTCCTTCATTAGATACAATGGATAAACAATAATATTTATCTGGATACCCATTTCTATTCTCTGATGTTATAGAGGATAATATTCCAAAATTTAATAACATTAATTGTATATCCTTAACTAATATTTTGGACTTACTACTATATTGGATTACATAGCTATTTCCCCTTGATTTTATGGTACCATCACCTTCAAATAACCATTTTAAAAATTCTATTTGATACTCCATTTTAGATTCTTTAATGCATTTAGGAATACTTATTTCTTTTGTTTTATCAATATTTTTTATATTTAAAATATTTACCAACCACTCTGAAAACAATATAGAATTTATTGAGTATCTAGCGTATTTATCATTAGGTTTAGAAACTCTATTACCAAATAAATTATATAATAATGTATCTATTTTATGTATAAATTCTTTATCTGACTTACTAAAGCCAAATGATACCACACTATAAGTTTCTCTATTTCTTACTTTAATAACACAACCTTCAGCTATAAAAAGCCCTAAAAAAGCTGCCCACTCTATAGTTAATTTTTTAGGTAATACTAAAGCTTTATAATTAGTATTTTTATAAGTTTCAAAATTATCAAAGTAAACATCATTTTTAGGAAATAAATTAGAACCTTTTTTTATACATATTGAATCTTTAGTTATATCTAAATTTTTTAATTTGGTATCAACATATTCTCCTAAATAATTTACAACTTTAACTAAATGGTCTTCGGTAACTTCCATTGAGTAACCATATTTAGTTATAATTTCAAATACTTCTTTTTCTCCCATGTATTGTTTATCAATAACTATATTTTTACCTATATCATGTGCAACTTCTTCACCTAATTTAATATCTTTTATTATTTTTATACCGTGATTTGTTATTATATTTGTATCTTCTATTGTACACAGACCAAAATTGATCGCCTTGGCTGCATTCCTCATATTCTTATCAACTTTATCATAAGTAACATCAAAAATTTCAGATGCAGTTCTAGTATGAAGATCTTGTCCTGTAGCATACGCGTCAATAAATACTGGATCTTTAGAAAGATTTCCAAGAATTCTTAGTTCTGCACCAGCTTGATCAGCTGTAATTAAGGAGTACCCTGGTGCTGCAATAAAACATGATCTATATCTTTGTTGTTTAGGTATATTCTGAAGATTAGGACTTGAAGAACTCATTCTACCTGTCGATACCATTTGACGGAAATCAGTATGTAATCTTCCAGTATACTTACTAATCTTAGCTAATAAAGTTTCTGAATAAGTAGAAATTAATTTATTAGCTTTTCTATAATCTAATATTGCGTCAATTATAGGAAGACCAGCATGTTTTTCTAGAGAGGCAAAATCCGTTTTCTCAATATTTAATCCATATTTGACTAAAGATTTTTTCAATTGCGCATTACTATCTATATTGACTAGTGATACTCCAAATAAGGTATTTTGATCTTCTACTTTAGCTAATATATTTCTTATAATACCACCTACTTCAACTCGTTCTTTTTCTACATCTTTCATAATAATACGCCATTTTTCTGTATCAATATGGATACCATTTAATTCCATCTCACATAAGGGTTTAATGAATTCAAATTCTAGCCGCGCCGCATTTTCTAAACCTTCCTTTATGACCGTAGACCATTGAAGATCTCTAATTAGATGTAAAGGAGTAACATCATTTGCTGCATATATTAACTGGAAGTCTTCATACTTTTGACCATAATCTGAGAAAGTAGTTCTTGGTTCTTTAGACATATATAATCCTAAATGTTTAAGTACTATAGCTGCTAAACTAGCCTTAGTAAATGGAAGACCCAGTGTAGACAGTTGTTCTACTAACATAGTATCATATATATTAGTTAAGTAGTACCCTCTACTCCTCTTAATTATTTTCATATCGTATGCTGCATTTTGTAATATACGCATCTTTGTAGGGTCTGTCAATAGAGGGTCTAAAACTTCTGGGTGTAGACTACTATGCTCAGTATCATGTCTAACATCAAAGACAAAAACTTTATTTGTAACACCAACTTGTAATAGGGTCCATTTAGCCTCGTATGGATCTAAGGCAGTGGTTTCAGTATCTATAGCATGGATAGGGTAGTTATTCAAAAAGGACATAGCCTTACGCGCCTCGTCCTCATTTGTGACATAAGTATAATTTGGAATAGGAAGTGTTGCTTGATTTTGTTCTATAATAGATGGCATTAGTTTCTCCCATTTGATTCTGCTATAATATCTGAAACTTTGAACATATAATTATACCATTTATGCTCAGCAAGTTTACCTTGTTCATATATAGGAACTGTTAACACGTCAAGTACTTTTGAATATTTACGCGCTTCGCCAACTTTTTTTGCACGTTTAATACATCCTACAAAAAGACCTGTGATACCTATACGCATACTTTCTACTGGTACTGATTTAATATTAACAAATATATCTATAGATTCTTTAAAATTACCATTATTTAAAGACTTAAATAATTCAATTACTTGTGGATCAGCATCGTTAATTCCAGATTGACAAATTTCTTTTCCTGCAGCTAAGGTCCAAGAGCCTTCTATAGCTATTTGGCTTAAACAAACTAAAGCGTTTCCTGGAGCACCATCTGCCTCTTCTGAAATAAGGTTTAAAATATCTTGATTATATTGAAATCCTTCAAACTCACATACATTTTTTAAAAGATCATTCATAATTGTAGTTTCTACTCTTTTAAATTCTAAAGAAAAACATCTTCTTAAAAAAGCTTCTCCAGCATCTTTTGCTTTACTTCTTAATTTTTCGGGTTGATTTGTACAGAAAATAAAATAAACATGTTCATATCCATACTCTATGGGTTTTAACAAAAGATCTTTTGCTGCAGTTGTAAGTTCATGAGCTTCATCAAATATTAATATTTTAAACCTAGTATTAAATGGAGCCATAGGTAAATCCCTGACTATAGAGTCTACGTAATCTTTTCCTCCAGATTGACCTACATTAATTTCTTTTACATCAATATTATTTCCTTCAAGAATAGTTCGACAAGAATTACATTGTAAACATGGATTAGAACTTATACCATTAGTCTCACAATTTAATCCTAGAGCTATAATCTTTGCTGCAGTTGTTTTACCACATCCTGATCCGCCTGTAAATAATTGAGTATGTGGAACTTTATTAGAGTCCAATGAATTTTTAATAATTCTTTTATTTGTATCATTGCCTATAAGTTCATCTATTGTGCAAGGTCTATAAACAACATTTAAGTCATTAGACCCCATTTTAGTTTCGCGTCTAATAATCATAATACCTCCTTTCCTTTTACTAAATATAAGACCTATTACTTATTTGTCAAGATGCTAGTAAATAAATTCTTTTTTCACTATTAATTTCATCACCACGTTTTTCTTCTATTATAATCGCTCCCCATGGAGTAGCTATGAATATTACATTTCCATTATTATGCTTAGATGTTCCTTCTGTTACATAAATATCAGATATATAAGATGATCTTAATACACTATATTTTTTAGATATATATTCATAGCCCCCGCCGCTATTATAAACAGCACATAATTTAGCTGCTTGAAATATGTCATTTATACTGGCACCTCTACTTACAGTATATGTGGAAGGTGAAGGATCATAATGTCGTACTCTAATCCAATCTATTTCAATCTTTGGCTGATAATAGTCATTACAAAAAGTAAATATTAATTGCCTATAAGCAGGATCAGTTAATATTCCAGATGAAACTAAAGTTTCTCCATCATAATTAGACATTTGGTAGTTAAGAGTTTCAACAAATGTATGAGTTTTAAAGGAATAACTAGTAAGTTTGGTTCCATATTTTATACCTTGATTTGAAGCAGATGATAAATAATGAGGAGTTTCCGTAGGGCAACCTATATAAACCATAGCACCACCATTAAAACCAACTTCCCAATCTAAATCTGAATCATAATTATGCCCAGTAGCAGGAGGAACTGTTCTAAAACTATATTCAATAACACTATTACTAAATACATCTGAACTTATTAAAGATATAGGATAACTATTACTATAAGTATTTAGTCTAAGTATACTATTAGAAATAGTATACGTATTGTTAGCATATCCACTATTAGCAAATGTCCAATTGTTAGATAAAGTAGATTCATTAAAATCATCAAATAAAGTAAAAGTATCTTTTTGACTAGATTTAGTTTTAACATCAGGATTACCATAAAGAATATAAAATTTTTCGGTGCCTTTAGAAAGTTTAACCCATATTTTAGGAGGAGTAATATAATTCCAAGATTCAATATAGTAAAATACAGCTACGCCTTTATCGTCAACTATTCTTATATCAGCACCTTCTTTTTGAGATTGTCTATATATTTCATCAGGTTGTGTCATGGGTATTTCAAACAAAAATTGGTAATTATTTTCTGGTATAGGAGATAACAATTCTACTAGTCTATTATACTCCCAACCAAAAATATTGTCATCCAGTCCTATTACATTATTAAATGGATTTACTGTATAATAATAATCACCAGTTGAAGTCTGAAAACATTTTGTTATATCATCTTTAATTATATATTCTCTTGCCCCGTCAGAAAATTTATATCTATCAACGCCAGATACTGTAGACGCACATAGATAATCACCACTTCCATGCAAATAATTAACATCGTTAGCTGTTATAAATGGATAACTTCTATACTCTTCTAAAAATAATGTTCCACTAATAGTATCTACTGAACCTCTGTATATACCTGAATTAGTTGTAGCGACATAAAAATAATCACTATTAGCCCATATAGAGTTTGCACCATCAACAAGTGATATAGAATTTGTTAATATTTCTGAGGATGAATTATATATTTCTACACCTTGTTTTGTAGCTTTATAGATATATGGGTCGTTGTACCATATATTTCTTTTTCTATTTGAATAAAAAGTTGATATTACTTTAAATATTCCAGGTACTATAAATTTATGTATTGTCTTACTTCCAGATATAGTAATTATACCACCGGTAGCCATAATATCTTCAGTTTTATAACTAATAATGACTATACCAGATCCTCCAGTACCAGTAACTCCAGAACCACTTCTCTCTGATCCACCTCCACCACCACCAGTATTAGCTATTCCAGGTGTAGCATTAGCTTTGGATCCATTACCTCCACCTCCTTTACCACCTATTCCAGGAGTTCCAGAGTAATATGTAGAGCCACCTCCTCCACCACCAATCCAACGAACACCGTCTATATCTACTCCAGCATTTGATGATATCAATAAATCAGAATATAAATTTGTACCATCACCACCCTTACCACCAGCATTATATGTACCATTTACTCCATCAGTTCCAGCCCCACCTCCGCCACCTTGACCATAATATGATGAAGAATATCCAGTTCCGCCCTTATTACCTCCCACTCTAAGTGCTACTCCAGGATAACCTGTTTTTGTAGCACCACCACCAGAACCACCATTATTACCATTAAAATTACTATCATCTCCTCCAGCACCGCCACCTAAAGATACTATATTGTCAAAATATGAGTATTGACCGTTTATATGATGGGTAGTTCCTCCTATACCTACAAACACATAATATTCAGCAACATGCACTAAATAGTCGCTTACATAAGTAACACCACCAGCACCACCACCTGCTCCATGGTAAAGTGTGGCACCGCCGCACCCACCACCTGCAACTACTAAAACTTCTACATAACCGTCAATATCTGTTAATGCCAATTATTCCTCCCTATTCCTATTAAGTTTAAAATTATTAAGTAATTCATAAACATGGCATAAAACACCTGCACCACTGTAAACAGGAATTATATAATTAACTATAGCTTTTACTTGCTGAACTGAATCTTCTGGGCACATAGAAAAACCTGACATTTGTATACAACTAATATCAGAATAACTACTTCCTATATATAAAACATTATCTGGGGCTATACTATATCGTTGAAGAATTTGATTGTAAACTTCTTTTTTATTTTTTTCAGCAAAGAAAAAAGGTATATTTCTTTTTTTACTAAGTGAAGCATTAATATTAGCATCAGATGATAAAAAAGCAAATCCCCAATCCTTCTTAATAAGATTTATAGCTTCAAAATCTTTCATGTAAAATTGCTTAAACATAACGGTATTTAATTCACCATAACCTACTAGGTGTTCAGTAATTATCCCATCAATTTCACTGATAATAAGTTTAATATTACCAAAATCCATATGTGTTTCTCCTTTTCCACTATAAATTATTTTTTAGTATTAAAAAATTCCTTTATAATATCACATATAAATGTAACTTCTTCTTCCAATAATGTAGGATGCATTGGTAAAGATAATAAAGTATCTGAAAGGTTATCTGAAATTGGGCAAATGGAATAAAAATTTTTGTACATAGTTTGTTGATGACATGGTTTTGGATAATGCAAACTAGTAGAAATATTATTTTTATTGAGAAAATCTTTTAATAAATCTCTAGTAATTTTATCTTCACATTTTAATTCATACAAATGAAATACTGGTTTTATTTCATCAGTTTTCATAAGCGGAGTTTTAACATTAGCTACATCCTTAAGTTGTTGGTAATACCAATTAGCTACTTTTACACGATGATTATTCCAGTAATCTAAAGTCGCTAAACCATAAGACAAAAACTTAGCGTTAATTGTATCTAAACGAGAATTGAGTCCAACATGAGAGTAGTCAAACCATGAACCAGATGATCTACCTACATTGCCCATCTCGCGGACATAGTTAGCTATAAATTCCTCATTAGTAACTACTGCTCCACCTTGACCTAAACCACCCAAATTTTTTGTCGGGTAAAAAGAATAACATCCTACTGCATCAAAAGATCCAGTACGCTTACCTTTATAAATAGCACCAGCAGACTGAGCACAATCTTCCACTATAAATAATTCATAAGTTTCAGCAAGACCCATTATCCCATCCATATCAGCAGGATAACCATATAAATGTACCGGAATAATAGCTCTAGTTTTAGTGGTAATTGCATCTTCTATGCTTTCTGCGTCGATAGTGTATGTTTCTGGATTAGGATCAACAAACACTGGTTTAGCCCCAGTATGAGATACTGCAAATGCAGTAGCAATATATGTATTAGCTGGAACTATAACTTCATCTCCAACACCTATACCTAAAGCTTTTAAAGATAACCATAAAGCATCTGTACCTGATCCTACTCCTACTGCGTATTTAGTACCACAGTATTTAGCAAAACTATCTTCAAATTCTTCTAGAGCTTTACCACCTACAAATTGACCATGCTTAATAAGATCAATTAAAGGAGTAACATCTAAATTTTCATATTGTTTTTCTAAATCTACAAAATTAATTTTCATTATTTTTACCCCGCAATTTATTTTTTTTATTGACTACTTTTATTAACTTGCCTCCACACTCTGAACATTTCGTACCATAATCATGATCAGCATTATAAATTTCCATACCACAGCCACCAATACATCTATAATCCAAAGTTGATTCTTTAAATGTCTTCATATTTTTTCTCCTCTTCCACAGACGCTATTACCATTTTCCATCAATATCCAGTTAGTTACTGTAAAATATTCTTTTAATTTATCTTTCCAAAATTCCTCAGAATGTTTCTGAGTATGAAATCCACCATCAGCCCAGTCATTAAAAGGTAATGCAAAAATAAAATCACCACCAATTTTTAAAACTCTTTTTATTTCTAATAAAGATTTATTTAAATCACCTACATGTTCAATAGTTTCCAGTGCATATACTCTATCAAAGATATCATTTTTAAATTCTATATCTTCTGAAAACATTGTGTAGCGTTTAATATTTTTTATATTAAGTAATTCTAAATGTTTTATTGTAAGTTTTGTTATATCAGTTGATATATCCGTTACAGATAACCTCATTTCTGGAAAATTTAATGCTTTATATAAACTAAATCTACCAAAATGACCTCCTATCTCTAACACTTCACCATAAGTTAATGGAAATTCTTTTTCACATAGTAATTCGTGCCATTCAATATTAGTAATACTTTTACAAAAATCAGTATCTTTTTCTAATATCTTACTTTTAGATATACACCAGTCATTATTATTGGCACTAAAATTATGAACTTCTTGCCAAATTTCTTTATTAAAACCTTTATGTATTAATTCCATGGCATTTTCTAAACTATTTATGTTTATTGACATTATATTTTCTCCAATGATTTTATTCTATATTCTAATTCATCATTTTTAAATTTTAATTCTTGTATAGCTTTTATCATAGATGATATAAATTCACAGTATCTTAAACCATATTTATCTGAGTCTTTATCGTAAATTATTCCAGCAAAATCATTGGTAGTTTTATTAAATTTATATACTGCATCTTCAACATCTTGAGCAAGTAGTCCGTAATGTGTCCTATTATGCATATGTTTATGCTCTATGCTCTGCTTTATTTCACTTCTTTCACCATTATTATTTACTTCAACTTTAACAATTTCTTCAACTGAAGTATAGTCTTTTTGTTTATATGATACAGGTTTAAGCTCACATATAAAAGATAATCCTAAATCTGATTCTTTAATATTTTCTTTTTCTCTAGCATCAGAAGTTTGTATTGTAGCATTAGTAGCATAAATATCATTATACCTTAAAGAAGATGTTCCTAAATCTGTAATATTATCTGCTCCAGGACAAATATTTCTTCCTTCAGTTAATTTCATAGTTACTACTGGAGAACCATTAGACACATTAGCTGTATAAAAATTAATTTCTCCCCCGCAGTTAGCACCGCTTACTCCTTTTATATTAGCAATAATGTTACATGGCTGTTTCCAATTTGTAGTATATGCAAACCACTCAAGTTGGGCTAATCTATCACCATCATAAACTGTTGTTGGACTACTTAAACTACCTCTAGACTTATAAGTATCTACCATAGGACAGTTATCGGCTACTGAACCAGCATACCATATTTGAAGTCCACCCCAATCATTTTGCACATAATAACAATACTTATTATTAAAAAATTTTACTTTTTGAACGCCATCTATATTGAATTGAATATAAGCATCGGAACCATTGTCATATATTTCTATAGAAGAGTCATCTTTATTTATTAAGGAGTGTATATGATTTCCCATCGCTAATTTATCATTTGTTTCTCCTACATCACCATTATTATATAGTGTTTCAAATGTTACATGAGAATTTATTCCCCCAATGATATCGTCATCAATATGAAAATGTTTTGGAATATCAGTATAAGCTATAACACTATATTTTACATCCATAATATCTCCATATAAAATATCACTGCCTATTGCAAGCTCAACTAAAGTATTACCATCATTATATAAAGAATTTTCTACAGACCCATAATAATCAATACCAGAACAAGTAGCTTTTATTTGACTTCCGAAATTAAAAGTATTAGTTAAATCTCCACAAATAGAAAAAGAATTAGAATTTATATACATAGCTAACATAATATTACCTCCAAATTAATTTAATTTTTTTTCTCTACACACAAAGAAAAAATGTTTAGTTCCATATTTACTTTCTATTACGTCTGGATAAGAACTTTCTACTGATATATCTCTAAAAAATAATTTTAAAATTTCCACGTAATTATTCACAGTTCTATATATAGCAGAGTATTCACTTTCTAATTCATTTGAATAAACATTTATATACTCATCACTACCACTCATAGAACATGGAGTTCTTACTATTAATTCTTTAGATTTTATTTTACTTAATAAATTACATAAATCTTTACTTTCAAATATATAAGGAAACATGCCCAATGAAATAGTTAAATCAGTACAAGGAAAATCTATTAATGTAGTAAAATCTTGAACCTTTGTTATTAAATTTCTCTGTTCGCCCCACCTATCTTCAAGTTTTAGTAATAATGGTTGCGATATATCATACCCATAGAATAATTCTATGTCTGTAAATTCTCTGAGAGCTATTAATAAATAACCATCTGCACAACCTATGTCTATTACTGATTTTATAGAATCTATATTATTCATAATAAAATTAAAATCAATTAATCTACGTTGCTTAACATTAGGGTATTTAGGATAAGCGCCTCTACTCTTCCAAAAATTTTTAGCTACGTTGTAACTCATCTCTTATTTCCGTTCCACTAAATAGATAACCTTCAGATCGTGGTATAAACTCGGTTTCTATATTAAATTTTTTTGCCCAATTTAAAACATCTGGATTTCCTGATACTAACATATCAAATTCTGGTAAACCAAGTAAGTCTATTTTTTTAGTTAATACCCCAAAAATTCTATAAATTTTTACATTATTATGTAATGAAAATAAATCCTTTAATATATTAAGTACTATATCTGGGTTAGTGACTGGATTATCTGGTATATCCTCACTAACACCTACAATAACTCTTTCATACTTAGACATTAAATTTAAAATAGTTCTAGCATGTCCAAGATGCGGTGGATGAAATTTTCCAGGAAAAAATACTGTTTTATCTATCATGCTGTCTCCTTAATAAAATTATAAATAACATTGTATGCATGTGGCAATGAATAATAATCTTCATCGAACCACTCTAAAAAAAGTTCTCTTTGAATTTTTTTATATAAATCATAATCATTTTTAAGAAATGCTATTTTCTCTGTTAAATTACTAGTTGTTACACATTTAAACGACTTTATACCAGGAGGTTGCCATAGTCTAACTTCAACCTGAGATAGTATATCATCTATCATGGAATCTTTAGTAATAGTTCCAGGCATAAGTATAGGAATGCTTCCAAATAATAATGCGTCTTGGTAACAACTACTACCCATAGTCATAAAAAATTTACAAACATCAGTACAATACTTACTACCTATAGGTCCATTAAATTGTTCTGGAAGCATTTCTATACCATTAACATGCCAATCACTAGTATATTTTTTATACCATACTTTATGAAACGGTATAAATATTCCGTCTAAGGGTATATTTATACCATTCCAAATACCAGTACCTATTAAAATAACATCATTCCATCTATCTATATCATTAAAAGACATACTATAATACATAATACTTAATTTTGGCCACTTAGCATTTATAATACTTCTTCCATCATTAAGTAATTTTATAGCATTTTCATAATGACGTTTTTGAAAAGTTACCAATAATGACTTACCATAAGTTAAACAATTTTCAGGTAAATCATTAGCAAATAAATCATGCTCTATGTCTATGAATCCTACTCTAGGCTTCACATTCTTTTGAAAATATCTAAATTCAGGCATCGTAGCGCTATGTGTAGCCCATAAAATATAATCATATTTTTCAAATATATGTCTTTTACAGAATCCTGCGTTCATAAACTGCTTTGCATCTATACCATAACTATTTACTGCTTGAATAGCCTGCGGTATTATTTCTATATTTTTGGACTGTAAAAATTTAATTATATGGGCATTAACACATAGTTCAGATTTGGAAAATATATACAGTAGTTTAATCTTTTTATTCATTTTTTAATCGATGCTAAAAAAGTTTCTGCTATTTCAGTTAATAAATATTTCTCTTTAGGTAAAGCATGTCTATCTAAACCTACCCTATTAACTTTTAATGGCTTACATGGAACTCCTGCCCATACTATAGCTGCAGGTGATTCACCTTTATAAACACCATTTGCTCCTACTATACAGAAATCTCCTAGCTTAGCAAATGGGTGAGTAGAACAATTAAGACCCATATAACAGTAACGTCCTATCTCAGAATGCCCACCTATAATTGCCCCAGTATGAAGAACTACTCTTTCAGCGAGCTTGGCATCATGACCTACATGAGACTTAGCCATAAGATAACAACCTTTACTTACTAAAGTTCTATCAGTAAAAAGTGGTGTATTAATAGTAACATACTCTCTTATTTCCACATTGTCACCTATCTCAATAATACCACCTCCATCCTTAGCCCCATTAGGATGTTCTCCAGGTAGTCCTATAGATGCTGAATATATTCTACAATTATTTCCTATTTTAACTCTATCAGATATATATGTAAACGGACCTATGTAAGTTCCATAACCTATATCTGTTGTCTCTACCACTGATGTTGGATGAATAAATGTATTGTAAGTACTAACCATATTCCTCTCCTTTTAAAAACACCAAAGTTTATTAGTTTCACCATCTTGAGCATTAAAATACGTATCCTGATTAACATGTCTATTATACCAGTCCGCAATATATTTTGGATGGGCACCACTAAAAATTTTAGCACCAACAGAATCAAATGCGTATGTAAAAGATCTAGGAGATGCTATCTTACCACCCTCATATACATTACTATACTGATATAGATCATCGGCTTTTTTAGCTTTCATACCCAATGCTTTTGGATCTCTACAATTACCATAATGATAAATACTGGCTCCACAATTAATATTGCGTCCTGAATGAGCTGGAAAACCATCTGCCCACACTAAATCATCAGCACAACCATTATTCCTGTGTAAAAGTCTAATGCCGGTAGAGTGCCTCCAGAGGCGTGTATGCTGTTTATACCAAGCAGGTCCCTCAATATAATGAGTTGGAACTCCATAGAAGTGAATAACATTAAACGCAATAGCCGGAATCTCCATACTAACTGCTTTTCTAATCTGGTCAAAGTCGTTTTCATTTAGAACCTCATCAGCATCTATAGCGAGAATATAAGCATCGATTGGCATTTTGTCAAGTAGGAAATTCTTTTCATTTGCCCACATTTGTCTATTATGTTGCCAATCCTTTACAAATAACTTTATTCTACCTTTACCATATTCATTCTGAAGAGAATACAAAATATCTAAAGTTCCATCCGTAGAACTTCCATCATTAATGTATATGTCATCACATAGACCCATCATACATCTTATAGTAGATTCTACACAATAGTCGAGTATAACACACTGATGAGTTATTAGATGCGCGGATATCATACTTTTTTCCACCAGCCATTGTCAGATAATGATTTTTGAGCCGCGACTAAAACTTTAACTACGTTCACCCCAACATCACCATTACTTAGAGGCTGTCTATTTTCTTCTATACACGAAATGAATTCTTGGCACTCTTTAACCAATGGCTCCCATGTTTCTATATAAGGATAGACTACATCTCCATACTTATAGCTTAAAAGATGTCTTGAATAATCCAAATAGGTTTCAGACTGAAGCTTGCTTAAGTCCACTGTTTTATTGTATATAGCTATTGTTTTGTTAATAGAGTCACATACAGCCATTTGTTTATCGCCTACTACAACAGTACTCCTTACTTTATGAGGATCTAGCCAACTAAGATGAAGATGAGCTTTGATATCATCACCATAATCCATTATTACAAATGCTACATCTTCAACATTGGTTAATACATTCTTCATTCCAAATGCTGATACACTGTTACATGTTCTATCTAAAAGAAAATCTATGATAGAAATATCATGTGGTAAAAGATCCGAAAGAACCCCACAAGATTGTATTTGACCAAGGTTTAATCTTTGTGTGTAAACATAATGAACCTTTCCAAAGGCTTCACTATTTATAATTTCTTTTAGCTTTAAAATTTCCGGTGCGTACAAAAAAATATGACCCACCATAACTATTAAATTTTTACTTTTAGCATACTTAACTATAGCTTCTGCTTCTTCCAAACTTGTAGCAATAGGTTTTTCTACAAATATATGTTTATCATGTTGAAGAGCTTTCATTGCTATTTCAAAATGATTTTTCGGTGGTGTAGCAATAACAACACCTTTAACTTCGTCTCTATCAAGACACTTTTCCCAATCTGTATCAAAATAAACTCCCCTATAGATCTTCTGCTTTGTAAAATTTATCAAAGATTCTTTGTCTAAGTCAAAAACTCCAGAAAGAACATTAAGACTATTTAAAGTTCTTAACAAATTCTTTCCCCATATGCCGCATCCTACTTGAACTATTTTAGTATTCATATTTATATCTCCTATACATCAGTGCTTGATACCATGCTGTGTGCCACTCACGATCTTTATTTGCCCTAGCATTACAACTCCTACATACTGTGATAAGATTTTTAGGACTACAGCTTTTCTTGTTGTAGTCTATGTGGTGGATAGCAATAATATTATCTTTTTTCCAACAACCAGGATTAAGACATCTATTTCCATCTCTTAATTTTATATCTTCCTTATAATCTTTGTCACTCCAAATTGGACAGTATGGCTCATAAGAAGTTCCACCATTCCAGTTTGGATGCCCTGAACCTGAAAATTTTATATCAGCACAAGTTGGACATCTTTTACCCTTTTTCCAATTAATCCAAACCATAGAATGTTCATGATTATTAGAACATATATAATCTAACTTAGTATGGTTGTTAATGTATTTTTTAGATAAAAGAATATAACCTTCCTTATTAAAAGATTGTTTTACATACTCTATAGTAAGATTAACATTACCAGCACAAGTTAAACATCGACTACCTTGTTTCCAATTATCCCATACTATACTATGTTTGTGACCTTTAGGGCATTCATAATTTAGCCTGCTTCCACTATTAATGTATTCCTTAGAAACTAAAGTATAACCTTCACTCTCAAAAGATTGTTTTACAAATTCATAAGTTAATTTAATATCCGCACAAGTTGGACATCTTTTTCCTTGTTTCCAACTATCCCAAACAGTACTATGCTCATGATCATAAGTGCATCTATAGTATAGTTTATTTTTACTACCGGTATACTCTTCCGATAGAAGAGTATACCCATATTTCTCAAATTCTGATCTTATATATTCTATATTAAGTTTAGTCCCCATCTGGCCAGATATTTTTGCCTCCTTCCTGTTTTTCTAAAGCCATCAAACTATTGTAAAGAGTATTCATCTTATCCAAAGTATACTCCATCCTTCCTTTCCAATATAAATTGAAATGATTCAGATCAAATTTCATACAAACAACAGATCCACGCAGACCTATAATGGGTTCATGAACATATTTAACAGTATGTATTCGTGGATAATCATTTCTTAGTAATCTTAATTGTACATCAGGATACCACTTAACTTCTGTATACTCATTTTTCATTTCTAAATCTAACCAGTGCCTTCTTGGAAAGTGAAAACCATCTACTTTACTATTCTGATTATCGTCTATAAGTTTCAATAAGTTTTCACCAAACTCTTTTGATATGGTTTCATCTGGTGCCATATTGAAGCTCCAATCTGAAAAATCCTTTACCCATGAAAATAGAGTATTTTGAGCTTTGCCAAAGTTTTCAAATTTAAAATCTTTAACATGACACCCATGTGCTTTAGCTATTTCTCTGGTATTATCAGTTGTAGTATTATCCACAAGTATGTAGCTATCACCAACGTAGGGTAATATAGATTCTAACATGTTACTTATACAATGAGCCTCATTCTTTACAAATACACTGTGTATTAATCTATGCTTCATAAAATTACTCCTCTACCTTATCGCAGGATAGTTTAATCAAATAATGGTCTTCACCAGAAGCATTTTTAAGTGTTTCTAGCGTTGTACTATACATATCAGCAACTTGCCAGAATCTAGTAAGAATTGAAAACATATTATGACCATTATGATCATTGTAAGAACGAGTAAAAACATATAGTGCATTAGACATTTTTGTAAATGCGTGTAAATAATTTAAAAGATCGACTGTATAAATATGTTGCAAACAAATTGAACAGAATATAACATCTACTTTTTTAGTAGCAAGCTCATCCCAGTCTGTAAAACATTCAATGTTGGTACGTCTCCGATAAGCTTTAGTAGACCTAAGCATATTAATCATATTTTCAAAATCAAAAGCATATACTTTCTCGAATTTCTTACTTAACTGTATTGTGTTCCTGCCCACTCCACATCCGAAATCCAGAATTGTTCCCTTTTCTGTTATAACGTTTATGAATTTATCATATTCCTTATATAGACTATGAATACTGCTAGCTGTACCAGTTAATATTTCTTTTGGTGCATTAATTTCAGTAGCGTCTGTCCAAACATTGTATGTTCCTTTTAATTCCATAATTAGTTCTCCTCTTTATTAAAATTTAATGAATTTTACTGTCATATTATAACCATCTCTTGTCCAACTCATCTCACTCAAACCACTCTTTTCACAGACATATTTAAAAAGTCTTCTATCATATTGAGTATAATGTATATTATAATCATAATCCTGACCACCACCCAAAAGCCAATTAAAGTAGTGAGTTATAGGTACGTCAAACATATCAGTCCTATTTTCATCTTTTCTTTTTATGTAATCGGTGGCTATGGCTTCTAAATTAGGAAGTCTAAATTCTATAGCGCCTCCAGTTTTTAAAACACGTACCCATTCCTTAAGCACTAAATCTACCTCAGAAATTTTAAAATGTTCTATAATATCTGATGCTAAAATATAATCAAAGTGTTCATCGTTAAATCTAGATAAATCTTTTACATCTCCTACTTCATCTATATGTACAAGATTTTCTCTTATATCAAAATTTATACATTTATATCCTGGTGGATATTCTTTATAGGTTCTATTTCCTGATCCTATGTTTAAAGTTAATAGCATAATCCTCCTTAGTAATTACTCATAATATCATTTAAATATATACATTCTTTTAATCCAAATAATTCCTTCTTTTTAGGTGGTTTTAACATAGGTTGTATTTTTTTAAATGGCGCCGAAAAACTTATTAAAGCTTCATTTTTATTATATGACTCCATATAAATAAAGAATACTATATCATTCTTTACACTATTGTATATGGAATCTATACCTCCTTTAGTATTTTTATTAGATTTTTGAAATGTCCAACTTATACCACAATAATTTTTTGTAAATGAGTTACATGTTTTGACGTGGAAGTCTAATAAATCTTTGTTGATAGGGCTATAACGTAGATCTTCAGACCAGTCTTTCTTCCTAGATTTATAAATAGTAAAGTCTGGTAATATGAATGGATAGTTTAAATACTCTGTTAGAAAATAAGCTACAAATAATTCTCCCATCTTACCCATTATCGTATCATCTATAGGTTTAGAAGCATTTCTATTTTTAGTATAGTAATCTATAGATTGTCCTCTATCAACCATTAGTGTATGGGCAAAATTAACACTTGTAGTAAGAGTATTTTTAAATAAAGAGTCCTCTATTTTTACAATGGTATTAAAAAATTGTATATTATCTTCAAGGTACATAATAAATTTCCTTAAAAATTGCTTATTAAAAGTTCTTGTTTACCGCGAGATGTATTTATAGAATAGTTAACACCATTTAAATATTCTATATTAGCCCATCTTTTATACATGTTTTCTATTTCATCGCAAAAATCATATGATAATAACCATAAATGATGTGTTCTTTTTAGTAAATTAGCTAATCTATAATGTTGATCGTTAGAAAATCCAAACTGATATAAGTCATTTCCTTTTACATAGTATGGAGGATCTAAATATAAAAACGATCTTTCTTTATCATCCAAAATTAAAGCCGAGTAATCAAAGCATGTACATGTTGAATGTCTAAGAATATTTTTAGAAAATAATTTATTATAAAAATCTATCTTCTTACATATGTATTCTGGTGACCATCTACATGCTATATCATAAATAGATTTCTGTTTCTTTCCACCTAAAGGTCCTCCAGATTTAGTTCCTAATCCAGAATAAGAAGTTTGATGGATAGCTATTTTATAAAACCCATGTAAAACTTTTTCATCGTCTGTTAAATCTCTGGGTAGATTATTCATTAAAACATTTTTTATATGATAAAATGCTTCTACTGAAGGTTTAAAATACATAACTAATTTTTTTAATTCTTCTGGTCTATTAATGACACTATACCATATACTAGCAATACCACAGTCATAATCATTTATCCAAAATTTATCAATGTTAAAATCAAGTGTTTTTAATCCTATACTTCCACCACCAAAAAATGGTTCTCTATATTCCTTTATTTCATCATTATTATTAAAAACTTCTTGTATTTTAGGTAATATTAATGTGGACAATTTATTTTTTCCGCCAGGGTATCTAAAAAATCCCATATTACACACTCCTTATTCCATCAATAATTCTTTGACCTATTACTTTCCAATTTAAAGTTTCACCGATATATTTTTGTAATTTTTTTCCACGTGCAATAGATTCATTCTGATCATCATAAACAGATCTCATAAGTTGAGAAGCATGTTTTTCGCTAGGAAAAGCCCAATACTGGTCTAAACTATACCATCTTGAATTACTTGAAGCTATTCCATTCAATATGTAACTACCACCATCTTCTACAAACTCATCATCTATATCAACTGAAATACTACATACAAGATCTTTATAATCCTCGATAATTTCTTTTTTAGTTATTAAAACACCAAATCCACCTGTTATTTTTTTCTTATACCTACTCTTAACTCTTTTAGCTTTAACATCTAAAATAGTATCAAACTCCTCATCAGAAATTGAAAATATATAACTAATCCTACCATCGGTTCTTTTACTTCTTCTTAAAGATGGTACAATATTCAATGAAAGTAATACATCTCTCAAATCTGTAGACAAAGAAAATGAAGCTGTTTCAGCAGAACATTCTGGATTTATTCTTTTCATATTCAAACTTTTATTTTTATATCCTTCCTTTCTAATATGCCCATCCCCATCCCAATAACCACGAATAAGATCTATATTAAAAAAATTATATTTAATTTTATTAGATATAAATTTATCATGACTTCCTGTACCAAAATTACTCATAAAAAACTCAATTAATTCTTTACCATAAAAAATAATTTCACACCCGTTTCTGTCAACTAAATCTCGTTCATATATATGGCTTATATGTTTTCCAAAAAATTCCTCCATATATGTTTTACATTTATTAGCTAAAGTAAATTTTTCATTTATATTAAAAGAAAATCCAATATATGTTCTATGTTTAGAAACATAACCTTCTGCTAGGTATAATCCACATAAATATAATAATCTACTTAAAGACTCGCCTTCAAATTCAATTCCATTTATATTTATTTTACTATCGAATATATCTAATTTTGATGGTGTTGGTACATATAAATAATCATTTGCATTTATATCACAAACTTTTTTATTAACTGGTATACTATTTTCCACTACATAAAGTTTATGTTGCCCAGTAAGTTCTACTGGGTCGGACATAGAGTAATATTTTATAGAATACATATCTTCTTCTTCTTTTATAGGTCTAAATTCTACTTTATTTATATTTTTTAGTTTAAGATTTTTATTATAAATACTAATACCTTCCTGTAAACTACTAGCTTTTAGATAGCCACTTTCTGTTTTTACTAATGAATTCAAAGACATACACCACGGCATACCGTGACAGCATACTTCTACAAAATCTACCAAATAACTATTATCTTCCTTCAAATATTCAGTAGAGCCACCAAAATTAGTAGCAATTACTGGGTTACCTGCAGCACCAGCAGTAGCAGTTGATAAACCAAATCCCTCACCTCTATCTAAAGTTATATAACAATCTCCTCTAGCATGTAAACCTTTCATCTCGTCATCACTTAGCATATCTAGCACTAAATAAATAGGTGGATATGAATACCCTTCCATAGGACAAGCATGTTTTAATCTTCTAATAGTGGTTCGTATTGCATCTTTTTCTCCATCACTATAATCACTTCTATGTGTTTTCATTACAAGAGCTACATCTTCACCTCTCCTAAAAGTTCTCCAATATGTTTTTATTGTAGATAAGACATTCTTTCGCTCAGTATTACCAGAAAAAAGTATTTTACCATTTCTTTCCACTAGCATTGTATGATTCTTAACAGAAGCACAATAAACATAACCATCATAATCAATTTCATCTAATCTTGCACGACTTAAAGAAGGTTCATTTTGGTGTTTATTAACAGATATCGTATATTGTAACCTTGTACCTTTTATTAATCTTCCATCTATCATTCCATATTTGTTCTTAGTTGGGTCACAAGTAGAAATAGACCCTGAAAATCCAACTTTTAATAAGCACTCTTGAACATCTTCTGCTAATTTTTTAGAAGTAGTAGTGTATTTCATCCAACTACCATTCTTTGAAAAACTACCATCGCCTTTAATTAATGAATTAAGAAAAATCTTAATCTGGTCAGAACTTAAATCCTTTAACCATGTAGGAATAAATTTTTCATAACATTTACCAAATTCAAGTAAATAAAAATATAAATATTTTGAATTAAATAAAATGTCTTTATTGTTATGATTTACTGGAGTAAAACCCATTCTTTCTATACATTCCCAAATTTCTTTTTTATACTGCTCACTCTTTAACTGAGTTATTACTACTCTATAATAATTAGTAGATTTTTCGAGTGAACCTTCAGATAAATACCATCCAAAAAATTCTAAAAAATCATCCATCCGAATCTTTTTTGAATCAATAGTAACATCTTCTTTATTGCAAAGATAAAAAAATTCTTCTTCTTGACCTTCCCAAATACAATTCTTTTTGGATCTATATATATTACTAACTTTTAATTTACCATCTGTAGTTTTTGCTAAAAGTTCATTTAAAGGTTTAAGTTGCCATGATTCATCATATTTAGTTTTAACAACCATTTTATGATCTGGTGTTACACACACATCATATTGACCACCACTATTTAAATGTAGCATTTTATCTTTTCTTCTAAATTTTACTATTTTATCAGGTTTATGATATTCTAATTTATCATTTTCTTTATTTAAAGTTGCAATTTCATCTTCATATAATAAATCTTTAAAATATTTAAAACCTCCTTTAGTTAAAACTCTAGTTTGTTCATCATAACACCACTGACCTATAAAATAAAACATATATGTTTCATCAGCAACACCATTAATATTATAAGGTTCTATATCTTTAAATTCATTTATATCCATAACATGTGGAACATTAACAATTGGAACTGTAACACCACTTTCTTTAAACACACCAACATTCCAATCACATCCTACCATACATAGATCAGCAGTATCGTTAATATATTTAGCCCACGAATGATGTAATTTACTAGTTTCCCAAATAGTAAATCCTGCAAAAAATTTTCCTCGTTCTTTATGTTGAGCCCACCATTCAGGAGTTAGTTGACAAAATATAATATTATAATCAATATCTTTATCTATAAGAGATCTAATAATTTTTCCATCTTCACCTAAGTCTGGTCTAGCTGGTTCAAATGATACAGTTTTAATAGTAAGTGGTATTCCTAGTTTATATAGTGCAATTATATTTTTCCTAGCCGCCGCAGCATATCCACTACCGTCTTCTACACACGAAATAAATTTTATGCCTTTTATTTCCATCTATATTCCTCCTCCATTTAACATTTACTCTATTTAATCACTGATACAACTAATATAATACATAATATCAATTTGTCAATACTAAGTTTAAATAAAAATAAGGGTCAATAATATGACCCTTATTTTAATCATTTCATACTTCTGGCAATAACTCTGGGTGCTCACATTGTTCAATAACACTGTCTATAAAAGTGTGCCATTGTTTTAATCTATGTCTATGTCTTTGTATAAACATATTTCTTAATGTCTTGTAATTAACGCAAACCAATCTAGTCTGCAAAAATCCCTCAGGTAAATTCCATTTTACCCTCTCTAAACTATCACCTATAAGTAAACCTTTTTCAGTGAAATTACTTGTTTCTTCTTTAAGTATTTCATTAAAAATATCTATTTGTCGGCTGTCTGTCCCATCTTCAAAATCATATGGTAAAAGTTGTCTCTTTTGAATAGTATGCATAGTTGAATTACCAGACCAAGTTATTTTATTATTTCTTCTTACCATTATTACATGATTAGGAACTTCAACACAATAAATATTACCACTATATGGTTCTTTTAATATATTATTTTTTAATACATATGAATATAATGTTTTATGTTTTGAAATACTCCATACAATATTTCTCTTACCTATCATTTTCTGATGCACTCTTATATTAGAGTTAGACCCTATCTTTAACCATAATTCTTGCATATTATCTATAAGTGTCTTACTTATAGATATGTAAATATGATGACCGTTAGTTATACATCCATCACCCATCATTATCCACTTCTCAAACAAAATTAATTTATCTACTGGAAGATTAAGTATCCAAGTAGGTATATATTTATGAAGTGCTCCTTTTTGATTTTCTAAATACCTATATAATTGTTTTGAATGTATAAGCCACTTTACATCATTACCTTTACTTTGTTTACACACTTTAAAAGGAAATACTTTAAAAAATTCATCTATTTCATTATAATTAATTGATTTTTTAGACTGACATACGCCTATAATATAATTACTTTTTTTTAAATAGTTATATAAATACCCTTCAGAAATAAATATACCCATAAATTTTAACATTACATCGGTATTTATAAATATATCCTCAGAACCAAGATGATTTTTTATTTTTGGTATACATATCTGATTTATATTGTTACCAGCCCATATACCGCCTTTCGGTATAGCATGATTATGTGTAAAATTAACAGCTTTTAGTAGTCTTAAACTAGACCCCCTTCTATTTTTAACTACCATATTATGATTAGGAGTAACTTTTAAATCATAACTACGTCCTTTAAACCTAATCATATCACCTTGATAAAAAGATGATATATAATTAGTAATATATTGATACTCTATAAATTTATTAGTCATATTTAAAGTACATACTTTATCTCCCATGTGCACATCTTTAAATAATTTCCAACCGCTATTCGTAAGAATTTCTGTAATATCATCATAGCATTCACTTTGTTTTGTAGCTAAACGATAAGTATCAAATTCACTCCACCATCCTCTAGGAGCCTCAACTTCAACCCACATTTGAATAGATTCTAAAAATTTATTATGTCCTCCATCCATTTTATGCTGTATAGTAGCTTTACTACTCAACTTTTTAAAACGTTCTGCTGTCCACCAGTCCTTGAAAGTTATTTCTCTATCTTTAAAAGATAATGATAACCCATAAAGTGATTCTTCATACCCACATTCTTTCATTATTCTTACTTTCATTATACCTCCTAAAAACTTTCTGTTTCAATTATCTTATTAGTTTCAGCTTTAACTACTTCACCAGCCATTAAACTTTTATAAGCAGAATCAAATATAGTTAACCATTTAGGAACAATGTGTGAAGACCAATCCATTTGCGTAGTAGCCCAACTATATGCATTTTCTGTACGTCTTTTAACTTCCTCAGAATTTGAATATATTTCTTTCATTATTCTAATCATATCTTCAACATCAACTAAAGGTCGTACAACCTCATTATCATTTGGTACTACAGTAAATAAACTTGGATTTGACCCACTCTTTACTAGCCATCCACGATCTTCTGTAATAAATTCAGGCATCATAGTATTTCCTGGCATAATAACTGGAGTTTTAGTAGCCATGGACTCAATCCATGAATTATGCACAACTACATTTTCAGCAATAAAATCGTTAGTATTAGCTACCTGTATATCAATTAGTTTACCGCAATATTTTTCTACTTTTATCTTCTTTATAGGTAAAATTAAATAATCATCATTAATTTTTGCTGACTCATTATCTATATTTAAATCATAATTTTTATCACAGTTTCTAGGAAATAAAAGTTGATCTCCTACTAAAAGATTTTCAGCTTTTTTCCATGTGTAATTACCATTATCTAAAGTAAGAAAACCATGTTCAGGTGATGATTTTATTGGGATATTAGACATCCAAGTAGTAATATTATATAAACTATCATCATGATATTTGGACATTATGGCTTGAACTTCGTTATAAGTACCATTAGATGATAATACTTTATCCATAACCGTTAAATCTTTAATACACTTTATTCCAGAATCAGTATAAATATTAGTTTCAGGATGAAGGCAAAACCCAAAACCTTCACCTAAAGTTGTGCTGATAACACAATCACTAGCATTATATATCAAGTTAACGATATTCCTTGGATAACCTTGGTTAGGTCCGAAATTTTCAGGAAAAATAACATCATTTACTGTACTAAGCCCATAAGATTTAACAATCTCTGGTAGATCCCAACCCTGATCTTTTTTAGCACAATTATGAGCTATAAAACCACCATTAACGCAGTAAGACTCATCGTCTACTACTGACATATTGTATACAGATCCAGTGTAATCAGATGGTTTTATTGAGTGTATCCTACAAGCAACGTAGCCATCTATAAAAAAATGATAATATTCTTTATTTACTTTAGTAAGTTTAAAATCATCAATCTCTAAATTTAAGTATAGTCTTTCTAAATCTGAATGTATGGTAGCCATAAAACCATTAAAACTACTTCCGTCTGGTCTATACGTATCTCGTATCGACATGAAAAATTTTCTTCTAAGAAGACCATCTCTTACTAACGTTATTAAATCTAAAGATACTGAACTGTATGCAATAAATCTATCTGTGTAGTGACCATCACCATCAAACATTCCAGTAATTAACCCAAAAAATTTATCATCAGATAAAAAATTGAACCATTCTGGATATTTTTTAGTATGAGCTGAATGACCAAATAAAGATTTAAAAAATTTTGCTAAAGTAGAACTACATACTGTAAGTTGTGTAGTATTTTTTTCAGGAAAATGTCTAACTATAGTAGTAAGACCGAATATATTTTTTATATTACTAACTACAAAATCTACATACTTAACTTCTTTTATATTAAAAGTAAATTGTACAGTATCCATAGTT
>Ga0007792_10000032_pt1 | contig 65578 bp, 49 predicted proteins | sample CryBogmetaGMA6M_FD_60371 | JGI IMG/M metagenome (GOLD analysis project Ga0007792, IMG submission 60371) | Freshwater microbial communities from Crystal Bog, Wisconsin, USA - MA6M | ecosystem: Environmental > Aquatic > Freshwater > Lake | place: Crystal Bog, Wisconsin, USA | collected 2009-07-06
ATTGATGACTTCAGTGGTCAGAAACCTTTAATCCTTATCGTCAAAACTTCAAAAAAATGGCTCTGTAAGTAACACATTTACAGAGCCATTAGCTATATTTGGCGTACCCCGGGCGGGACTTGAACCCGCACAACCGCAATGGTCACAGGATTTTAAGTCCTGCGTGTCTACCAGTTCCACCACCGGGGCAATACTTTGAAGAACATTTCCTGCAGTATCCTTTCAGATTCCACTTCGGCCTGGCCTTTTCCTGAGGCTCATCCGCGGAAAAAAAAACCCTCAACGGGGAGGGTTATTTCTGAGCAGAAGACGAGACTCGAACTCGCGACCCTGACCTTGGCAAGGTCATGCTCTACCAACTGAGCTACTTCTGCAGGGTTAATTTGAGGGTGCAAAAGTAAAACAAGTCTGCAACACTACAAAATGTTTATTGAAAATTTTCAATGAAGATTAATGAACCTTGGAGCTCCGTCTGTTTTTTAAACACAAGGCAGTGACCGGAATCCCCTGTAGCAGGCTCAATCCCGGGACCTCAGGACTTTTTCAGCAGTTTTTTGATCTCGCTCAGCTTCATCAGGGCTTCAACCGGGGTCAGAGTGTTTATCTCGGTATTCAGGATATCTTCCTTGATCTGCTGAAGCAGGGGATCGTCAAGCTGTATGAAACTGAGCTGAAAACCCTGGTCGTGATTCGTGATCTGTGATCCGTGATCCGGTTCACGGTTCACGGTTCGCGGTTCACGGTTCACAGTTCGCGGTTCACGATTCCCGAGGGCCTCAGCCTGGTGCGACTCCTCAAGCTGGTGCAGAATTTCAGTCGCCCTTTCGATAACGCTTGTGGGCATTCCTGCCATTTTCGCTACATGGATTCCGAAACTATGCTCGCTTCCTCCGGGCTGTATCTTTCTGAGGAAGATCACCCGGTTGCGTATCTCTTTGATGGAGATATGGAAATTCCTGATCCTCTTATGCATAGAAGCCATCTCGTTGAGCTCGTGGTAATGGGTTGCAAACAGCACCTTAGGCTTGTAAAGCGGGTGGCTGTGCAAAAATTCCGCAATAGCCCAGGCAATGCTGATACCGTCGTAAGTGGAGGTTCCCCTGCCTATCTCATCAAGGAGTATCAGGCTGCGGTTCGAGATATTATTAAGAATGCTGGCTGTTTCATTCATTTCCACCATGAAGGTGGATTCTCCGGATGAAATATTGTCGGATGCCCCGACCCTGGTGAAGATCTTGTCGACCAGCCCGATACTTGCCCGTTCGGCGGGTACGAAACTTCCCATCTGTGCCATCAGGACAATGAGGGCTGTTTGCCGTAAAAGGGCTGACTTCCCCGACATGTTTGGCCCTGTGAGGATGATGATCTGCTGGGAATAGTCATCCAGGTATATATCATTGGAAATATATTCCTCGCCGGGTTTCATCTGACGTTCGATTACCGGGTGGCGGCCGCCCGTGATTTCGAGCTCGAAAGAATCGTTGAGCTGAGGCCTGGTGTAACGATATTTTGATGCGCTGAGGGCAAAAGAGACCAGCACATCGAGCCTCGCCACGAGGCTTGCATTTAGCTGGACCGGAACTATATAGTCGTTCACGAAAAGCATGAGGTCATTATAGATCCTGCTTTCCAGTTCCGAAATACGCTCTTCGGCATGAAGGATCTTCTCCTCATATTCCTTCAGTTCAGGGGTGATATAACGCTCGGAATTGACAAGGGTTTGTTTCCTCTGCCATTCGGGCGGCACCTTATCCTTATGCGTATGGGTCACCTCGAGATAATAACCGAATACATTGGTATAGCCCACTTTAAGGGAAGAAATTCCTGTACGTTCGGTCTCCCTCTGCTGCATTTTCACGAGGTAATCCTTGCCTGAAAAGGCAATGCTCCTCAGTTCATCGAGTTCAGCATTGACGCCCTCACCTATTACATTTCCCTTGGTCGCAAGCGCAGGGGGATCAGGATTCAGGTCCTTCCCTATCTTCTCCCTCACCTTGAGGCAGGGATTGAATTGCTCCCCGGCTTTGCGCAGCCCTTCATTAGGTACCGAAGAAGAAAGCTCTTTCAGGATTTCAACAGAATCCAGGGCTTTTTTCAGGTGCATCATCTCCCTTGGCTGTATCTTTCCAACCGCTGCTTTCGAAATCAGGCGCTCCAGGTCGCCTATGATGGTAAGCTCATGCCTGACAGCCTCGACCATTTCGGGGTTCTGCGCCAGGTATTCGACAATATCCAGCCTTTCTTCAATAGGCTGAAGGTTTTTCAGCGGAAGGATCATCCATCGGCGTAACTGTCGCGAACCCATGGGTGAAACCGTCTGGTCGAGCACATCGAGCAGGGTTTTCGCATTCTCATTATTTGAGCTGAGCAGTTCCAGGTTGCGGATGGTGAAGCGGTCAAGCCACATATAATGGGCTTCCTCTATCCTGGAAAGCTTGGAAATATGAGCGACCTTTTCATGCTGTGTCTCGGCCAGGTAATGAAGCGCTGCACCAGCCGCGATCACCGCCATATCGAGATTCTCGACCCCGTAGCCTTTAAGGGATGTCGTTCCGAAATGCTTCAACAGCAACTCTACCGAAAAATCAGGAGTAAATACCCAGTCATCAAAGGTGTTGATGTAAAATTTGCTGCCGAAGAGCTCGGTGAACTTCTGCCTTTTGCTTTTCTCCACCACCACTTCGCTGGGCCTGAAACTCTGGATCAGCTTATCAATGTATTCAATGCTGCCCTGGGCCAGGTAAAACTCACCGGTGGATATATCAAGGAAAGAAATTCCCGGGACCCTGGCATCGAGATGCACGGAAGCCAGGAAATTATTCTCCTTCTGTTCGAGTATTTTGTCATGATACGAAACCCCCGGAGTTACAAGCTCCGTAACCCCTCGTTTTACAATGGTCTTGGTAAGTTTGGGATCTTCGAGCTGATCGCAGATGGCAACCCTCAGACCGGCTTTGACCAGCCTTGGAAGATACAGATCCAGCGAATGATGAGGAAAGCCTGCAAGCTCAATAAAGGTTGCGGCACCGTTAGCCCTCCTGGTAAGTACTATGCCAAGTATGCCCGAAGCCCTCACAGCATCCTCGCCGAAAGTCTCATAAAAATCACCCACCCTGAACAACAACAGCGCATCAGGGTATTTAGCCTTGATAGCGTTGTACTGTTTCATTAAAGGTGTTTCGGCTGTTTCCTTCGTATTCTCCTTCATTATTTTTTTGACTGCGGATGAGTTCTTCCCTCCCCCGCACCGGTTCCAAAAGTACTACTCGCAGCCTGATGCTTTGTCGCTTTGTTGAAAAGTAGGCAAAAGAATTTTAAGATGCCTTTACCTTGTAAAAAACCGAAGTACTTCTTAGTGGTGATAAAACCTTATTTCTGCCCCTTCTGTTTACCAAAATACCATTTCAGGCCAAAACTGAGAATGACAGAATTCAGGTAAGATTTCGGGTTAGAGCCGTAGGTTGCACCTGGTGTCCTGATCATCGGGAAGAGTTGTGTGTTGATAAGCCCAACATGGTCACAGGCGCTGATGTTCAACGACATGTCTTTCCAAAGGCAGAATTCCACTCCAAGGCTTCCCGTGAAACCGATGTCGTAAGGCAAACTCCTTGTATAGGTTTCAGGGGATATAACCTGTCCTCCATAGGTTCCTTCATTGTTGTTGGTATATGTCTGGCTGACCAGGACGCTGAAATATGGTCCGGCTGAGACAAGGAACTTCACCTTATTCCCGAACCTGGCTTTGATCAGGAAGGGGAGAGTAAAATAGTCGAACGTGAAAAAGTAATCTACGAGAACATAATAGTTGACCGGGTCGCTATAGCTGGTTTTAAACAGGGTCCCTTTTCTCTCCCAGGCAATACCTGAGCCAACCGAAAAATGCTTGTGGAAAAAGTAATCGAACATCAGGCCGGCATACCCACCGACTACCGGTGTGAAACAATCGGCTGAGTAATCGCTGCAATAAATGTTCGAAATTGTCGGGCCGCCTTCCACAGACTGGGTAAAAATCCTCACGGGTTTGGTTTCCATGACAGTATCATGAGCTGTAACCTTGAAGGATCCTGATAACAAGGTCATGAAAAGAAGTAAAACCGGCTTGTTCATCAAACAAAATTAAAAAATTATTATTATCCTTTTCTATCTTTGCTCACATGGAACCGCGCAAACTGACCATGCCCGAACTCAACCGCCTGAACACTGAAGAATTCAGGTCAGCTGAAAAATTTCCCGTTGTTGTAGTTCTCGATAATATACGTTCACAGAATAATACAGGTTCAGCCTTCAGGACCTGCGACGCGTTCAGGGTTGAAAAACTATATCTCTGCGGGATCACCGCCACTCCCCCTCACAGGGAGATCCATAAAACAGCCCTCGGGGCTGAAGAATCGGTGAAATGGAAATACTACCCCGCAACTTCTGAAGCAATTATGGAATTAAAAGCGGCGGGGTATATGGTCCTGGCCCTTGAACATACGACCTCCAGCCTGATGCTCCAGGATTTCGTTATCCCGGAGGAAAGTAAAATCGCCCTTGTTTTCGGTAACGAGGTAGAGGGAATTAACGACGAATCCCTGAAATTGGCAGATGCCTGCCTTGAAATACCCCAGTTCGGAACCAAACATTCCATTAATGTATCTGTCGCTGTTGGGGTTACGTTATGGGAAATCCTTAAAAAGCTAAGAAAAATCTGATCTTCGTAACCTTTCCCTAAATTGAGCCGTACAACAGAAAAAGAAAAAAACTTTGTGAAAATCATGCGAATCTTTTTAATTTTGAAGTCTGAAGTGAGGAACACCAAGCCAATCAACTATAAATCAAATATTTAACTGTTGCAATTTTAAATTAACTTCAAAATGTTAATTTTATAACGCTTTAAATTTGCTATTCATAAGCTTATTTTAATATATTTGTAAAATCAGTAAACAAAAAAAATAGAAATCTAAAACAAAGTCGTATGAAAACGTTTTCACGATTACTTCCCAAAGCTTTCATCTTCCTTCTTGCTGTCCTCATTTCGGCAGGTGCTTACGCCCAGGAAAAAAAGCAGGATCAACCGGAAAAGAAATCCAATGCCAATGCTGCAAGTTCCTACCAATATTGGTCGATCGGCCTGTTCGGCGGCGCAATGCAGTTTAACGGAGACCTCTCCAAAAACCTGTTATGGAACTTTGGAAATAAAAACTCCATGGGTTACAACTACGGTGTGGTTGCTACTAAACAGTTCACCCGGGTTCTCGGGGTGCGCGTAAGAGTTGCACACGGCATGGTGCAAGGCCAGGTAGAAAATAAAATGGTATGGGACTATAACAATGGTACACCTCAGACCATTTCAAAGAAATTCCAAGCCTATCCATGGGAAACCGACCTTCAGGTCACTATTAACTGGACCAATTGGATCCTTGGTTATAAACCCGAGAGACTTTTCTCATCCTATATGATTTTCGGAGGGGGAGTTGACCAGACCATCGGACATCGTACTGACTTAGTCACAGGCCAGGATGATGCATGGATCGGAAATAAGAACCAAACAAACATGGGTAACACCAAAGGTATAGCCAAGACTAACCTGGAAATGAAATTCGGTGCCGGCCTCGGCTTCGATTTCAATATCGACCAGCACTGGTCAATTCCTATCGAGTTTTACTGGCGTTGGGTTGATCATGACATCCTTGACATGACCCATGGCGGTGCCAAGCAGGTCATCAACGACATGTACTCATCTGCAACCATTGGCGTTAACTATAAATTCGGTTACACCGGAGGCAGCCTGAAGTATATGGAGAAACATTACGGCGAAGTTAAATATGAAACCCAGCCTCCTGTTCTCAGCGAAAAGGGAGACTCAGTCACTGTTACCATCAAAGGAACTTTCCCCCCGAAATATTTTGCTAAAAAGGCAGCTATGCAGTTCCAGCCGGTTCTTGTTTATGACGGCGGTCAGACCGAACTGAAATCCATCAACATGAAGGGCGAAAGAGTAACAGGCGATGGCATCCCCATCAAGTACAAAGAAGGCGGTTCATTCACTTATACCACCACCTTCCCTTACAAACCTGAAATGAATACTTCGATGCTCACTGTTGCTCCTGTGATCTATGAAGCAAAAGAAAAGACTTATCCCAAAAAGGGAGAGATCAAGGAAAAAGCAAAATTCATCGAACTCCCCAGCAGGGATCTCGTACCCGGTGTTATTTACACCCCCACCAGGATCATCCCCGACCAGGCTGCCCTTATTGCTGACCATGGCTACCAGAAAGAAGTTATCGTAAGCAAAACCGGTATGGTTTTCTTCAAGAAAAACAAATTCGACCTGGATCTTAAATATGGTCTCAACAAAACCGATGCTGCAAAAGCAGGTCTTACCGATGTTGCAAACTTCGTGCACCAGGGTTGGAAGATCAAGAGTGTTGATATGAATGGCTGGGCATCTCCCGAAGGTGAAGAAACTTTCAATGCAGGCCTTTCAGAGAATCGTTCAAAGACAGGTAATACCTGGATGATCGACCAGTTCAAGGCATGGGCTAAGGAAGCCAACAAAGACAACAAGGATAAGAAAGCTGTAAAAGCTGCCATCGAAGCTGCAGGCAAAGACGTTAATATCGCAATGGCACATCATGGCCCCGATTGGAATGGCTTCCTGAAAGCTGTCCAGACCAGCGATCTGAAAGACAAGGACAAGATCCTGAACGTTGTAAACTCAGCCGCTGATCCCAAGAAAAAAGAGCAGGAAATCCGCAATATGATCCTCATCTATCCCCAGATCGAAGAAAAACTTCTGCCGCCGTTACGCCGTTGCGAAGTTACCGCCAACCTGTATGAACCCCGCCATACCGACGAGGAACTCAGCAAGATGGCAGTATCCGATCCTTCGAAGCTGAAGGTTGAAGAACTTCTTTATGCAGGTACACTCACCAATGATGCAGCTACCAAGCTGACCATTTATGAGAATGCCGCAAAACAGTATCCTGGTGACTGGAAAGCTTTGAACAATGCAGCTACTGCCAATATTGCAAAAGGCATTTATCCCAAAGCACTCGATTACCTGACCAAAGCCCAGGGCATTGCCCCGAATAACGGTATCATTGAAAATAACATCGGTGTTGTTGCTGCAAAGATGAAAGATTACAAGAAAGCTGATGCACAGTTCAAGAAAGCTCAGCAGCTTGGTGAAAAAGAAAGCTACAACCTGGGCATCTATGAGATCCCGAGAGGCAACTATTCGAAGGCTCTCACTATGCTCGGTGATGCAAAATGCAACTACAACTTAGGTCTTGCACAGCTTGTATCCGGAAATAACAGCGCTGCCGAAGCCACCCTGAAGTGTGCTCCCCAGACTCCGGAAACATTCTACCTGCTCGCTATCGTTGGCGCTCGTACAAACAACAGCAAAATGTTGTACGAATACCTGATGAAAGCCTGCCAGGATGCTAACCTGAAAGCTCAGGCCAAGGGCGACCGTGAATTCTATAACTTCGCAAAGACTCCTGAATTCCAGAATATCGTGAAGTAATTTGTTTACTGATAAAAAAAGCCCGGCCGGTTGGCCGGGCTTTTTTTTTGCCCTGATTTGCTTTGAAGTTTACAGTAACAGCCTGGTTACACCTCCATCGTCAATGCAATCCGCCAGGAGGCCGGAGATCGTCTTGTGATAAACGGGATGCATGAAGCCGGGTGCTATCTCATCCAAAGGCAATAAAGTAAACTTGCGTTCATGCAGCCTGGGATGTGGTATCATCAGATCCTCTGTAAAATGGATCTTTGAGCCGTAAAACAGTATGTCTATATCAATGGTGCGTGAAGAGTATTCGGTGGAGCAGGCACAGCCTGAATAACATGAGGGCGCTTCCCTTACCCTTCCAAGCCCGGCTTCGATGCCGTGGATCTCTTCCAGCATGCGTTCGGGCGACAATTCCGTTTCTATTTCAAGAGCCTGGTTATAAAACAAGGTGCTGTCTTCAAACCCCCAGGGCTCAGTTTCATAAACAGAGGATCTGTTGACTATATTCCCTACCCTTTTCGTAATCCCCGCGCAGGCTTTGAGCAAATTTCCCTCTCGGTCACCCTGGTTGCTGCCGAGAAGTAAGAAGACATTGTTCTGCATATAATAAGAGGTGTGATTACAATCCGTAAAGACGGGCGATCATGGAACTTATCTTCTTTCCATATTCGGGGTCGGCGGCCCATTTACCGGTGAGGTCGGTTACCACCCTCACGGAACCTCTGTGAACATTGCTGAAACGTGGATCGACTACAGGACTGCGGACAGGATCCACACTGGCATAGGCTTTAAGATGCTGTATATGCGCCCTTATCCCTTCTTCCATACTGCCGAACCAATCTCCTCCGCTGAACATGTCGACGCAACCTAATCCACAATAATTATGCTGGTATTTACTCACGCTTCCTTCAAACTTCAGAAAACCTGTTTCAAGGCACATCTGGCAGAAAGCAACCTCGTAATTCACGCCTTCCCGGTTAGCTTCAATAATATAGGTTTTGACAAGACGGTTCACCATGGCCTGGTCCGCTTCACCGTTGTATTTAATAAGAAAATTCTTCATGATCTCGGGCGATGCTTTTCCCTTTGCCATGATCTTCAGGCTAGGACCTGTCTTTGACACGGAGGACTTCGCAGCGCCTGGCTTTTTATGATTCGCTTCATGCGGCGGATGGCAGAAACCCCAGGCCGGGAACATTACCAATAATAATAAAAATGTAACCGGATGCAATCTCATTCGTCAAATTTCTTGTATGCAATGATAAATATTTTAGCCATGTCATGAGCGAAATACACTGATTTTTTTGCACAGTACTTTGTTTACAATTAACTTGGTACTTTAAATAGTAAAAGGTATAATCCAAATCTTTGAAATTATGAAACAGTTTTTCAAATTCATGTTTGCCAGTATGCTGGGGACTTTCCTCGTGATAGTACTGCTTTTTCTGATTAGTCTTGGGATAGTGGCAGGCATTGTGGCAGCAACCTCGAATGACGAGGTGGTGATTGATAAAAATACGGTGCTGGTGTTTAAAATGGATAAACCGCTTGCCGACCGTTCCCCTAAAATGCCTGTGTTCGGGATGTACGGAACGGAAAAATATTCCGGCCTTAACGACATTTTACAAAACCTGAAAAAAGCCAAAACCGACAAAAACATTACGGGAATATATTTAGACCTGTCGATCGTCCAGGCAAGCATGGCAAGTGTTGAAGAGATCAGGGATGGCCTGCTGGATTTCAAAAAATCGGGAAAATTCATCTGGGCCTACAGCGAAGGATTTGACCAGAAAGCATATTACCTTGTTTCTGTTGCCGACAAGATCTTTTTAACACCCCAGGGCATTGTTTTCTTCAAAGGCCTCAGTGCTAATGTCATGTTCCTTAAAGGGGCCCTGGAAAAGCTTGACATAAAGGTGCAGGTGATCAGGCATGGCAAGTTCAAGGCAGCTACGGAACCTTTGTTCCTCGATAAGATGAGCCCTGAAAATCGTAAACAGACCACCGAGCTGATCAATTCCCTTTGGAATAAAATGATAAGCGGTATCAGCGAATCCCGCGGCATAAGCAAGGATGACCTCAACAGGATTGCCGACAGCCTTAAGCTCAGCAAGGCATCAGAAGCCCTGAAATATAAATTCATCGACCAGATCGCCTATAAGGATGAGTTCCTGAAAGAACTCCGTTCTAAACTCGGTATAGGCGAAAAAGCAAAGATCAGAACCGTCACCATGGATAAATATACCGATGTGGCCGACCGCGAAAAAAAGAGTTCATCGAAAGAAAGGATCGCAATCATTTATGCCCAGGGTTCTATTGGCTCCGGTGAAGGTGACGACCAGGATATAGGCTCCGACCGGATCTCCAGGGCTATCCGCAAAGCTCGTGAAGATGATAACGTGAAAGCCATCGTATTCCGCATCAACTCAGGAGGCGGAGACGGACTGGCTTCAGATATCATCTGGAGGGAAGTTTCGCTGGCAGCCAGGGTAAAGCCCGTTGTTGCTTCTTTCGGGGACGTTGCTGCAAGCGGCGGGTACTATATTGCCTGCGCCTCAACAAAGATACTTGCCGAACCCAATACCATCACCGGTTCGATAGGGGTTTTCGGCCTGATCCCCAACTTTGAAGGACTGATGAAAAACAAGCTCGGTATCACTTTTGATGAAGCCAGTACAAATAAAAACTCGGGATTCATCCCGGTGCAAAGGGCCCTTACCCCTTTTGAATCGGCTGTGATCCAGAAAGAGATTGAAGACTTTTATGATACCTTCATTACCAAGGTATCCGACGGAAGGAAACTGTCGAAAGCCCAGGTTGACAGCATAGGCCAGGGAAGGGTATGGAGCGGCACGGATGCTAAAAAGATAGGGCTTATTGATGACTTCGGCGGGCTTGAAAAAGCTATTGCAACAGCCGCAGACCTTGCCAAACTGAAATCATACAGGATACTGGCCCTGCCGGAACAAAAAGAGCCCCTGCAGCAGATCATAGATGAACTGTTCGGCTCTACCCCTGAAACGAGGATACAATCTGTGATGGGAGAGGATTACAAGTATTACAGGATGCTTAAAGATATCCACGGGATGAAAGGCATTCAGGCCAGAATGCTAAACGAGTATAACATCTACTAAAACAACCTGCATAAAAAAAGGCTGTCTTGTGAAGGGCAGCCTTTTTTTATCCTGTATCCTCATTATCTCATCGGGTACCTTTTGAAAATATCTTCGCTCTTCATCAGGATATCGATATACTGTGCCCTTTTGTAAACAAACGGGTCCTTCAGCGACTTGCGTGACAATTTTCCCTTGAAACTGTCGATGGTGCCAAATTTTTTGCGGTCCATCCAGTCGTCAAGTTCCCCTAACATTTTAGTAATCTGGGCAGGTCCGTTCTTATAAATGGTACTTACCACCTGTACGCAATCAGCCCCGGCCAGAATCATTTTCACCACATCTTTCCCGGTCAAGATCCCGGTATTGGCGCATAAAGAACCTCGGATTTCCTGATACAACATCCCGATATACCTCAACGCCAGACGATTGTCCTCTTCGTTACTCAGGTTGTACGGAAAATGATGCTCCACTTTTTCAATATCAATATCAGGCTGAAAAAGGCGGTTGAATAAAACAAAACCGTCCACTCCCGCATGATACATCTGCTGGATTACTCCCAGCACATTGGTATAATACGGACTAAGCTTTACACTTACAGGTATTTTGAGGTTCTTTTTAACCTCCGAAATAACGGCAAGCTGCTCATTTACTATGGCCTTTCCCTCTTTCTTGAAATCAGCAGGAAGAGTGTAAAGGTTCATCTCAAGCGCGTTGACACCGGTTTGCTCAACCTGTTTTGCGTATTCAACCCAGGTATCTTCAAATAAACAATTAAGGCTTGCGATAACAGGGATATTTACAGAATCAACAACTTTTCTTAAATGAGACAGATGTTCCCGGGGACCGGCATGATTGATGTCGGGAAACAGGCTGATCATCTCAGCATGCCTCTCGTTATATTGGTTCAGTTCCTCGGAAAGTTGAAGGCGCTCCAACTCTATTTGTTCCTCAAACAAGGTTTTATAGACAATGGCAGCAGCACCAGCTTCTTCAAGCTTGTGAATTGTATCAAGGTCTTTAACCAGGTTGCTTGCTCCAACGATTATGGGGTTTTTAAGGTTCAACCCCATGAAGTTTGTAGTCAGGGTGGGCATACATTTTATGTTTTAAAGATGTTTACAAAAATATTCTATTCCGGCTGTTTTCCGGCATTTTTCTCAAACTTCATTTCCGAAAGGCGCTTGTAGTTGTCATACCTCCATTTTGCGTTCTCTTCGGCAGCTTTGAAAAGCTCAACGGATTCTTCGGGGAACATCGCTTTAAGCGAGGTATAACGGACTTCAGTTGAGAGAAACTCCTGGAATTTAATCCAGTCGGGTTCCTTTGAGTCAAGGGTAAAGGGGTTCTTACCTTCTTCGGCATGCATGGGGTTGTACCTGTAAAGGTTCCAGTAGCCAGCGTTGACTGCGTTGTCCATTTCCTCCTGGGCTTTGCCCATACCGAGCTTGAGACCATGATTGATGCAAGTGGAGTAAGCAATTACCAGCGATGGTCCTTTGTAAGACTCGGCTTCCTTAACGGCCCTGAAAAGCTGGCTGTTGTTTGCGCCCATGGCAACCTGTGCAGTATACACATAACCGTAAGTCATGGCCATTGCACCAAGGTCTTTTTTGCGGACCTTTTTGCCTGAAGCTGCAAACTTGGCAACAGCACCTGCAGGGGTGGATTTTGATGCCTGCCCGCCGGTATTCGAATATACTTCGGTATCGAGAACAAGAATGTTGATATCCTCTCCTGAAGCGATCACATGATCCAGACCGCCGTAACCAATATCATAAGCCCAGCCGTCGCCACCTATGATCCAAATCGATTTCTTAATCAGGTATTGCTTAAGGTCGGTTATGTCTTTGGCAAGCGGGTTTGTTTCAGTTTCAAGCAAAGGCAGAAGTTTAAGTGTAGCAGCCTTTGACTTTTCTGCATCGTTCTTGCCGTCTATCCATTCCTGGAAAGCTGCAAGAGTTTCAGTACCCATCATATTGGCTTTGATGGCCTCTTTCATTTTCCTTGAAATACGTTCCCTGAGTTTGCCGATGCCAAGAGCCATCCCATAGCCATATTCGGCATTGTCTTCGAACAATGAATTGGCCCATGCAGGCCCCTTGCCTTCGGTGTTTGCACGGTAAGGAGTGAAAGGAGCTGTGCCTCCGTAAATAGAGGAACATCCTGTTGCATTGGCTATCATCATCCTCTCTCCGTAGAGCTGGGTAAGAAGCTTGATATAAGGTGTTTCCCCGCAACCTGCGCAGGCACCCGAGAACTCGAATAAAGGCTGTGCGAACTGGCTGTTCTTGAATGTTTTGAACCTGTCGATGACATTGGTTTTATAACCAACCTTGTCAATGAGGTAATCCCAGTTCTTCGATTCATGTATCTGGCTGCCAAGGTTGTTCATCTCAAGGGCCTTTGTCTTTGAAGGACAGATGTCGGCGCAGTTTCCGCAACCGGTGCAATCGAGCACACTTACCTGGATCTTGAATTCATATCCTGCAAGTTCTTTCCCAATGGCTTTCAAAGTCGGCATCTCAGCAGGCGCATTCTTCTTTTCCTCTTCATTGAGAAGAAATGGACGAATGGCAGCGTGGGGACAAACATAAGCGCACTGGTTGCACTGTATACAGTTTTCGGGGATCCATTTGGGGACGTTCACTGCAATACCGCGTTTTTCAAGCACTGTCATCCCCGACGGGAATGTACCGTCTTCCCTGCCTAAGAAAGCGCTGACGGGAATATCATCTCCCCTCATTGCACTTACCGGTTCGAATATTTCCTTTACGAACTTGTCAACACCAGCATCAACGGTCGGGGCTTTGATAACGATCTTTGACCATTCGGCCGGGATCTCGATCTTTTCGGCTTCACTACCCCTGTCGATGGCAGCATTATTCATGTTTACGATCTCTTCTCCCTTACGGCCATAGGTTTTCTCAATGGCTTTCTTCATTGCCTTGACGGCGATGTCGTAAGGAATTACATTGGAAATTTTAAAGAATGTCGACTGCATGATGGAATTGGTACGGTTCCCCAGGCCGATCTCCTCGGCAATCCTGGTAGCATCGATAATATAGAAATTGATCTTGTTATCGGCCATGTATTTTTTCATGGAATCAGGAAGGCGTTTTTTGGTTTCCTCAGCATTCCAGATCGAATTCAAAAGGAAAGCCCCGCCAGGTTTAAGTCCTTTAATCAGGTCGTATTTATCGAGATAGGAAGGCACATGGCAGGCAATAAAATCGGCCATATTAACAAGGTAAGGCGAACGAATTGGACTGTCGCCGAAGCGGAGATGCGAAACCGTAACACCGCCTGATTTCTTGGAATCATAGGCAAAATAAGCCTGTGCATATTTATCGGTATGGTCGCCGATGATCTTGATGCTGTTTTTATTAGCTCCTACTGTACCATCGGAACCAAGCCCCCAGAACTTTCCAGAGAAAGTTCCTGCAGGCTGGATGTCGATTTCGGGAAGCATGGGAAGTGAAGTGAAAGTCACATCATCTACAATACCTAACGTGAAATGGTTCTTGGGTTCCTTCATTTTCAGGTTCTCATAAACCGAGATAATCTGTGAAGGAGTTGTATCCTTTGAGCTGAGTCCGTAACGGCCGGCGATGATCATTGGCCTTTCCTTGCGGTCGTAAAAGATATCCCTGATATCCAGGTACAGGGGATCTCCGTTTGCTCCGGGTTCCTTGGTCCTGTCAAGCACTGCGATCCGTTTGACCGATTTCGGCAGGACATTGAAGAAATATTTTTCGCTGAAGGGGCGGTAAAGGTGAACAACCACTAAACCAACCTTCTCGCCTTTTGCCCTCAAATGGTCAATGGTCTCACGTATGGTATCAGTAACAGAACCCATGGCAATGATGATATTCTCAGCCTGAGGATCCCCGTAATAAACAAAAGGATGATATTCCCTGCCGGTGAGTGCAGTGATCTCTTTCATATAGTCTTCAACCACATCGGCAACCGGAAAGTAAAAACGGTTTACAGCTTCTTTGGCCTGGAAGAAAATATCGGGATTCTGAGCAGTTCCGCGGGTGACAGGATGCTCAGGATTAAGAGCCCTGTCGCGGAATTCCTGGAGCGCCTTGACGTCTATCAGTTTTACCATGTCATCATTTTCGAACGCTTCGATCTTCTGGATCTCATGGGATGAACGGAACCCGTCAAAAAAGTGAAGGAAAGGCAACCTTAATTTAATAGCTGCCAGGTGGGCAATACCTGAAAGATCCATGATCTCCTGTATGGAACCTGAAGCCAGCATGGCAAAACCTGTCTGCCGTGTTGCGTATACATCGCTGTGGTCACCGAAAATAGAAAGGGCATGAGCCGCAACAGTCCGCGCGGAAACATGGAAAACGCAGGGAAGAAGCTCACCCGCAATCTTGTACATATTGGGTATCATCAGCAATAAACCCTGTGATGCTGTAAAGGTCGTGGTCAAAACACCTGACTGCAGCGATCCGTGAACAGCACCTGCTGCACCGGCCTCACTCTGCATTTCAGCGACTTTCACCTCGTCGCCGAAAATATTTTTACGTCCGCTTGCAGCCCACTCATCAACATTCTCAGCCATGTTCGAGGAAGGAGTAATAGGGTAAATAGCTGCTACCTCACTGAACATGTACGCCATATGTGATGCCGCCTGGTTACCGTCACAAGTTAAATATTTTTTAATTTTAGTCATAATATGTTGATTTTTAATGATTTGATTCTATCTACTGTGAATCGATTAACAGACTGCAAAGGTACATTTTTTTTAATTTTGCGGAATGCTTTATCCAACTTCTTTTGAAAATAAGCTCGGCTTTGATAACATCAGGGAACTGCTTAAATCTAACTGCCTGTCTTCCATAGGGAAACGTCTTGTTTCGGAAATAACTTTCTCCACCGATCAGAATGAGATTTATTTAAAATTACAACTCGCGGGGGAGATGCTGAATATCCTGAATTTTGAAGAAGGTTTTCCCGCCCAGGATTACTACGACCTGATACCCGAACTGAAAAGGATTACGATACCCGGGACTTATCTCGAAGAAGAAACGATTTCGGAGCTAAGGCTGTCCTTGCATACCGTTTCCTCGCTGATCCGGTTTTTCTCTGCAAGGCAGGAAACCTATCCCCTGCTGTATGAACAGATCAACTCTTGCATTACCGACAGCACTGCACTCATGATCCCCGACAGCCTGGTCCACCGCATCGACAAGATACTTGATGAGCGTTCAGAGGTAAAAGACAATGCTTCACCCGAACTTTCAAAACTGAGAAAGGAAAAAGCGTTCAAGCTGGCCAGCGTGGAACACAAGATACATCACGACCTGAAAGTTGCAAGGCAATCGGGCTGGACCCCTGAAGATGCAGAAGTGACAATCCGCAGCGGCCGCCTGGTTATCCCTATGCTTAGCGCCCATAAACGCAAGATCAGCGGTTATGTGCATGACGAATCAGCAACAGGTCACACAGTCTATGTTGAACCTGCTGCCATTTTCGAAACGAATAATGAGATCCGTGAAATCGAGTATGCCGAAAAGCGGGAGATCATAAGGATACTGATTGCTTTTACCGACGAACTCAGGCCTGAAAAGGAGAACCTCATCAGCCTTTATAATTTCATGGGTACCGTTGATTTTATCAGAGCCAAAGCCCTGTTTGCAAGGGAAATTTCAGGTGTGCTGCCGAAGTTTACACTGTCCCAGCCTTCCCGGCAAAAATCAGCAACAAAGACCGGGTTCAAATGGTACCAGGCCATCCACCCAAACCTCTTCCTTCATTTTAAAAAGATCGGCAAGACCGTTGTCCCCCTCGACCTTGAACTCGAGGGCGATGAGAGGATCCTGATTATTTCCGGACCCAATGCAGGCGGGAAATCGGTATGCCTCAAAACGGCAGGGCTCCTGCAATATATGTTCCAGTGCGGACTTCTGCCCCCGGTGAGGGAAGATTCGGAATTCCTTGTCTTCAAAAAGATGTTTATTGATATAGGTGATGAGCAGTCCATAGACAACGACCTTAGCACCTATACTTCCAAGCTTCTCAACCTTAAATTTTTTCTTGAGAATGCGGATGACAGCTGCCTTCTCCTTATTGATGAATTCGGTTCAGGAACAGATCCCTCACAGGGAGGCGCCATGGCGGAAGCCTGTCTGGAAGCCTTGTCCGACAAGGGAACATACGGGATTATAACAACGCATTATTCCAATCTTAAACTCCTTGCAGGGAAAGTCAGGGGAATAGTAAACGCTGCTATGTTATATGATTCAAAGAAGCTGAAACCGCTTTACCGCCTGAAAAAAGGAAAGCCCGGCAACTCCTTCGCCTTCGAAATAGCTTCCCAGATCGGTTTCCCGGGGGACATACTCGAGAAAGCAAGGAATATTACCGGTCACAGCCAGCTGAATTTTGAAAAGCAGATCCAGGACCTTGAGACAGAAAAAGAGGAAATAAGCCGTAAATCATCAGAGGTCAGCGTTGCCGATGACTTCCTGGGAGAACTGATCATAAAATATGAAAAGCTTACAGGCGAACTTGAAAAATCTAAAAAGGAGATCATTCAAAATGCGCGGCTGGAAGCTCTGAAGATGGTTACCGATGCAAACAAAGCGATCGAAAAAACCATTAAGGAAATCAAGGAAGCCGAAGCCGAAAAAGAGAAGACAAAAACGGCAAGGTCGGGGCTTAAGGAACTAAAGAAGAAACTCGAAGAGGAAGTGAGCCCGGTCTCCCTCGAAAGGAATGAAAAAGCTGAGGAGCCCTCGTCCAAACCTTCGGTAGTGAAAAGACCGCCATCAACAGCCCCTGCAAACCAGGAAATGTTCGTCCCGCTAAGCCCGAAAAACAGGCAGTACCAGTCATATCTCGACGACATGCACCGCAAGCTCCAGGACTTCCAGCTTACCCTTGACCTGAGGGGAAAACGGGTTGAAGAATGCATCTCCATGCTGCAGCTTTATATCGATGATGCAGTCATGCTTTCCATCCCCGAAGTGAGGATACTTCACGGGAAGGGGAACGGAGTACTGAGGCAGGTAACAAGGGATTACCTGCGCTCGGTAAAAGAGGTCAAAAGCACGAAGGACGAGCTTCTCGAAAGGGGTGGCAGCGGAATTACAGTCGTCGTATTTAAATAGGTTTTCTTGTAATTTATCGCCCGGTGTCATTTAACAATTTTTAACGTTTTTCTTTTCACAACTGAAAATACCGCCACATTTACCTAACAGACATGTTTAATTCACTGAAAACCGGTTTTTTATAGCATGACTCAATAAACTAAAATTTGTCCCGTTCCGGAGTAAAAGGCACAAACTGACAAGCTGCCATGTTTTAATCATTCTTTTTTCATCTTCATAATCGTACTTTTGCCCCTCAGCGCCAAAAAGCAACATCATGAGTTTAAGAGCCAAGACCAATGAACTCAAAAGAAGGATGAATGAAGCATTTCAGGGAGGCGGCGAACAAGCCCTTGAAAAGCAAAAGGCATCCGGTAAAATGACAGCCCGTGAGCGAATTCTGGCACTGCTTGATCCGAACTCATTCCAGGAATACGACCTCTTTGTCAAACATGCCGGGCAGGATTTCGATATGGACAAGAAGTACCTTCCCGGCGACGGGGTGATCACAGGTACAGGATCCATCAATGCATGGCCTGTATGTATTTTCGCCCAGGACTTCACTGTTGCGGGCGGGTCATTAGGTTATATGCATGCCAAGAAGATCACCAAGATCATGGATCATGCAATGAAGATGAAAGTACCCCTGATCGGGATCAACGATTCAGGCGGAGCCCGCATCCAGGAAGGAGTGAACTCCCTGGCAGGCTATGGAGAGATCTTCTACAGGAACACGCAGGCTTCGGGAGTGATCCCTCAGATCAGCGTGATCCTCGGTCCTTGTGCCGGCGGAGCGGTTTATTCCCCTGCGCTCACCGACTTTGTTTTCGTGGTCGACAAGATATCAAAAATGTTCATCACCGGTCCCGAGGTCATAAAGACCGTTTTAGGTGAGGAGATTTCGATGGAAGATCTTGGCGGTGCCAAGGTTCACGCGGAGATCACCGGTAATGCCCATTTCTTTGCTGAAAGCGAAGAGGAATGTTTCGAACAGATCAAGAGACTGGTCAGCTTCATCCCCTGGAACAACGATAAAAAAGCTGAGATCTTTCCCAAGAAAGCCCCCAAATCAAGGCATTATAAAATTGAAAGCATTTTCCCGACCAACCCGATGACTCCTTACGACGTAAGAGATGTAATCAAGGCCCTGGTCGACGATTCTGATTTCTTCGAGATACACCAGCACTGGGCTGCAAACATCGTTGTGGGCTTTGCCAGGATAGACGGACAAACCATAGGTTTTGTAGCAAACCAGCCGATGGTGCTTGCAGGTGTGCTTGATGTGGATTCCAGCGATAAGGCAGCAAGGTTCATACGTTTTTGCGATGCTTTCAATATTCCCCTTGTCACACTGGTCGACCTTCCGGGTTACCTTCCGGGTATTGACCAGGAGCATGCAGGGGTAATCCGCCACGGGGCCAAGATGCTCTACGCATACAGCGAAGCCACTGTACCCAAACTTACAGTTATACTGCGTAAAGCCTACGGAGGAGGTTATATCGCAATGTGCTCCCATCATCTTCGTGCAGATTTTGTATTTGCCTGGCCTACTGCCGAAATTGCAGTAATGGGCCCTGAAGGAGCAGCCAACATCATCTTCCGCACTGAAATTAAAGCTTCTGATAATCCTGATGAAACACGTAAGCGTCTTATCGAGGAATACCGGCAGAAATTTGCCAACCCATATGTGGCAGCAGCCTATGGTTATGTGGATGCAGTAATAGAACCATCGGAAACAAGGAACTTCCTCGTTCATTCACTGGCACTGGCCCAGAATAAAACTGAGATTGCCCCGAAAAAGAAACACGGGGTTCCTCCGTTCTGATCGTCCTTATAAACAAACGTTCATCGTATGGAAGACAACGAAAAACCGCAGGAGAAGCCCGAACCTGAATTCATCTCGTTTCAGATGGAGCACATTGCCTATAAGACTTTATCAAACCGCACTTTCTTAAGCCGCAAGCCATATACTGTTGATGATCCGAAAAAGATCACGGCCTTCATCCCCGGGACTATCGTCAATATCTTCGTGAAGGAAAACCATAAGGTCAAAGCGGGCGATGTGCTGCTCGACCTTCAGGCCATGAAGATGAATAACCATCTTTTATCGCCTTTAAATACTGTGGTGAAGAAGATCTATGTAAAACAGGGCGAAAGGGTTTCGAAAAACCAGCTGCTGGTAGAACTTAAGTAAGCATCATTTCCCTGATCTGTTCTATTATTTCATCCTTCCCCTGGCGAGTTTCCGCGGAAGTAACGATCACTTCGGGCTCAAAACCCGGGATCATCTTCATAATCCCTTTGATGTAATTGGCCTTTAGCTGCTTCCTCGCATTACTGGCTAATTTATCGGTCTTTGTAAACAACACAATAAAAGGCTGGCCGTTCCTGATCAGCCATTGCATGAAGTCGGCATCCTGCCTGAGAGGTTCATGCCTTGAATCAATAAGTACGAAAGTACACCTGAGCGACTGGCTATTCAGGATGTAATCACCAATGATCTGCTCCAGTTTTGCTTTCTCGCTCTTCGAGAGCTTAGCATAACCGTAGCCCGGCAAATCGACCAGGTAAAACTTCATTTCCTCCTCAAGGTAATGGTTGATGGTCCTTGTCTTCCCGGGATTTGACGAAATCTTTGCCAGGCTTCTCCTTCCCGCCAGCATATTGATCAGGGAAGATTTTCCTACATTGGAACGGCCGATAAATGCAAATTCCGGCAAGCCGTCCTGGGGTCCGTGCTTTGGATGAACCGTGCTTGAAATATATTTCAATTTCATGCTGGCGGATGTGGGAGCGGGTTCATTCATGTGCGCTTAGTTTTGCAAGCTGTAAACTTTCTGTTTCACGAATTCGGCCCATTGCAGGTCGTTCCTTGACTTGTCGAAGGATTGCCACGGAATAACCCCGCCGATGACAATATTGATCGTCTGCCCCTTCTGCTTCATCATTTCATCGGCAAGGTACAACATTTCTATGTTGGCTTTAATCCCAAGTCGTTTCCTCCATCTTGCAAGGTTGTAAAACCAGTCTGAATTTCTCCCCGAGATATAAACAGGAAGGATATCCCTTTCATACCTCCTGGCTTTCTTAATAAAGGTGGGTTTCCATTCCAGGTCAGCTATAACCCCTCCTTTGAATTTGCGGGATACCAGGCCTGCAGGGAAATACAACATGACCTTGCTCCCTGCAAAGGTCTCATCGATGATCCTTATATTTCCTGTGTTTTTCCCATGCTTGTCGATAGGTATAAACAGGGGCTTCAGGCCAGGGACATTAAGCAGGAGATCGTTAACCGGGAACACGATATCGGGCCTTGCTTTCCCAATCTGGTTCATCAGGGCCAGGCCGTCGAGCCCCCCCAGGGGATGGTTGGAGGCTATAATGAGCCTATGGCCATCTATCATTTCCCTGAGCCTTGCTTCGGTAGATTCCGGGCTGATTCCAGGTATCACCGTGCATATCTTCGCACCGAATTCATCCAGTATGGCTTCAACAAAAGGCAGGCCCTTTTTATCCCTGTGGTTGTAGATATACCCGTTCACTTCATCCTGGTGTATGATCCTTTTCAGGTAATTCAGTATCCATTTCGGGATGATCTTCAGAAGCGCTGGGTTCTTTGCTTCGAAAAGCCCTTCAACATTGATAAGTTTTTCAGGTATATCGACAATCTCATCAGCCATGCTGCAAAAATAGGAAATAGATCATATAAAACCGGATTACCTGATACGGTTTCAATGCTTTTATTACTTTTGTAAAAGAGTCCAATTCAGCTATGATGGAAACTATTATTCCCCCGGTCGACAGGCATTTGATTGAGGCCGAATTGACCGACTCAAAGTTTGTACGCAACACCAATAACGGGCAGAACAAGATATTTATTTTTACCGCCCATGACTCCCCGAACCTGATGAAAGAACTGGGCCGGCTCAGGGAAATCACATTCAGGGATGCGGGGGGTGGAACAGGGAAAGCTATTGACATTGATGAATATGATGTCATGGAAGAACCCTTTCACCAGCTGATAGTATGGGACCCCAACGATCACGCAATCATCGGGGGATACAGGTTTATACATGGAAAAGATATTCCCTGCCAGTCGAATGGTTGTTTAAGTTCAGCCACCGCTGAATTATTTGATTTCTCCCATAAATTTATCCGCGATTACCTCCCGTATTCCATTGAACTTGGAAGGTCTTTCGTACAGCCTGAATACCAGCCTACGGTAAACCTCCGCAAAGGCATGTTCTCACTTGATAATTTATGGGACGGGCTGGGCGCAATGATCATCGAAAACCCCGATGTGAGATATTTTTTTGGTAAAATGACCATGTATCCCGATTATAATAAGACCGCCCGTGATCTTGTTTTATATTTCCTGAGGAAGTTCTTTCCTGACAATGAGCATTTGATGACCCCCAGGTTCGTTGTGCAAAACGAGACAGCCGAAGAAATCCTTATAAACACTTTCAACGCTCCCTCTTTCGAGGAGAACTATAAAATCCTGGTTCACCAGGTAAGGCATCTTGGAGAGTTTGTTCCGCCCCTTGTCAATGCATATATGAACCTGAGCGCTACCATGCGCACCTTCGGCACTTCAACAAACCCGGGTTTCGGGGATGTGGAGGAAACAGGGATTATGATAAAGATCGACGATATCTATCCCAGGAAAAAGGAAAGACATCTTAAAACCTATATTCAGAGGTTATCGTTCAGGGGATTTCGCTGGACGTGGAAAAAAGACAGGGCTTAGAGAGGAAACCGTCAGGCAGTCTTGGCTTTGTTAGCCTTCTTCATCAGCTTGCTCTTCAGATTGGCAGCTTTATTCTTGTGGATCACAGTCTTTTTTGCAAGCTTATCTATCTGTGAGATAACTTTTGGCAAATCTTTCTGAATAGTTTCCTTTTCCTCGGTTGAACGCAAAGTCTTTACAGCATTACGTACGGTTTTTGCCTGGTAACGGTTTGCTGTCCTTTTTGTTTTCGTATTCCTGATGCGTTTTTCCGAACTTCTGTGATTGGCCATGGATTAATCTGTTAATTAATTGACGTTATTTTCAAATCAGGGCGCAAAATTACAACAATTATTTGAATTAGGAAATAGAAAGCACAGAATTTCATGCATATAATAAAGGCCGGCGAATGCCAGCCTTTATTTTTGCAGTCTATGCTTCTGCTGGTTTATCTTGTGCCGGAACCGCAGGTGGGGTTTCAATTACAGTTGCCTGGGCTTTAACCTTTAGCGCCGGTTTTGGCTGCCGGGCTGATTTTGCCTTGGATGCGGATTGCTTCTTAACGGCCTGCTTTTTCTTTGCAGAGGCTTTAACAGCAGCTTTCACAACTACAGGCTTAACCTCCTTTTTAGTTTGTTCTTTTACGGGCAGGGCCGGTTTTTTCTTTGCGGGTTTTAGCGCTGCTGCCTTAACTTCAGGAACCTTTGTTTCAACAGGTTTTGGTGCAGTCGCAACACCAGGTTTTGACCCTTTTTCAGGACCTCTTTTTTTTGGCCTTCCAGGTTTGCCCTTTTTCTTTTTAGGAGATTCCTCTTTTTTCTCAGCAGGAATCTTACCTTCATTCACACTAACCCTGGCCGGACGGCCTCTCCCCCTTTTCTTTTTTAACTCGTTTTTCCCTGGATTATCTTTGGAAATTACTCCTAATTTTTTCAGGATATTTTTTACTTCACCGACATATTTTTCGGCTTCAATAAGCTCAAGTTCGTATTGTCCCACTAAGAACTCCAGCTCTGCTGCAGTGAATTTTATACTAGGCATTTTTAAAAAATTAATTGATAATTTATTTGCACAAATGTAATGCGGATTGATTTTATATTCAAATAAATTATTATTCACTGCGCTGCTTCGGGCCTTTTTTAAATCAATTTGAAAGTGCCCTGTTAAATCCCGTATAAATCGAAGAGAGCAAAAATGTTTTGCAGAATTCAATACATTTTGTAATTTTGCACTCCCAAAAAGACTTTGGCCCGTTCGTCTAGTCGGTTAGGACGCCAGGTTTTCATCCTGGAAATCAGGGGTTCGATCCCCCTACGGGCTACCCCCTACACCTGTAATCGTTTGATTTACAGGTGTTTTTATTTTTAGTAATTCCAACAACTACACTTCTTTCTTATTTTCCATTACACGATTAAATTGTATCCCAGGGTATATTTGCTTTTTTGAATAAAAATGACGGAAACTATAGTTGAGCGGCAGGAGTCACCGAAACTCCTGCGTATCATTGCACAAACAGCATTTACCCTCTCGGGCGACATGGAAACATCGTTAGCTAAAGGATGCAATGATGCTATTTCAAAACCATTGATTGAATCTGATCTGATGGCAACTATCAGTAAACATCTGAAAAAATGAAAGCCGGTAAAAACCAGTCATCTCCCAATACCAAATACCAGGTCAATGGCAGGCAGCAAATGCCATTGCATGCCGTAAGGATATTTGCCGAAGCACAGCTTATACCCGGCTTCAATCCTTAGTGTTTCCTTTTTTGAAGTATACGCTAGAACGCCCTTATTCTCAAAGAAATAGTTCTGAAGGGTTCCGCAGACAAAGAAATTCTGAAGGTTGAACACCCATCCGAACCGCGGAATGAATTTCCCTCGGAAATCAAGGCCTGCATCAAATTCCGGCTGGTTGTAAAACACAGCAAGCCGGGGATAAATAACCGGAAGATCTATTGTACTCCCGGGGTCGAGAGGACCAAATTTAACTGAGAAAGCAATTCCCGCATGGGCTGTCAGAAGCGAACTTTTAAAAGGGCTGTACGAAACAAGAAACCTGTTATACACGGCGAACATTTGCGGGATGGTGTACTGAGGGGATATCAGTCCGCCGGTTCCCTTTCTTGCAACCAGGTTCATGAAAAGGCTGGGGTAGAAAATACTATGTTCAGTAGCTAAAGTGAAACCGGAATACCTTCCCCAACCTGCTTTAAGCGTTACCTGGGGCATTATAAAAAACATCAGAGGGTGGGCCGAAATCTCCAGTTTATCGCTAATGCCATACCTTGAAACCGTAAATAAAGCAAGTTCAGTACGATGCTTCGGTACATTACATGCAGTTCCTCCGGTCCAGTAATTCCGCCTGATGCTATCCTGCGAATGCAATCCGAAGTAAAGGAAAATACCGGCCAGTAAAAGAAATATTTTTTTCATACAGCAGGTATTATCTTGGTAAAATTAACCTCACACTCACCGGGGCATGATCCGATTGGGTGAATGCATCCTGGTGTGTTATAACTGAATGAGGGGCCCACTGTCCATTTGTAAAAAGGTAATCCAGGGTACGGTCCCAGAAATGACCGGGACGGGTGGTGTGGGAAAAATACCTGAACTGGTTTTGCTTATAATCATCTTCACTGACGGCACAGGTATAGCCTGCATATACCGGGTCGAGAAAATGTTTTTCAGGTTCGTAATTGCTGCCTTCTTTGTGAACCGGATCATCATAGAAATGGTGAAAGGACTCTCCCGGACACATGTCCTGGATGCAGTAATCCGTAGTATCTGAGCCCGGAGGCAGGGTATTCAGGTCGCCTCCGGCAACGAAGCAGCCACCTTCACGGCTTATCCTGTCAAGTTCAGCTTTGAACTGCATGATCTGCTGCTGCTTGATATCAGGGGTGGCAGTGGCCGAGGCATGAATGTTTACGGCATAGAGATTGCCGATACCGGGTATTGCTATCCGCCCGGTAACCATACAGCAGCGTTCATAGAAATAAAGCGTCAGCTTGTCCTGGTCGTTGCGTAAAGCGAGTTGAATTCTTTGCGCATCGTTTACAGGCCAACGCGAGAGTATCGCATTTTCCTCATCCATCCTGCCAAGGCCATCACTCGGGATGAACTGGGCTTTCCACTGGGATCCGCAAACGGCATAATTGAAATAGGTATGATCGAGGAGCCATTGCAGCTCATCTACATAGGCCGACCTCTTGGATTTTACATCCACCTCCTGCAGCAGGAGAATATCAGGTTTCACCTCGTTAATTTTACCGGCAATGGCTTGCAGGGCGCTGTAAATTTCATCTTCTGTGAAGTTAACATTATCACCGCAGGCATCCCCGAACCATGGCAGGCGGGCGGCGCCAAACCTGATGTTCCAGGTCATGACACGGACCATGGTAAAGGTATCGGGCACCGGGGTGATTGAACCGGCCACATAACAGCTTGCTCCCTCTGTATCATCGAAGCCGGTTGCAAGGGGTTCGCAGGATGTGATCAGCATACCATATGCAATAAATGCCAGCGGTAAAAAAAACAGGCGGGGCAAAATATTATACGATACTGAAAAATTTCTCATATGTGTTTTTTTCCATTTACATCAATGTACTGAACTGTATGTCAAAGACTGGTTCACTTTCAGGCTCCTTTGCTTGTTGATCCTGTGATTACCGCTATATGTTGACCATTTTTCATGGGTTGCAGTTACATTTCATTAAAGACGCAAACATAAAACCTAAGCCGGTTGAAATAAAATGGAATTTCAAGGATGCTTCCCGGTTAATTTCACATATTGCGAAAATTCAGGGTTTTCAGATACGGGATTTGCATAAAATCATAAAAAACCTGTCACTTGAGGCAGGAATTTGAAATACTTATTACAAAATCATGAGCCGTTTGCATTTTTCGCAAATTTTACTGCATCATGATCGGAAACCGGGAGTTTCAGGAATATTATAATTCTTACTGATGATGATTTCAAATGAGGCCCCCAAAGCAGTCCCCGGTGTAAACAGCTTGTTACAACTCTTCTCCCAGGCAGGGGCCCCCGGTAAATCAACATCCACCTGAAATGCTCAGTACAACAACCAGGTAGTTTACACTTAATAACAAACTACGGGATCACCATCTTCAACAGGCTGGAGCCTGCAGGATAATCAACTTTTAGAAAATACAAGCCTGAAGGCAAAGTTGGGAAAGACAGGTCAATTTTGTTATTTGAAATTATATTGCTGAACTGTCTTAGATAAACCCTGTGTCCGAATATATCGCTGACGGAAATATCGGCATATGCTTCATCACATGCGAAAAGCAGGTAGATTACCTTGTCGGTTGGAGGATTAGGAAACATAGTCACACTGCAGGAACCGGGATCCAGGGAAGTAAGGTTGAGTGATCCGCAGCTTGTAGAATCTTTGCCAGGGAGCTTAGCCTTCATACAAACCAGGTAATCTCCGTATTGTTTATAACTATGCACAGGATTCCTCACCGATGAGGAATCCCCGTCACCAAACGACCATTGCCATCCGGTTGCGCCATTGGTCATATCTGTAAACCTAACCTCAAGATCGTTTACGGTATTCTGTTCCATTTTGAAATCCCGGGTTGGCAGGATGAAAACAATTTTGGTGCAGGCTGCATCACTGCTGCAATTATCACTAACCTGCAGACAGACTTTGTAATTCCCCTGTTTAATATAAATATGCCTGGGGTTCTTTAGTGTGGAAGTTTTGCCATCACCGAAATCCCAATGCCATGAAAGCGGGCTATATGAAACCGAGGTATCGTGAAAAGTGTATACCGGGAAATCAAGGTTATAAAAAAAGCCAGCAACTGGTGGTTTGCAGCTGGTATAGGTGATCACCAGCCTGGGCCTGACCGCAGGGATATCCCTGTCGCTGGGGGCAAAAACAAGGCAGGCGTATGGAGTCTGGGTGTCAAGGCTTACCATCATGCCATGGTTCTCATATGCATCTTTTTTCCACAATTGGGCAAAACCGGTTACATCAATATCGGTGTAATTCTGTTGCGGCAGGGTTGATTGCGGGAGATCTATCTTATCCGATTCACTTACATCCGGCTGGGTGTTCCAGGTCACGGTCATATAATCCCAGTTCCCGGTGATCCTGCGGATATGCCCTTCATTAAGACCATATTGCTCAGGCCAGGAACCTTCCGGATCAAAAAACAGGCTGAGCTTAGCGCTGATGATACTATCATCACTGCCCAGCTGGGAGAGATCAAAACGCAGAAGGCTTTTCCCGACGTAAGACACACCTCCCAAAGTCCAGGCTGTAACCAGCAGGCCTTTGTTCCAGCCAACCTGGTCGGGATACACTGAATTAATATAAGCATCAAAACCATTCTGGGGCCCCGGCTGAAGCACCAGTGTTTTCAGGTCGCCCGCAAATATGGCTGATGTAAAACAAAAGAACAGGGCAAGGAATATATAAGGTTTCATGGCTGAAAGATTTGTCCGGGCAGGCATGCATTCTGTTTACAACCCCAACGTCATCATCATTCTTAAAAATATAAGAAATACAAATATATAAAAAAAAGAAGGGAAAGTCAAGTACTAAATATTAACGGCTAACGAACAGAGTATCCTCCATCAAGGATAATGTTGTTACCGGTCATCCAGCGGCTGGCATCCGAGAGAAGGTATATACATGCATTGGCAACATCTTCGGGCATTCCGAAGCCAAGAGGATGCTGTTCTTTCATCTTCCTGATAGTATCTTCATGAAGGGACTCAAAGTATTTTTCAAGCAGAGGAGTGAGAACCAGAGAGGGTGAGATCGTATTTACCCTGATATGTTTCTTTGCAAGCTCGAGCGAAAGGGAACGCGAAGCAGCGATCACCGCTCCTTTTGAAGCGGAATAAGCCGTTGCAAATTCGACTCCGAAAAGCGCCCTGATTGAACTGATAAATACATAACTACCGCCGGCTTCAGAGTCGGCAAATTTTGAAGCGACGATCCTGGCAAGTTCAAACCCTGCAACAGCGTTAATGTTGAAAATATTCTGAAAGTTCTGTGGCTTGGTGAGGTTATAAGGGCCTGAAAATTCGAGGCCTGCCGAATGGACGATACCGTAGATCTTACCGTTGTTCTCAACAAAAGGCGCAATGACATCAGTATAGGAAGAAAAATTATTAAGATCTATTACGGCCAGGGCATGACGTGCGGGCTTCAGCATTTCAAGGGTCTCATTAAGAGTGCTTTCATCCCTGCCGAGCATCAAAACATTAGCCCCTGCCCTGCTGCAAAACACTGCCACACATCTGCCGATCCCGGATGATGCTCCTGAAATGAGAATGTTCTTTCCCTGTAATGAGAACTGATTTTCCATTGCCTCGACTAACTGAAGTTTTCAAAACCTATCAGTTCCATGAGGCTTTTAATATTGCTCACCTGTGCAAGCTGTTTGGCAGTGAGTCGTTTTGAGAAGAGCTCATCTACAAGGGCAATAATAGCCATCACCGACATGGAGTCATACCCGTCAATGGAGTTCAGTGGTGTATTCTCATCCAGATTAAGGCTTTTGATTTCAAGTGCTTCCCGGAACTTCTCAACAAAAATTTTCTTTTCCATAGTTCAGATATCTTGGATACAAACTTAGTAAAAATATAAATTAAACCGGTATAAACCGCGGAGAGCCCAGGCTCATAATTCCGAAGATGGCACTTCGGGGAATTGACTGAAGGTGACTATTGCTGATTTATTTCCTGAAAACCGACATCAAGTACAACAGCCCCCCAGGAATATCCTACACCAAACCCGGCAAGCAGGATTTTATCCCCGGGATGTATTGTGCCTTTGACCATGCAATCCTTCAGTCCGATTGGAATTGTAGACGAAACAGTATTGCCGGTGAGAAGTATATCATTATGGTATTTCTCCGTTGGTATTTTCATTTTTTTCCTGAGATATTCAAGCATGTATTTATTTGCCTGGTGCGGTATTACATATTTTATGTCCTCTATGCTGCAGTGGTTCTTTTCAAGCACTTTGGCTATCATTGCCGGCACGTTTTCAATGGTGAAATTAAAGATCTCCTGGCCGTTCATATATAAATTGTTGGGGGACATAAAATTGCCGTTCTCATCCTGTGAAGACTTGAGTTCTGTATCAAATTTCCGTCGCATTGCGCCGGCTTCGACGATCAGGTTTTTCCATCCGCTTCCATCCGTCCCGAGCTCAAACTCACCAATACATTTTGCATCCCCGGAATTCAGCAGTATTGCCGAAGAAGCATCCCCGAAAATACTCCTGTTGGCCCTGTCATCCCGGTGCATATGCCGTGAATATGTTTCGGCCATTACCAGGAGAATGTTCTTTGCAATTCCTGCAAGCAGCAGTCCTTTTGAGAGAGCAAGTCCGTAAATAAAACCTGAACATCCAAGATTGAAATCAAAAGCCCCGCAATTCCTGGGAAGTCCAAGACGGTCCTGAAGAATGCAGGCCGATGTGGGAAGAAAATAATCAGGGCTTTGAGTGCAAAGTATCAGGAAATCGACCTGTTCACGGTCTTCGCCGGCCAGCAGCTTTTCAGATGCATGGTAAGCCAGATCCAGGGCCGTTTCATTTTGTCCCACAATATGCCGTTCCCTTATGCCGACTTTTTCTTCGACTTTTCCTGCATTCCATTCGGGGAATTCCGATTCAAGATCAGAATTTGAAAAAATTTTTTCGGGCAGATAATATTCGATCTTCATAGTATGATTTTTTTGTCCTTCACGGGTCAGGAATGACCCTGGGTATAGAGCCTTGAGAAAACGATCTGTTCAGGTTTAATAGTTTCTTTTTCATCCAGGTTCTTATATAAAACCCCCATACCTGGTTTTACATTCAGGAACCCCGAATAATCTAATAACTCCGATTCTTCCCTGTTTATTTTATTCCTGTCAAAAACCATAAACCTGATGTGGGCGGCATGCATTTTTTTCAGTTTCCTGACAACCTCAATTATGATGTTTTTTTTCTCTCTCCTGCTCAGCCCGGTTGAGTAAAGTATTTGTTCAACAAATGCCTGTCCCTCCGGATTGATACTGTAAATGGCCTGGGCCATTAACCTGTCATCCTGCATAAAGTTCAATAAATTAAAGTCGAGGCTATATGGATTCTGTTCAAGCCTCCACCTTAAAAACTGCTCATCCTGCCTGATACAAAAAAGCTGCTCTTTGGCAGCCGCCTCTCTGAACAGCCCTGTATTGTCAAGTATCAATTCATTCATCCTCAGGCTGGTCCTTTGAAATTGCAGTAAGCTGCCCTGGAGTCCTTTGATCCATGCGACCCACACCATCATCATGATCAGTATCTTTTCCCTGAAAGTATTTTTTGCATTCAGTTTTGCAAGGATGCCATAGCTTGCCAGTGGTTTAAGGACCATGATTTTCTGCCCGGCCCTGAAGGGGATTTCACATCCTGCTCTTTTAAGGCTTTTAAGGACCCATGTAAAGCCCCATACACACGAGATGCCCCTTCGGCGGCATTCTTCGAAGAACCAGCCGTAGAGCTCCTTAAACACGTCCTTGGGCAAGAAATCAGCGCATGCATCCACATCGATCAGGGTGTCTTCTGATTTTACAGTCAGGACCTCTTTCCCTTCGGCATTTATAAAAATAATCGGGATGCCGGCCTGTATACCTATGATACTACCGGTATCCATGTTAAGGGCCAGGATATATATTCCTTTCCCGTGCGGACAATCATTGAATTCCCAGGTAAATTTTTCCCTAGTCCGGCCGGCAATATGGTAATTATTATAGAATGCATTGACTGCATCAATGTCGTCCTCCATAACCAGCCTGAACAGGATCTCTGTCATTTCAATATTGCTTTAAAATATTGGAGCAGGATTCAAAAAGAGCACCCTCCTTCTTACATAAATCCAGGATATCAGTATAAACCTTCCGCCATCCGGGGTATTTGAACTCAGAAAAATGGGTGTTATGCCACAACAATGTAAAACATCCGCCGAATTTCCTGATCTCTTTCAATAGATCCTCAACTCCCGATAAGCAGTCCGAGGCTGATTTCTTCATATATTTCTGAAGAGTGCCGTCCATTAAAACCAGGGGGATTTCGTAATAATCAAAGGCCCTGTCATTGTTAATATCATAAGGTTTAAACGGCAAACAGAATGAATTCCTGAATCCGTAAGCCTCGGCAAAGCCCAGTGAACTGTCAAACCTCAACTTGCAACGCTCAAGCACTTCAGGAGTGATCCTGGCGTCATAAAGAAGAAAATGAAAACGGTTGCCCTTTATACCTTCGCCCACCCTGCTCATATCTTCATTTAACAGCCGGGAATCAATGTTCGAGCCAATGCTTCCATGCACTCCAACTTCTGATCCTTTATTGCGGATACGTGCATATACTGCGCTGAATTTCCTGTGGGTCACCTTATAATCCGCATTCTTTATACCTGATCTGGCCTTATGACGAGGCAGGAAGAAAAATGTTGATCTTGCATTGTAACCCGACTCAATATCAAGGATCTCGTTGAAATTAAACCAGGCATCTTTGCCCGCCATCTTCTTAAACAATAATTTTAACGGCGTGATCACATCCCTGCGTTTCAGGGCATGAAAACTACCCTGTAACCAGGCCGATTCGCAGGTATCGATATCATGAGTGAGACACGCTGCAAGAGGATGACCTCCCCACGACCTTGCAGGGATTGGCTTGCCCTGGCATTTCTCTATGGCGGTTTTTAAAATATCAAAATAATAGTTTACTACCGGAATGGACGTGATGCCGAGAAGATGCTGACAGCTATCCTCATAACGGAACCTGCCGTACCGATCCTTCTTTTCTGAAAAAAATTCCTGCCACCCGCTTAAAAGATAAAATGCCGATGCGATGATATCCATGTTTATGATCCATCTTCCCTCCTTTTCTTCGAGTATGTTATCATTCCCCTTACTGAAAAAGAAAGGTATTCTCATATTTTTCCATTCCTGCCAGACAACATCCTCCAAATTGATATTCACGGCTTTTTTCTCTGTTATTTTACTGGTCCTTCCCTCCCTGATGAAAACAGATCCTGCAGGCTCCGTACCATAGGTAACAAGAGGCATATCAACGCTAATTCCGTATGCCTGTTTAAACACTTGCATTACATATTCAAACTTGTTTTTCATAGGATCTCACAGGTTGAATTAAACGAATATGGGTGTCTACTGCTTTTCTGAAGGCTTCCTGTTGTTCCCATTCTGCAATGCTTTATCCTCCTGGAAACGGAAACCGATGCGTTTACCGGTACGGATAGACATTGAATCAAGCTGGGTCTGCATTTCCTGTTGAGTTACCTCCTTTAAATTTTCGAAAGGAGGTGTCAGAAGATCAAAATTAATGGTGTATAACATGCTGGAATAGATGATCGATCGAATGGTTTTCAGGTTTAGCCTGGTGTTCTGAAAATTATTGTAAAGTAAGCCGACTTCGCGTTTCCCTTCAAGAAAATAATGTAGTTCCCGGTTAACGAACAGTCTTCCTATAAGATAACCCGGGTCGTTTGATCTGTTATATTTAAACGAATCGGCCAGGAAATTATATATCATGATGCATCCGCAATACGACCTGAGTTTATCCACTCTTATATACTCAGTTTTCATGACCTCATGATCACGTGGGAACTCAAATACATTAGTATGCATCATAAAAATCAGTATGTCAGATCCGAACCTGAGTTCAAACTGAAAATCCCCTCTTTCCCTGAATTCAAAAAGCAGGGGATATTTTGCGTTCCTTACTGTTTTTTGATGAGTGTTGATGAATCCTTCGGATTCCTCTTTAAACTGTCTGAAAATTTCAAACGTTTTATGATAAACTTCCTGTTTGAGGGAGGCTTTTCTTATAAAAGCCCTGACCAATTCTGAAGGCCTTGTCAAACTCTGGTCCATACTGAATGAATTTGCTAGATATTTTCCTGAACTGATTTGATAAGTGGTTTTAGTGATGCGTAGGTATGAACAAAGACACAACCAAGTGAATTGCCGGGGATCCATCGGGCAATGATAATTCCTTCACTGACCTGGGGCTTCAGACTGTCGTCGGTTGAACCCAGCATCCTGAACCACCGGGTATGTTTGATGATCTTCCTGTCTCCTGCATAATAAATATGGTATGTGGAAGGCAGACCTGAAGTTATTTTCAGCGTTTTCAGCCCGGTTTCCTCTTTAACTTCCCGCAGGGCAGCAATGCGGGCTACCTGCTCGCCGGGTTCATCCTTTCCGGATTTCCCTGGTTGTTCAGCTCTTTTCTTTTCTGCTTTCTTCCTGTCCTTTCCATTTACCTTGCCTTTCGGAAGATCCCATTTCCCATTCCGGTGAATGAACAGCATTTCTTCATGTTCGTTGAAAACTATTCCTCCTGCGGCTTCAACTTTTTCGTAAAGGCCGAAAAAAGTATCTTTCAACTGATCAAAACCATCTTCCGACCAGATCGTGAATATCGCTGCAGCGCTTCTTCTCTCGAAATCAAAAAGGAATTCCCTTAAAGCTTTTTTTCCTGTGAATTGAAGTTGAAGGTCAGTACCATCATTTTTGGACGGCCTGGTATCCGAAAGTATAATAAGGCTCTCATTACAAAATATTTCGATTCTCATAAATGATTGCAAAAGGAAAACAAAACAAAGGTAGTAAATAGGGATGACAGGATAGGATTTCAATTTTTATGTACTTTTGAAGAAATAAAAATAAATCACTATGATTTTCAGAGAAGACATTGCATTAAGCGTTGCAGAAATGCTCTTAAAGATCAAGGCTGTTAAGCTGAGCCCTAATGACTTGTTCACATGGGCGTCAGGGATAAAGTCGCCGATCTACACCGACAACCGTATCACTCTATCCTACCACGGCATCCGAACTGCCATAAGGCAGCATTTTGTTGATGCTGTCCGTTATTATAATTGGGAGCCTGATGTTATCGTCGGTGTTGCTACAGGGGGAATCCCCCAGGGTGCGCTTGTAGCGCAGGAACTCGAACTGCCGTTTGCTTATGTGCGTTCTTCCAAGAAAGACCATGGTCTTACCAACCAGGTTGAAGGGGAAGTCCGTTCAGGTCAGAAAGCAGTGATTGTAGAAGACCTTATCTCCACCGGGTCAAGCAGCCTCGGGGCTGTTGGAGCATTGAAGAATGCAGGATGCCAGGTTAAAGGCATGCTTGCCATTTTTACCTATAACCTGGGTATTGCTCAGTTAAATTTTCAGAATGAAGCCTGCCCGCTGGTGACCTTGACTGACTATGATCATCTTATCAAGAAGGCACTTGAGATAAACTATATTACCGAGAAGGACCTGGGAATCCTTGAAGAATTCAAAAAGGGCCTTGACAAAAAGTAAAGGCCAAAAAAAAAGCCGGTTTTTCATGCCGGCTTTTTTTATTCCATTTGACTAACGATCAACTATCAACTTGTGATTAGTGACGCTGCCTCCATAATTAAGGCGTATGATATATATCCCCTTGCTTAGGTTGGATATATTGATTTCATGATGGTTGATCCCTGTAGTAAGTTCAAATTCCTCAGTACTGAACGTAGTTCCAAGAAGGTTAATAACCGAAACCTGAACTGCCATCGGCTGATCGGCATCAATTTTAACATTAACCTTTCCTGAAGCAGGGTTCGGATAAATACTGCTGCTGATCCCGCTGTTTTCTTCGATTCCGGTAGGCAGGGTTTTAAAGCTAAAGACAGAACTCCAGCCACTGGTATCGGGTACCTGTGAATCAGAGAAAGCCCTCATCCTCCAGTAATATACCGTAAAATATTTCAGGTTTTTAGTCAGCAGAAACGAAGTAAGCGTATCTGACAGTTTCACATCTGTAAAAAGAACACTTGAGCTGAAATCCTGGGTAACATCAACCTGCAACTGGTATTTGACAATACCGGTTTGTTTTGTCCATTTCATTGTAGGTCTTAGAGCAATGTTGGTGGAGTTGTTCGAGGGTGTCGTAATTTTTACAAGATCAATGGTTGTAAATGCATAAATTTTACTCCAGCCTGATGTATCAGAAGCTGTACGCCCCCTGGTTCTCCAATAATACTTAATTCCGAATTTGGTAAACTGGCTGTTTACAAAATTTGTATCAACTCCTGAACCGGCAATCAGTCCGACAAACAGGGAGTCGGTGGCTAGCTGATATTCATAACCCAGCAGTCCTTTCACATTATACCACGAAAGCTTGGTATCAAGGGACTGGTCGATAGCTTTATTGGCAGGTAATATCGGAACCATTGTATTCGTAACAGTGAAATAATAAACGGTTGACCATGGGCTGGATCCGGCATCATGGCGGGCGCGAACTCTCCAATAATATTTTGTCCCGAATCTAAGGTTGCTTACCGTATAATAGAACTTGGTTGCCGCAACAGTTCCTGAAATCAGCTGGGATGAGTTAAAATTCTGATTGATATCACACTGTATATCGAAATATTTCACCCCTGATATTACAGTCTTTCCAACTTTATTTGACCAGGCAAGCTGTTGTGTCGGTGCAATCGTATCAAGTTTTGGAGGATTATTCGGATCGGGGAAGGTGAGGCTCACCTGGCTGAAAACGGTAAACCTCCTTACAACTGACCAGCCCGAAGTTTCACCCAGGTCGATTGCTCTTACACGCCAATAGTACTTGGTATTAAACAGGAGTTGATGGGTTGTATAACCTGTAAGTAACACCTGTATGGTATCAGTAAGTTTGGTTGAATTGAAATTACTATTTGTATCGAGCTGCACTTCGTATTGCAATCCTGTACTGCCGACGATAGCATTCCAACTGACAGTCACATTTGGCATCTGGTTAATCGTATCGTCCACCGGCGACCTGAGTGTAGGAGTATATACTTCTGTTCCTGCCATGGTAACAGCGGCAAAGAGTGAAAGCAAGAGAACCGATAAAAATCTTTTCATATCTTGAGTTTTATTGTGTTATTTAATATTATTGCTTGACAACTTTACCGTAAGAATCATTAATCCTGACAATATACATGCCCGCCGGCAAAGACGTGAAATCTATGCGGGATGTGGATTCGCCCTGGGGTTTAAGTCCGAGGCTGCCGGTCATAACCATGGTACCATTCAGGTCATATACAAATATTTCTGCATTGGCGCTCCGGGTTAAGGTGTAGGAAATATTGACGAAATCCTGAGCAGGGTTCGGGCTGATCTTAAGATCATGATGGAGTTTTGATCCGGATGGCCCCGGAGCAATTCCGACAGGAGTCAGGAAGGTTGTATCCCGGTAAAAACCAAGTCCCCATGTACCGGCATATATAGTACCATAATTAAGCATCGGATAAGCCTGGAGAGTTTGCTGTTGCAGGCAGTTAACAGGGACGTTACCCATATGTGCCATATCGGGCACCCATGTTGGTGTTGCATCCAAAAGGTTTGTCGTTGAGAACACACCCCATTCAGTTCCGAGTACTGCGTTGTTTTGATTATGCAATTCTATTATACTGCTCAGTACGGGAGCGCCGGGAAGGTTACCTGTGGCATCAGTCCAGCTCGGGTTCTGGTCAAGGGCATTCATGGTCTGATAAACATAATTTGCATTGCCATAATTCCCAAGGGTTACCATCACGTGGTTAGGATTATTCGGATCAACTGAGATACCGCTTACATACCTGCCTGTAAAAGGAATTCCTGTCAACACATCGTTACTTACAATGAAAGTCGGACTATCGTAATCGGCAGTAGCGGTGTTGTATGCCAGAAGAAGATTGCTTGCCCTGTAAATATGACCTTTTGTTGTTCCCATCCATACCGTGTTCATATCTGCTGAAACTGACAGGGTGCAGATGTATTCCTGCGCTCCCGGAGGGGTCAGGTCCTTATAGACCAGGTACCATTCTGCTGCATGATCGAACTGCAGCATATATTTGTTCATGAAGACACCGGTACGGCCGCCTTTGGTGGTTGCCATGAAAAAACGTGCGGCAACGAGGTCAGGTACCATGGCGCTGTCGTGTGCGGGGATCGTTGCAGTAGTGGTATAAACAAAAGGGAATTTACCGTTATTACTGTATGCAGTGATCGGGGTCAGGGGTGGAATGGGATTGTCTGTTTTATTGTAATATTTGACACTGTCGCGTGTATTTACGTAATTAAAACTTTCGGCCAGTGCAAGGGGCAGGTAAACACCCTTTGTAATGACTATATCGGCTCCAAGAGGGTCATTGTCGTATGTAAGGTCGGTAAGTTCGCGACGACGAATAGTACGATAGGTAGTTGAATTGGAATCGGCATTGGAATAAATAACAAGATTCGGATAAATCTTGCTCCAGGTGCAATATCCTCCTGTACGTCCCTCATCACCGTAATCATTGCCATCTCTCCAAATCTGGACACCATCCAATGGGTCATTTACAAGACTTGGGTAATAGGCACCTACCACGATAGTCCCATTATGCAAGGCACCTCCCATAAGATCGCTCTTGCTGTAGGTATGCGACATGGACACGAACTGGCTAACCTGGAGGTTTAATGATGATGTCTGGTAAACTATCTGCCCCGGGCGGATGGTTGCGATGCTGACACCCCCGTCGGTTGACATTACCATACGCCCGCTGTTTCCGGGCTGGAATGAATACTGATGATGATAATTGGGAGCATATGTCACACTGGACGGAGGAATGGATCCGCTGCTGACGACTTCCCAGTCAAAATAAGTTTCACCTGCCACTCGTTTGCCAACCCACATCATTTTGGAGCCGATAAAGACCTGATCAGGATTATTGGGCGTTACTGTGATGACATTGTATTTGAAACCGTCTACACCAAAAGGCTCAAGTGAATTGTTGGCGGGGAAGATCACATTCCAAGTAGTCCCACCATCGGTTGAACCATAAATTCCTTTCATATAACCTGAGACCATGCATACAGATGCGTACATCACCTGCGGATCGGAAGGTGCGACAGCAACCCTGACCCAACCCACTCCGGTATTCGGAAGTTTTGACGGATCTCCTGTGCTGAGGAGAACCCAGTTATTGACATCTCCTGATTTTGCGATATAAACAGAATCGTCTACCACCGCAAGAACTGTTCCGTCGCTGCCTACCGAAACATCATTGGCATAACCGGGCAATGATGTTGTCCAATCGGTACCGTTATCGGAATAATAAATTCCACCGATAGTTGCAACATACATGCGCTCATTCCTTGGGTCTGCAGCAAGCTGCGCAATACCAAGCCAGTGGGCATTGAAAGTCGTGCCGGGAACGATTGAGAAGTTTATTCCGTCGGTTGAACGGTAAAGTCCGTTCCCGTTGTTATAACTCCCCTTGGTAACCTGTCCGGTTCCAACATAGAAGATTCCGCTTTTAGACTGTGCCATGCATGAAACCCTTGGGATGTTCCCGTCGGGCGTTCCGATGGCATGCCAGGTCAAACCTAAAGTCGTGGAACGCCAGATCCCTCCGTTAGGAGCGCCGGCATAAATTGTCGAACCCGTTGCATCACGGTTGTCAAAAATTGCAGACCAGATAGGACCCGCAATGTTTGTCGGACCAAGAGGCGCCCAATCAAGGTTCATCAGCCCAGTGGCTGATTTCAGACGCATCTGCTCTGTCTGCTCCTGGGCTTTCAGAACATCCGTAGCCGAAATAAAACCGGTGGTCTGATTAGCTTTCAGACGATAATAAGGATCATCATTCCGTGTAGTACCTTTGTCAACAGGATTGCCGGCAAAGGTCAAAGTGGCAAGGACGAGTAAAAACAATCCGATGAAAGCTGTCCGTAATAGAGAGAGTAAATGTCTATTTTTCATAGTTTTAGGTTTGATTTAACGGTTTCTCCTTTAAACGAACAAATATAAATGAAAAAACCTTATCTGCAAAAAAATTTTCAGATGCGGAAAATAAAGAAAAAAACAATGGTCAGATCTTCTCGAAATTCCCCATTTCAACCCAGCCAACGCTTCCGTTGACTATCCGGATTTCATACCAGTTTCCGATATGATCAACAAGCTGGACCTTGCACCCTTCATGAATAACAAAAATATCGGTACTTTTTTCGTCAGGAGAACTTTTTACTGTTACGGTGGGATTTATTATAATAGCCGACTTCTCCGATATCAGGGAGTTGTAACCAGTCCAGGCAAAGAGGAGAAAGATCACAGAAAAAATCAATGCAAGGAAACCTGTCCAGAACCCTAACTTACGCAAAATAAGCACCCTTGAGGCAACATACAGGGAGAACAGCGCCAGTGCCACAATAAGGAATGCGATCCCGGATTTCGCCCAGGCATCCACCGAATAAAGGCCGGTAAGATTTCTGAGCCAACGTTTAAGAAAGAACTCAGGCAGAGGTTCGATTTTATCTGTAATTTTACTATTGGCAACGTTCAGATTGAAGGTCACATCCTCGCTACCCGGATCAAGCCGTTTAGCCCTTTCATACCAAAGGATTGCATGGGGAATATCGTTGAGCTTAAAATATGAGTTGCCAAGGTTGTAGAAAAGATCCTTTGATTCAAGACCCTGAGTGACAAGCGATGTATAAGCTTGTACGGCCTCCTTGTATTTGCCCGCAGAATAAGCCGTATTGCCTTTGGCAACCTGGAGCTGGTAATCTGAGGCAAAAGAGGAGAACGAAATCATGCCAAGGATGAAAAATACCGCCAATCCTTTATAATAATTCGGCAGGTTCAATTTTCCGCTCATTTCAATTCCCTTTCTATCCTTGAAATTACAGCAAGGCCCTCATTGTAAACACGTTCCATGTTAACCGACTTCTCACCGGGGGCGAACCTGGCATATTCGGTGTTGTTAAGTGTATCAATAAAGTTCTGGATGAGTTCTTCGCTGACTTCTTTGCTGATGAGGGTCTGTTTAACATTATCTATGGAAAGCTCAGCAACGGGAAGACTGAATTTATCACCCAGGTACCCCCATAATGCCTGGGATATCTCCACATAAAACTCTTCCTGCTTTTGTTCTTTCATGAACAATTCAGCTTTTCTCAGGCGTTTGCGCGCTATTTTGGTAGCTCTCAGGTTCTTCATCAGCAAGACGTCGCTTCTTCGTTTACTGAATTTCCTGAAAAGAAGAATAAAAATGATGAACAGGAGCAGGGGTATGATAAGCCATAACAGGAATACCACTGAGCCGAAAAAGTATTCCCCGGTTTTAACCACTTCAAATGCCTGGTTCTTTATATGCCTGATGTCGCTGCCAATATATTTGATTTCCTCATGATTAGCGCCAGTATATGTGACGTTCGAAGCCTCCCCTGTCCCTTTCTCAACATCTATGGTATACTCTGGACTTGTAAGGGTGACGTATTTCATCTTTTTCAGGTCAAAGAAGGAGAAGGAAACCGGTTTCAGGGTAAACTTTCCCGGTTTGCGCGGGATGATAAGGTATTCGAAAATCTGGGAACCACTCACACCCTTTTCTGATGACCTTATATCATTTGACACTTTAGGATCATAGGTTTCGAAATCCGGCGGAAAGGTAAAGTTCAATTTATCAATGAGCTGCAGATTACCCTCACCGCTTACCACGCACTTAAGGTTGATGGGTTCATTTGTTTTGACTTTGGTCCTGTCGAGTTCAGTATGGAAAGTGAAATTCCCGACAGCTCCTGCGAAATTCTCAGGTACCCCGGAAGCAGGAAGGGGTTTTACATTGATAACCAGTGGGCTGGCGCGAAGGGATTTCTCTACCGGTGTGTATGATGTATTAAAAAAGCTGTCATTGAAAAAATCGTCGAAGAAAGGATCCCCGGTTCTCGATTTGGATTGCCGTTTGATCTGAGCCTGGCAAACCACCTCCAGTGGTTCAATAGTAAGTTTTCCGCTCTTCAGCGGGAAAAGGGTATATTTACGCAAATCAGCTACGATATACTGCTGGCCATCAATTACCTGGGTGTATTGCTGCAGTTTCTCCTTTTCCTTGGTCAGGCTTTGCGACCAGAATCCGGGGAACGAAGGTTCCTTTGAAAACATGATCTGGGAAACAGGGACTTTTGTATAGATCTTGTATGTTACCGATATTCCTTCTCCCTGCAGCGGGCTTGAGTTGCTGACATATGCTTTCAGCATAACATCATTGGGACTTGACTGAACATTAGACTGTTGTTGGGGATTCCCGGACTGCTGCCCCTGGCTGTTTCCTGACTGGGAGGCCCCGCTTTTTACAACTTTTATGGTTATTGAATTCGATGTTATGGTGCGCCTGTCAATGTTAATTGTTGCAGGCGGGATATCGAAAGTGCCCTCACGGTTGGCCTGAAGTATATACTGGAAAGAATAATGAACCGACATGGTCGTCCGGCCATTGACCGACTGAATGGAGGAAGAGGTTGAAGTGAAAGGCCCGCTGATCACATCAAAACCGGTCAGCCTGGGTCCCCTGAAGTCAGAACCCTGGCTGTTCAGGGTATATGTCAAGGTAAATGACTCACCAACAACGACAGCTGTCTTGGCTGACCCCTGGAATGTAACATCCTGGGAGAAGCCGACAACGAAAATGGCGAGAAATCCAACAATCAATAAAAGCCTTCTGAACACCATATATATATTATTGTACACCGATTACCGCTCTCAATTTACATTAAAATTGATTACCAGTCTTTGTCAATGCCTGTGACCTGCACCTTGACTTTTTCCTTTTTCACCTTCTGCATGGTCTTCTTTTCATCATTTTTCAGCGCCTCCAGCATCCTGTTGGCATCTTCTTTGCTCAGCTTCTTCTGGTCCTGGGGTTGTTGTTTCTGCTGATCTTTCTTCTGCTGGTCCTTATTCTGATCTTTTTTATCCTTCTTCTGGTCCTGTTTATCCTTATTCTTTTTATCCTGGTCTTTTTTCTGCTGATCCTGCTGTTTCTTGAACATCATCTTAGCATATTCAAGATTATACTTGGTATCCAGGTCCGAAGGATTGTTCATCAGGGAATTTTTATAGGCCAAAATGCTCTTGTCATATTGCTTAGCTTCCATATAGGAATTTCCCAGGTTATGGTAGATCTTTGCCTGGATATCCTTGTCCTGGTTCTTGCCTGCAAGCTCACCGTACAGTTTGGCCGATTCCTCAAAATTCTTTTCCTGGAATACTGTTGTTCCAAGGTTAAATTGCCCTTTAACAGACTCTTTATTGATTTCCAAAGCCTTACGATAATCCTTCTCAGCTTCTTTAAAGTTTCCCTGGTCGTACTGGCTGTTGCCTTTGCGTAAAAGCTTATTTTCTTTCTGTGCAAGAACATGAACCGCCGGCAGGAACAAAAGCAACAATAAAATCAGCTTTGTTTTCATCTTAAAAATCCCTGAAAAGTTTAATATTCCTGAGCCACCTGGTTTTTCTCTCGAAAACAAAAAGGTCAAGTACCAGGATCAACAGGGCAAGGCCAGCGAAATACTGGAACCTGCTTTCAAAATCAGAAAACTGTTTGCTTTCAATATCCGATTTTTCAATCTTCTCCAGATCATCAAAAACGGTATTCAGCCCTGCATCTGAATTACTTGCCCTTACATACATTCCTTTACCGACATTGGCGATCTGTTTCAGTATAGTTTCGTCAAGTTTGCTGATGACTGTATTGCCGTCCCTGTCCTTTTTATAACCTGTCTGGATGTCGCCCTGGAAAACCGGGATCGGCACACCTTCAGGCAATCCCATACCTATCGCATAGAGGATAATACCCGATTTAGCGGCTGCCTCGGCCTGTTCCAGTACCTGTCCTTCATGGTCTTCACCATCGGTTATCAGAACGATGGCTTTATTATGCTTTGTTTCTCCGAAGCTTGAAATTGCCAGCTTAAGCGCATCTCCTATATTGGTCCCCTGGGTAGCCACCATCCCGGTATTGACAGTGCTCACAAAAAGTTTGGCTGCTGCATAATCAGTCGTGATAGGCAATTGAGTAAATGCCCTCCCGGCAAAAACTACCAGCCCGATCCTGTCCCCTTCGAGTTTATCGGTAAGTTTTGAAATCGCCTGTTTAGCCCTTTCAAGGCGGTTTGGCCTGATATCCTGCGCCAGCATCGAGTTTGACACGTCGAGGCAAATCACCAGGTCAATCCCTTTTCTTTTGACCTTTTCGATTTTTGACCCTGACTGCAGGTCAGCAAGGGTCATGATAACTGCCGCAAGGGCAAGGGAGAAAAGTACAAATTTTACAACAGGCTTGGCAACTGAAAATTCAGGTGCAAGGATCTTCAGGAGCTGATTTTCCCCGTAGAGATCCATCGCCTTCTTCCTCCTGATCATGAACACCATGAAAACCGCGGCAAATACCGGTATCAGGATAAATGCGAAAAAGAAAATGCTATGTGCAAACCTGAACATGCTGTAATTTTACGGTATGGTCTTTAAAACTGCATATCTTATAAATCCCTCAAAAGCCAGGAGAATGAATGCGATCAGTGCCAGGGGAAAAAATTCCTCTTTTCTTTTCCTGAATTCCGTCACATCTATCCTGGTTTTTTCCATTTTATCAATTTCCTTATAGATTTCCCTTAGTTTGGTAATATTCTGGGCCCTGAAGTATTTCGCATCCGTCATTTGTGAAATCTTTACGAGCCGGGGTTCGTCGATTTCGACTTTCATTTGCTGCATTTGTATCCCGAAAGGTGTCTGCACAGGGTAAGGAGCATACCCCATGGTCCCAATACCTATGGTATAAATTCTTATCCCGAAAAGCTTACCGATCTCCGCGGCCGAAATCGGATCCACAGACCCCATATTACTTACACCATCGGTCAGGAGAATGATTACCTTGCTTACAGCCTTGCTGTCTTTAAGCCGGCTTATGGCCAGCGCCAGCCCGTCGCCAATGGCTGTGCCATCGTCAATCATCCCGCTTTTGATCTCCTTGAACAGATTCTTAAGCACCGCATGATCTGTAGTGATGGGACATTGTGTAAATGACTCGCCGCTGAAGATCACGAGACCTATCCTGTCGTTGGGCCTCCCATCGATGAAATCCATGGCGACATCCTTTGCCGCTTCAAGCCTGTCGGGCCTGAAATCCTGGGCCAGCATGGATCCGGAGATATCAAGTGCAATCACAAGATCTATACCTTCAACATTGACCGACTGCCGGCTCAGGCTCGTCTGGGGCCTTGCCATGGCAATGATCAGCAGGGTTATTGCAAGGAGCCTGGTAACATACAGTCCATTGTACAGATAATGCCTCCACTGAACATAATCCTTCCGGAAACCGCGGGTGGAACTGACCTGCATGCTGGGAGGATTCACATTCCGGCGAAAGAAATACCATACGGCCAGCGCAGGGACGATCAGCAGCAGGAAAAGAAAACCCGGGTTTGCAAAGGTCAGTCCGTGCATACTTTTATGATTGGGGTACCTGGTTTATCCTGTTCACCGTTTCAGCCCGGGGTATTTCTGCCACCGGCCTTACAGTCTGGTTTACAAATTCAATTCCTGCATTCAGGGCAGTTTCATTATCCTGGGGCAGGGGGACCATCTTTGCAAACTTCACCATATCGGCATTCTGCAGCAGCCTGTCAAGTTTTTCAATGAGTGCTTTCGCAAATACATTGTCCTGCCTGAGTTTCTGAATGATCTCGTAGGTTGTGCTTTCCATGGCGGGAACTCCGAACCCGGTCTCGATGTATATTCTCAGGATATCGGTAAGCTCACTATGATATTCTTTAACCTTTCCTTCCTGCCACAATTTTTTAGTCCTGAGTTTCTCAAGTTCCTGCAAAGCTTTTTCATGAGGCTGTAACCTCACTTTAGGCCTTATCTGGATCAGGGGCTCATGTTTTTTCCTCTTCTTCCGGTACCATACCAGGAGAATAATGAGAGCGATAACAGCAAGGGCTATAAGGATATACGGTAAAACTTCAAGAAAAGTGACAGGCACTCTAAGGGGTCCTTTGATTGGCTTGATCACGTTGGTAGTATCCACTTTCATGGTGTGTACCATCAGCATGCTGAGCCCTGAAGATGCAATCCTGACTGATGTATCGGGAAGTATCCTGTACCGGAAGGGTATCTGAGGAATGGTATAAAACCCTGAATCGAAACTGGTAAGCCTGACTTCCTGGGTCAGTGTAAGGGATTTCCTGTCCTTTGAAAAACTGCTGTCTATCTTTGAACGGCCGATCACAATAATATTACCAAGTATGGTGTCATTGAATACCGGCCAGATCACCTGGGTTCCTGAAGGCGCTTCAAACTTCAGCTTCATCCGCACCTGGTCGCCGATCAGCATAGCGCCGGTATCAAGCTTTGCTGTTGCCTTTACATCCTGGGACCAGGAAGGCTGTCCTGCGAGAAGGAGCAAAGCAATACCGATGAAACGTAATATCCTCATTTACTTTTTAATTCAGCTGCAATAAACTGTTTGCTTAAACTGCATGTCAATTATCTTCTTGCTCCCCGTTTCCTGAAGAGATTTATCAGTGGTTTAACATAATCCTGATCAGTTCTGATCTTAACCCAGTCAACCCCGCTTCTCTTGAAAGTATCGTTGAGGAAAGCCTGCTGGTCGTCATTCCATTTTTTAAAATAGGCCCTCTGCCTGAAATCCGATGTATCGACCCACTGCAGAGCCCCGGTTTCCGCATCCATCACCCTGATGATACCAACATCGGGAAGCACGGTCTCACGTTCATCGTAGATCTGCACCGATATTAGATCATGCTTTTTATTGGCGATCTTGATCGCATCGACAAAACCACGATCCATGAAATCGGAAATGACAAAAGTGGTGCATCGTTTTTTAATCGCATTCGTCAGGAAACGCAATGGTTCAGTAAGGTTCGTACCCTTCTCCCGGGGCTTGAAATCCACAAGTTCCCTTATGATCCTCAGGATATGGGACGGCCCTTTTTTAGGCGGGATGAACTTTTCGATGACATTGCTGAAAAAGATCATCCCCACTTTATCATTATTCTGGATTGCGCTGAATGCCAGTACTGCCGCAATTTCCGTGATCATTTCCTCCTTCAGGGTTTTCCTGGTACCATAATGGTTTGACCCGCTCACATCGATCAGCAGCATAACCGTAAGCTCCCTTTCCTCATCAAATATTTTGATGTAAGGATGGTTAAACCTGGCTGTCACATTCCAGTCGATATTCCTGATATCATCACCGAACTGGTATTCCCTGACTTCACTGAAAGCCATCCCCCTGCCTTTAAAGACCGAATGATACTGCCCCGAGAAGATCTGGTTTGACAGACCCCGGGTCTTGATCTCTATCTTTCTGACCTTTTTAAAGAGTTCGGAGGATTCCATTTTCGTGAATCGTGAATCGTGAATCGTGAATCGTGATCCGGTTCACGGATCACGGATTACGGTTATGGTACTTCTACTGTATTTAAAATCTCGTTGATAATGTCTTCCGATGTAATGTTTTCTGCTTCGGCTTCGTAAGTGAGTCCGATACGGTGGCGCAGCACATCATGTGCAACCGCACGGATATCTTCGGGGATCACATAGCCCCTGCGCTTGATGAATGCATATGCTTTGGATGCAAGGGCCAGGTATATACTAGCCCTGGGTGAAGCACCGTAGCTTATGAGTCCTTCAAATTTCTTGAGTTTGTAATCAGCCGGGAACCTCGAGGCAAATACAATATCAGTAATATAATTCTCAATTTTCTCATCCAGGTAGACTTCCCTTGCGACAGCCCTGGCCCTGAGGATATCCTCGGGTTTGATAATGGCGGAAGAAGCAAAAACTTCATTCCCGATATTCTGGCGGATGATCAGTTTTTCCTCTTTCTTATCGGGGTAGTTTATGATAACTTTGAGCATGAAACGGTCAACCTGGGCTTCGGGAAGGGGGTAAGTACCTTCCTGTTCAATGGGGTTCTCCGTTGCAAGTACCAGGAATGGCTCGGCAAGCTTGTAAGTCTGGTCACCGATGGTAACCTGCCTTTCCTGCATTGCTTCGAGCAGCGCACTCTGGACCTTGGCCGGTGAACGGTTTATTTCATCCGCCAGGATAAAATTAGCGAATATAGGTCCTTTCCTTACCTGGAATTCCTCTTTCTTCTGGCTGTACACCAGTGTTCCGACAAGGTCGGCAGGAAGCAGGTCGGGCGTAAACTGGATACGGCTGAACTTCGCATCGATAATACCGGCCAGGGTTTTGATGGCCAGGGTTTTTGCAAGGCCGGGAACCCCCTCAAGAAGGATATGCCCGTTAGCCAGTAAACCAATCAGAAGGCGTTCTATCATATGTTTCTGACCTATGATCACCTTATGCATTTCCATTGTAACCATGTCCACGAAAGCGCTTTCCTTTTGGATCCGCTCATTCAGGGCTTTAATGTCCGTCTCAACCATATAGGATAAAATTTGATAGCGCAAAGTTATAAAAGCTCAGCGACCTGTTACAGGGGTGCTTGTTAATAATTGTTAAGCACAGCGTTAAAAAAATGTTAACAGAAGCCTTGTTCATGGCTTCATTCATGGTGATATGACTCGTTCCTGAGGATGGTAAACGCCCGGTAAAGCTGCTCCGTGAAGACCAGCCTTACCATCTGATGCGAAAAGGTCATCTTAGAAAGCGAGATTATTTCAAATTTCTTTTTTATCAGGTCTGAATGAAAGCCGAATGGGCCTCCGACTATGAAGACCAGCGATTTAGTGCCCGAAACCATTTTCCGGCTGAGATACGATGCGAGTGCCGGCGATGTCATCTGCTTTCCGTGTTCATCCAGCAAAACAACCGTCTCGCCAGGGTTCAGATGCTTTTCAATAAGATCCCTTTCGCGTGACTGCTGCTCCTGCATAGTCAGGGATGAAGAATTTTTCAATGCAGGGATCTCGGTATATTCCACCGTTATATAGTGTTTCAGGCGGGTCAAGTATTCACCGATGCCTGTTTTCAGATAACCCTCATCCGTCTTACCTATGACAATAAACCGTATCTTCATGCGATCATGCATTTCAGCTCCGGCAAATATCGGAATAATTAAAAATACTATTTTTGAAAAAAATAAAATGATGACCAGGCTGTTTGTCCTTTTTTGTTTTTCCTGTATGCTGATGACGGAGCGGGTGTATTCACAGGCTGACCCCTCCCCCGACATCATCCAGGTTTTCAAGAAGGGAGCTTCGGGAGACCTCGGTAAATACTTCAACGAAATGGTCGACCTGAACATTCCCGGGTTTAAGGACAGTTACAGTAAAACCCAGGCTGCAAGGATCATTAAAGACTTTTTTACAAGCCGGCCCTTAGGCGAAGTCCTGGTAAACAAGGAAGGCAATTCCACCGATGGATCGAAATTCATCATGGGCAGCCTTAGTGCGGGCGGAAAGAAATTCAGTTTTTATTTCATGCTCAGGAAAAGCAAAGTGGAGTATCGCATCTTCCAACTGCATATTCAATCAGAATAACAGATCATGAACCTCGACGAAATCATCACATCCGCTATAGCCGAAGACAAGGGCGACGGGGACCATACCACGAAGTCCACCATTCCGCCATCGGCCGAAGGCCAGGCAAAGCTGATCATCAAAGCTGCCGGCATCCTCTGCGGCATGAAGGTGGCGGAAAAAGTATTTTTCCATGTTGACAGGGATTTAGTAATGAATCCCTTCCTTAACGACGGGGCCCAAGTTGAAAAAGGGGATGTCGCTTTTGAAGTTTCGGGAAAGGTGTCTTCTATCCTGCTTGCCGAACGCCTTGTCCTGAATTTTATGCAAAGGATGAGTGGTATTGCCACTGCAACCAGCAGGCTGGTCAGGCTCACTGAAGGTTTTCATGCAAAAATCCTCGACACCCGGAAAACCACTCCCCTGCTCCGCGAACTCGAAAAATATGCAGTAAGGACAGGGGGAGGCATGAATCACAGGATGGGCCTGTATGATATGATCATGATCAAGGATAACCATGTTGATTTTGCAGGTGGCATTGCTAAAGCCATCGATGAAGTACAGCGTTACCTGAAGGAAAACAGCAAATCCCTGAGGGTTGAGATCGAGGTGAGGAATTTTACTGAGCTGCAGCAGGTGCTTGAACATGGACAGGTCGACAGGATCATGCTTGACAATTTCTCTGTTCAGGATCTTAAAAAAGCCTTAGGGATGATAGCCGGCTGTATTGAGACTGAAGCTTCCGGGGGCATTGATGAAAGCAATATCAGGGATTACGCTTCCACCGGGGTTGATTTCATCTCGGTGGGTGCGCTCACGCATCATATCCAGAGCCTTGATATGAGCCTGAAAGCCGTCAGGAAGTAATGCATTTCTCAAGGCATTGAGTTCCCGTTGTCAGGGAATAACATCTCAAGGAGCCTATATTTTTCTAAATTTGCGTTGTTTTCCAGGCGAATGATGAAGGGTTTTATAAGATCGTTTATTTTTTTTGTTATCATCCTGATTCTCTGCTTTGCAGGAAATTCAGCTTATGCAACTGCCGACATCCCTGAACTTCCTTCAATAATCAGGGAAGTTGATTCACTGAATGCTTTAGCCGCAAAAAACAATAACGAGAACCCCTACCGTTCTATCACACTGGCCATCCGGAGCTTAAATCTTGCAAGAAGTTCTCATTATCTTGAAGGTGAAGCCATGGCTCTGCAGATCCTTGGAGTTACAAATCTCATTGAAGATAATTATCCTCTTTCCCTTCAATACTATTTTAACAGCCTTGAGATATACCAGACACTGAAAGATGCTGACCATGAAATATACATATACCAGTCTATAATTGAGGTGTTCCTGCGGATCAAGGAACCATACCGGGCCGATCCATACCTTGACAAAGCTTACACAGTTTTAACCAGGTCGCAGGACCCATTGCAGATTGCATTACTTTGTTTTACCAAAGGTTCTGTTGAGATGGGTAAGGGGCATTACATGGAAGCAGTGGACTATTTTTATCGTAGTGCCGGTCACAGCTGCATGCTCAAAAACACCGCCACGCTCGGCAGGGCATATAAACTTATAGGTGATGCCTTTATACAGCTGAAACAGCTGAACAGGGCGATTTTTATGTATCGGAAGGCTATAGATATCCTATACCCGACGGGGAACCTGTTCGAGGTAAGTGCACTGAATACCAGGATAGCACATGCCTATTCAGTTATAGGGAATAAGGCTTTCGCCCTGAAGTACAATAAAAAAGCATACAATGACCGTTTGGAGATCGGCGTGAAAAGCCAGATCAATTCCTCCCTTATCAATATTGGCGGATCCTATATGGAAACAGGGAGGTATGATTCAGCCCTGTATTATCTTCAGCTGGGGCTTATGAGAAGTATTGAGTTAAAGCACAATAATCTCACCGAAGAAGCGCATCTCCTCTTATCGGATTGCTATGGCCTTCAGAAACAATATTCAAAAAGCCTTGAGCATTATCAGGCATATTTCAGGTACCACCAGAAGATTATGGAGGAGAGAAATAAGGTTGTTAAAAGGACTTATGAAGCCGAACGCCTCGTGCGGGAGGTTGAAGACCGCCACAACCTTCTTATCCATCAGAATGAGACCCAGCAGCTTGAGCTGCGTAATCACAGGCTGCAGATGCTCTCGATAATAATCATTCTCTTCCTGGTAGTAACTGTTGGAATGATCGTTCATTTGATCACCAGGAGGACCCAGAGATCTGAGAAGGAATTGCAGGTGCTGAACTTCAAACTGGAAAATGAGATCAGGGAACATATAGAAGCAGAACATCATTTTGAGGAGAGTGAAAATCAATACCGCTTCCTGGCAGAGCATTCACCTGATGTCATTTCTTTATTTGACAGGAACCTGAACAGGAGGTTTGTCTCTCCCAGCTGCTATTCAATGTACGGGTTTACAGAAGAAGAACTGTTGACAAGACCAGATTCTTTTGAAGTTATAGACCTTGCCTACCGGAAGCAGATCCGGTCGTCGATAGAATCAATTGTGCAGAGCAAAACCCCACAAACCCTGGTATACAAAGCAAAGAAGCGGACAGGGAACTCATTTTGGGTTGAAAGCCATATAAATCCACTGTTTGATCCCATCAGCGGGGAAGTTTATGAGTTGGTAACTGTTGTCAGGGACATCTCCGACCGTATGCGGTTTGAAGAGCTGCTTGCCGAAAATGAAAGACAGAAGGATGTCCTGCTTTATGAGATACATCACAGGGTAAAAAATAATTTTGCGATCCTTATCAGCCTGATGGATCTGCAAAGGCAGTTTTCCAAATCAATGAGCCTGGATCTGCCTTTGATCGACCTGCAGCTCAGGGTGAGGACCATGTCGCTTGTACATGAACAGCTTTACCGTAACCAGAGTATTGATGCCATACCCCTTGGACCTTACCTGGAACGACTTACAAGCATTGTCAGCAGTGCTTTCAGCAAACACAACATAAAACTCCATATTTCAGTCCAGGAATGTGCTACCAGGATAGAGATAGCATTGCCTCTGGGTCTCATATTAAATGAACTGTTGACGAATGCCTATAAATACGCTTTCCCGAACAATGAACAGGGTGAAATATGGATTGAGCTGCATCTCGACAAAACAAGCCAGTCTGAACAAGAAGGCCTGGAGTCTATCATCTATGTGTTAAAAGTCTGGGATAACGGAGTTGGCCTGCCCGAAAAGTTCACCCTTGAAGAAAACACTTCCACTGGTTCCCAGATCATCAGGATACTGGTGGAACAGCTGGAAGCTCATTATGAGATCATTCGTCAGCCCGGCGCTTCTTTCACCTTGCGTTTCGCAGCATTTCCAAAAGAATTTAACTGATCATCAGGGATGAATGCAAAGAAAAAAATATCAATAATCGGAGCCGGTACCATCGGTACTGCACTTGGAAACATTTTATCGGAAAACGGATGCCGGGAGGTGCTGCTGGTATCTGTTGAAGAGAACGTTGTCAATTCAATAAATGAACAGCATATCAATGCAAGATATTTCCCCGGTCATCATCTGCATGCGGGGCTAAGGGCAACGACCGACGGGAGCCAGATGAAAGGTTCTTCGGTGATCTTCCTTGCCATTCCATCAGTGGTTCTGTTTGATTATCTTAATTCGATATGTTCAAATATACCGGCCGATGCAATACTGGTAAACCTGGCAAAAGGTTTCGGCTGCGGGGAACTCACTGTTGTGGAATGCCTGAAACAGAATTTCAGCAACCCGGCATGCACCCTGAAAGGTCCCAGTTTTGCCAAGGAGATCATTAACCGCATCCCAACAGGTTTTACTCTGGGATATATTGGAGATGATGTAAAAAAGGAAATTTCATCACTTTTTCAGGGCACCACTATCTATCTTGATTTCAGTGAAGATATCCAGGGAGTTGAGATCCTGAGCATACTCAAGAATATTTATGCAATAGCCCTGGGTATTGTCGATGCCCAGTTCAATTCGCCCAACCTTCGTTTCCTCATCCTTACCAGGGCTTTCAGAGAGATGATGCACATCATGTTACATTTCGGAGGTAAGGAAGAGACTATATTTAAATACTGTGGTTACGGAGATTTTACGCTTACGGCGCTGAACGACCTGAGCCGGAACCGTACGCTCGGACTTTTAATCGGGAAAGGATTTTTCACCGAGCACGTTTCTCATGAACTGGTGCTTGAAGGGAAAACCGCAACCGCCATTTTTTATGAAAAAATACTTAGGGAAGCAGGAGAAGCAACGCGGTATCCCATCATCAGTGAACTTTATAAGATCTTCACTGAGAAATACGACATCTCAAAATTCGTCAGCACCATCCTGGAACCGTGAACCGTGAACCGTGAATCGTGAACCGGATCACGATTCACGGTTCACGGTTCACGAATTTATCGTATCTTTGCATCCTTATTCTCACTGGGGTTGACCGGTTTTGACAGCAGGGAAGTGGGATTGTAAGCATGCCGGGAGTTCGTGGATCAGTCCCGTAAATACGAATCTGCACAACATTAAACGGCGATAACTTCGCTTACAGACTGGCTGCCTAATCTTAGAGATTAGTCAACAGTTGTCTCCCGGAAAGCCCGTCCCAACGGCGTCCCGACCGAGGCACCACAAATGATGGGATAGGTTGTTCAAGGTTCCGGTGAACATCCGAAATTAAGGTAACTACGGTTTAGGCCGGTCTGCCACCGACCAACCTTCTCCCGACAATCAATCGATGGCTAAGCATGTAGAAAGCAGTTTTACTGCCTGTTTGGACGGGGGTTCGAATCCCCCCAGCTCCACTACCTATTAAAAATAAATAAAACGATTTCTTTCGTTTTTTTATTAAAATCAAGGATTTCCAAGCGTTTCTGTTAATAAATAAAATGCGGCATTTGTCCGCTATTTAGCAAAAAAATGCACTTTTGTGTCACAATTGTGTCACATTTTTCTATGGCTAGCATTAAAATATTTTTACGTGAGGAAGCTCCCCGGAAAAACGGAAGTATCGGCGTATACTTGCGCGTAAGGGTTGAAAGGAAGAAAAAGGATTATTCCCTGGGGGTTTCAATTCTGGAACCAAAAAAATATTGGGATTCGGCAAACAACCGGATGAAGACTTGCTCCTGGCAGGATGTAGATAAAATTAACAGAAATATTTCTGCAGGGGAAAAGAAAGCGAACGACATTATATTCGATTATCAGTGGGGAGATAAAAAGGATAAACCTTTTTCGATAAAAGAATTTGATAATGAGTTTAGAAAAAATCAGCCGATTTCAAAATCCTTCTATGCTTTCGCAGAAAATGAGATTGAGATCTTAAAGCATAAAAATGCTTCAAGTGAAACAATTCGCAGTTACAATTCCTACATCAGTAAATTGAAAAGATTTGCCCAGGAACTATCATTTACGGATATAACAAGGGATTTTATCAGTAGATATCATGCTAATATGGTTAGTAATGGGAATCAGGTTAATACAGTCCATAAATCCTTATCTTTCGTTCGGACAATGTTGAAACGCGCTCAGCGCGAAGGAATAATCCAAGAAAATCCATTTATTTATTATCCGCTGCAGAAGAAAGCAGGGAATCGCCAATTTTTAAATATTGATGAATTGAACCGAATCGAGAAACTATATGCATCCGGGACGATGAAAGGGTACCAGTCAAATGCCTGCAAGTCATTTCTATTTTCCTGTTATACAGGACTTCGTTACCAGGATGTCAGGAATTTGCGATTTGAAAATGTGAAAAAAGAAGTGCATGAAGGAAAAGATATGCTGTTTATCCGTATAACCATGCATAAAACAAAGGACCCTGTGAGCATTCCTTTAATTGATAAAGCAGTAAGAATGATTGGAGAAGGGTTCCCGGCACAGAAAGTATTCCGTGTGCCAAGTAACCAGGTTATTAATAGATATCTTAAAGAAATCTCTGAATTGGCCGGTATTGACAAGAAAGTCTCTTTTCATGTTTCCCGTCATACATTTGCTACAATCTCAATAATTTTCGAGATTCCACTTGAAGTTGTTTCAAAACTGTTGGGTCATAATAGCCTTAAAACAACCATGATTTATACTAAAATTCCAGATAGCGTCAAAATCAATTACATGGATCGCTGGAACGAACCTGCAAATCAAAAAGTCATAGGAAAAACCAAAGCAAAGGCCGTAAAAAAATAGATTAATTTTAACCTATTTCATCAAACATCATCAGATCTCCTTAGGGGTGCACACGCCAATGTCCTTTACCATCTTATGTCGATTTGAACGGACCACCCTTGAGTTTTGATTGTTAACAGATTGAGGTGGTCTGGCAAAATCGGCAGGGGATGGTGAGATGTTCAGTTTTTTCCAATCAATGACCATATTAGAAAGAAAATGACAAACCTCCAACAATTGTTTTAATCACTAAAACTGGATATTACCTTTTTAATATTTTAATCTCCACTCTCCTATTCATAGCGCGACCTTGTTCTGTGCTATTTTCGGTGACCGGCTTTTCCTGACCATAACCGATGATTTTTAGGTCTTCCTCATGGGTCCCTTGTTCTATAAGGAAGGTTTTAACTGAATTGGCCCTTCCAATGGATAATTGCATATTAAAAGAGGAATCTCCGATATTATCTGTATGTCCTGCAATTTCAACCACTAGGTTGTTCTTTTTTATGATCTCTCCCACACGTTTGAGTTCAGGAATGGAATATGGCAAAAGAGTCTTTTCAGCAAAATTAAAAAAGAGGTTATTGATAGGGAGGGCGATCCCGTTATCGGCCATCTGCCGAAAGGTTACCATTTTGATCGTATCAATTTTTTCAACCGCGGTGTTGCTTGCCCTAAGGTCGATGTTGCCTGAAATGGGGAAATAGTCGATTTTATCAACATGGTAACCATACATCCGGCCAAGTGGTAATACTATGAAAAAGTTACCAGTAATGGGGTCTGATTGAGCTTCACCAATCACTTTTCCTGTGGCAAGATCTTCGTAGATCAGTTTTGCCTGGATTGGTTTATTGTCATGGGTTTTCAGATGACCTTTGATAGTTGCGACGTAATCGGGTCTCATCCTTGGTGGAAGATTGATCCAGCAAAGATGCTGATTCGCGCTAACACCAAGAATCTTGCTTTCGGAAAAATAGGCCTTTGTTCCATCAGTGGATATCTTATACCCCCAATCATTACCTGTGCCATTAACATCCTTCCCCAAGTTCTCGGGTTTGCTCCATTGAGTCCATGAGGTGTCCGACAACCGGGTGGATTTATAAACATCCAAGTTGCCTAATCCACCATGACCATCAGATGAAAAATATAACGTTTTCATGTCAGGATGAAGGAACGGTGTCCTCTCACAGCCTGAAGTATTTATAACCGGACCAAGATTAATCGGCTCACTCCAGCCATCTCCCATTTTTAAACAGATATATATATCTGTAGGAAATTGTTTGCATTTTGATGCATCCGATTCAAAGTTATACCCGCCTTCCCGTTGGGAAGAGAACAACAGGGCCATCCCGTCAGATGTGAACATTGCATCAGCATTCCAACTTCCTTTGTTAATAGGTTCAGGTAAAATCTCCGGTTCTGACCAGCCTTCAACCTGTTTATGTGTGGCATGAATGACCCCTGATTTAAATATTAGCATCTGTGTCCCATCGGTAGATATATCCAGCGGCGCATCGTTAGAAGTAGGAGTACATAGTTCTCCGACCAACCGGGGTTTTTGCCATACTCCATTGATATTTGTTGATTCAAAAATATCCTCACCTCCAAGGTTATCCTTTCGTTCTTTGCCACAGAAATATAGCTGTTTAAAATCACCCGAAATAGTTGGCGAATATTCATCTCCCTCTGTCGAATTCACTAATTTTCCGAAAGAGTTCCGTGTTATATCTCCACTTGATTTTTCACTTAGCATACCAACGAGTGCAACAAACCTTGAATCATCCTTAAAATAGGGCTCATACTTTTTCAACTGGATTAAACAGGTAGACCACTCCCTGGCATCAATCCTGGGTTGAATCAGTGCAATCAGTGCTTTGTATGCCTGCCTGCATGGAGCTGCCTGAACAATATATTTCTCTAATAGGGGAATCGATTTCTTCGAAAGTTTATTCAGATTAAGTGTATCTATTGATAATGCCAATGCCCGGTCTTTCTCCAGGCTATCATAATCCTCATAATCTGGATATCGTTCTGCAAACCAATTGAACCCAAGCAACTCACCGTCGCTGGCAACTTGCCTGTAAAGCATATGCATGAGCTGTTGGGCATTTGTTTTTTCCCGGTGGTTTTCAAGTAAATATCTGACCGGCAAACAATCCTTTTGAGCTTCACTTATGGAGATTAAACTATCAATTGCACTTGCAACATATTCTCCCTGGGGAAATCGTTCAATAAACATCTCATAAGATATTGCATCCCCGGGAATGGTATTTTCAAGAAAAATTAACCGTTCATACTTCGCCTTGGCTGTTTTTGCAAAGGAACTTCCGGGATATCGTTCAGAGTATTCCTTGAATTTCTGGGGATTATTGCACTGCTCGATAGCTTTGTATTCAAGGATATAGATTCTATCCCATGCGTGGGGAACTTCTGTAGCATCTGGGTAGGTATTGATAAACTTCCTGTAATCTTCCGGGGCATCAGATTTTGTCGCATCAGTATAAGCCAGTTGGTTTCTTTGGACAATGGCCAGCGGAACCTGGGTTGCGTAAGGGTACGTCTTTATAAACTCATTAAACCCACTAATACTATTTTGTTTATTCGCTAATTCAAATGCCAATAAATGAATATTTAGGCTACAATGATTTTTCAGGGACGCTTCTGCATCACCGAAGTTGTCAATAAAATGATTATATCCAGGAATTGTATTTTTGTTCTCAGCGTCCTGTAAAGCATTCAGTATGATTTTCTTTTTCAACCATACAAGTGTGTCACTATTAATATCATCCCTAGCAATTTTCTTTAACTCTTTAGCATCTGATATCCTGTAAAAGGCTTCAGCCCTTTTAGCAAAGTAATAGGCTGAATCGGTGCAGTAGTTTTGAAAGTCTGAGCTGTTATACAATTTTGCTAAGGAATAATTCGTACTCACAGAACCAGGGTTCTTTTGGTAATCCACCTTTAATTTTTCTGCCGCCTTGCTGTACTTCCCTTTTATGAATAGATTGTGGTAATCGCCTTGGCCGATGGTATTATCCGAAATAATCAAAAATGTAATCAGAAGATTAAATAGATGTATATTTCGATTAAAAGCCGGTATGGCAAGTTTTATCATTTTAATTAGGTAAATATCTCAAGGTATTAAGTAACCTATTGCTTGTATAACAATATTCAACTAAATTTGTGAATAGTGATTTACTATCCTGTTTTATCTATATCAGGATCACCTTGTAAGTAAATACAATGCCTTCAATAGTAATGCGTAGGAAATAAATTCCCTTGGGATTACCCAACAAATCAAAGGTAACGTCTGCCTTCCATGGTTCTGTTTTGTAGATTTCAATCCCAAATGAGTTATAAATGCATAGTGTTTGGATCGGGCTGTCTGATTGAAGTCTGGCAATGCCAGAGGTAGGATTCGGAAAGATATCGATTTGGTGTTGCACTTTATCCACCATGCCAGTGGCAGGGGCTATTCTAAACACATTGTCACTATCATCGAAAAATGCGGGATTGGCGGCATCACTTATCCTGACTTTGCAGTATAGAGAAGGAGTGTTTGGCACCGTCCATGAATAATAGCCTACGCTTGCTGGAGTTGAATAGACTATGGGGATCCAACTTACACCGTTGTCTAAGGAATAATCTATCCTGACATTTGTTATGTTTATACTATTCCATATAATAAAATATGTGAATCCAACCTGCCAGATCTCATTTCCATTAGGAGAAAGTACCGTTATTGCCGCCGACCCGCCTCCAAGGATAGTGAATACATTATCACTTTGATCCCATGTGTTAGAGTTGCTTGCATCCGTTATCCGAACTCTGCATTGATTCGAAGGAGTATTGGGTACAGTCCATGGATAGGAACTATTTGATGTGGATGGAAAATTGCTAACAATAGTTGACCAACTGGTTCCATTATTGGTTGAATATTCAATGTTAACAAAACTGACCCCTGTTGAAGTCCAAGCGATATTATAACTAGACCCTACTTGCCAAATTTCTCCCCCATTCGGAGATAAAACCATGATCGAAGAACTACTTCCACTCGTAATAGTAAATGTATTATCACTGATATCATAAAATGATAGATTACTCGCATCACTGATTTTAACTTTACATTGTGTTGATGGCGTATTAGGAACAACCCAACTATACGAACCAATAGTTGCTGGATATCCGTTTACAATCGTTATCCAACTGGAACCATTATCATAGGTATATTCAATCTTAACATTAGTTATTCCATTACTAGCCCATATTATATTTTGAGTATTACCAACCTGCCAGTTTTCTCCCCCATTGGGAGAGATTACAGTAATTGAAGGACTGCCAGAACTAATGGTAAAAGTGTTATCACTTAAATCATAAGTTGATGAATTATTGACATCACTTATTCTTACTTTACACTGAGTAGATGGAGTATTCGGGATTATCCATGTGTAACTTCCCGAACTAGCACTATAACTTGATACAATCGTACTCCATGAGGATCCATTATCAGTTGTATATTCAATTTTAATATTGTTAATGCCAGTGCTGCTCCAGGTTATATTATGAGTACTGCCAACCTGCCAATTTTCACTCCCATTAGGTGAGATTATAGTTATAGAGGAAGTGCTACTGCTTGAAATTGTAAATTTACAATCGCTTACATCATTTAGGGATGTATTACTTGCATCACTGATTCTGACTTTGCAGGCGGTAGAAGGAGTATTTGGAACAACCCAATTATAGGTACCAGCGCTTGCTGAATACGTGCTTACCACGGTAGTCCAGCTAGTTCCATTATTAATTGAATATTCAATTTTAACATTATTGATTCCAGTACTTATCCATGTAATGTTTTGTGCACTGCCAACTTGCCAATTCTCTCCTCCATTAGGCGTATTAAGTGTTATTGCCTGAGTGTTCGTGGTTATTGTAAATGTATTGTTACTGATATCAACCATTGATGGATTTCCACTGTCGCTGATCCTGACTTTACATTGATTGGAAGGTGTATTTGGTATTGTCCATAAATAACTTCCTGTGCCTGCAATATAACTGGAGGTTATAATATTCCATGAAGTCCCGTTATTGATCGAATATTCAATTTTTACGTTTGTTATTCCATTACTTGTCCATAAAATATTATAAATACTTCCGACCAACCAATTCTCGCCTCCATTCGGAGTGATAAGGGTAACTGACTGACCACCTGAAAAATTACAAGTAGAGCCCCATGCAGGGCCATTACCATTGATAGTAAAGTTTGATTGAGTATAGCTAAAGTTGCTTATGTAGTAATACGTAACGGGGTTGTCCAATACAAGACCCTGTATACCTTCAGTTACTATCGGAATTTGCCATGAACCGTCAGGTTTTGTAAAAACAATCTGTGCCTGGTCTCCGGCAAAAGCAGTTCCTGAGACGCTTGACTGGTAGGTAACATTGGTACCCGCATCCTGACCGCTATTGTTTGTCAGCTTATTGGTAAGGATGTCCCAGCCTCGTGCAAAAACATCGGGAGCAGAGTTATCAGTCAAAGAGGAACCCCATGAATCAAGCCATGTGAAAAAAACCTTGTCGCCAACAGCATTTCTTGAAACGTTGGGATGATTGTAAATTGGTGCAGCTGCACTGGCAGATAGTGTAGGACAATTGAAATGTTTAACAACTCCCACCATACGTGCACACCAACTAGTTCCGAGGTTAACTGAGTAAATATCGAACATCGCATATGTACTGTCAAACAATGGTGAATTCGCGCCATCGGGGACATATATGCTAAATCCTGTACCAGGAAGACCGATACCAACGAAGAAATGGGGATTGCCCCATTTATCCACTGTAAGGTCACCATCCCATACTGTAGTATAAGCAATTTGATCCCTTGGAGGAACCGATGAGAAGACTTGTGCAAGCCTGGCATTTGAAATATAATTTTTAATAGCAGGTAAACCGTTTGGGCCGTCAAGTGTTATTGCGATGGGAGAGCCCCAGGTTACACCACCATCAGAGGAATGGAAGAAAACAGGATAATAGGTTGAGTCAAAAACGGGAGAGGCTCCACCGTTATTGCCAATTGCACAAATCCAAATATGATTTCCCGAAGGGTCTGCCTGAACTTTAGCGGTAGTGGGGATGCATCCAAGATTCCCTATCATCGGTAAAAGACTGGGAGTGTATGAAAAATCATGGGTTGTACTGCTCCATGTTCCTGTTTCGAGGTACAGATTATCATTATAAACACCTGTATTAGCATCATATCCCCGATCGATAACAAACACCTTTCCGAGAGCAGTAATTGTAAATCCTTCGGGAATCCCATACCGTGAAGGAGGTGGATTGTACCAGTCAAGGTGTTTAGTGGAATCGCACTGTATGTTCCATTTTCCACGGCCATAGCTGTAACCACCCCACGTACCACCGGTATTGGCATAGGATAGGTTCGGAGCGAAATAAGTGAGATATGAATTTGTTGGATCAGTATTTCCGGGAGGGTTATAAAGACCTCCCTGCGGATAACGTCCTGCATCAACATAATATGTACCACCAGTTAACATCGCAGCGTATACCTGATAGTTGGTTGACCAATCGCTGGAATTTGTGCCATAATTTAAAGCATGGTCCATGGCCAGATAACCAGATAAACTTGGTGGTGAAGATCCAGGTCCCATGCGGTGGATCTGGATGATCGCTTTCAATTCATTATCTGCCCAGAGATGATCATATGTAGCGCTTCCATAACCCCAGCCTAATGCATTGGCTGAGGTGCCAAGTGTAATAACATTGACTACGTTAGCTGATTTTGGCTTTTTCTGAATCGGTTTCACAACCGTTGATACCTGTTGAGTAGGAACAGGGTCAAATGAAATTGTTTTTTGGGTGGGTGCTATGGAAACGGTACTATGACCATTCACTCTCACTTGAGCCTGGGAATCTTCGGCCAGCCCTATAACAAGAGCAAGGACTAAAAGTAAAACTTTTTTCATTGGGCAGATTTTTAATGAAGAGATTATTCACAATTAATAAAACGCCGGACAATCTAAATAATCATAACCTTTTTTTCCACCATAGCGAGATGTAGTATTGCTTCTTCCGAATAACTGAATATTATTAAATTCCAAAACAATAGTGATTTCATGAGCACCTCCTGTGCCCATCATAGAACCTGAGATCGGAATATCATAGCTATACATGAACTTCGCGCTCATACCTTCATAGTATGCTAGATTATATCCTGCAAGCAATGCAAAACTATTTGAAACAGCACCGGTCATTGTCGTTTTATACCAGCCTCCTAAGTACACATTAAATTTCAATAAATTTAATCCAACTTCCAGGGTGTTAAAATTACCCTGGCTTATAAATAGTAATCCCGGGTTTATCTTCAAAGGTTCCTTGAACGCCAGTGAACTGAAACCAGAGGTTGAGCCTTTCTCCCCAACCTGGAAAACAGCATCAACGTTTACTATCCATTTTCGCATTAAGGGTGAACTTGCAGTTTGCAAAAAGGATTCGTCCGGTTGAAACAAATGATCGACGGCAAATCCCAAAGTTCCCATAAAAGATCCTGATTCATTGGTGGCTTTTATTATACCCCCAGTTGCAAAATCAGGAAATGTTTTTTTATTTGCATCCGGGTGGATCATAGCCGTTTGATAAATATTACCATATTTTTCATTCAACTGGTCGGTGACAACAAAATCACTCCAGTTAATTGTTTTCTGCATAAGGCTTGCCTTGACACCAACCTGTGCGACCAGGAATTCGGCAATGGGCACTCTCACAGCGATATCCAATGCCAGTTCCAGATCATGGATAAAACCTACACCTTCATTATTTGAATTGACTGTAAGGCCAAGACCTCCGGCTCCCGGCAAATTCCTGTCACCAAGATCTGCCGAGAAATAGTATGCACGGTAATTAACCGGAAGGTTTGGCCATTGGTTCCTGTAGTCAAATCTCGCCCGTAACCCGGGATTGATACCAGTATTTGCAGGATTATAATACAAGGGGACGCTAAAAAATTGAGTGAATAAGGGGTCCTGGCCCTTTACATGATCAGTAGTGCAAATTAAAACACTTGTAAGAATCATGGATAAAACTAACTTCCTTTTCATTTCCTTGTAAATTAGACTTATCTAACCAGAGTTACTGTACCCATTGTCGTTGTTGATCCTTTTCCGGTATTGGAACCTTCCCATACTTTGCCATCTTTGAATGTGGCAGAAATTGTCCACATATAGGTTCCCTGCGGCATAAGATTTCCATTTACCGTTCCGTCCCATCCTTCAAGGGGCCTGCCAACATCGTCAAGGGCAGATGATTCCCATAATGTATGACCTGCAACATCGTAAACCGCGATATGATAGGCAGACAGGTTGATCCCGGCCGGTTGAAACAGCCTCACCTGGTATACCATATTTGTAGGTGAAAACAGGTTAGGGACATAAAGTCCATGGAAAATAAATTCATACGGCATGCTGGTTGTGTCTACACACGTATTGGCACTTTTTACGGCCAATTTTATAACAAATTGGCCATCGTTATCATACATGATTTCGGGATTCTCCTCGGTTGAATTTTTCCCATTACCAAAATCCCAATAATAGGTTTTGGCATTTTCAGATTTATTGGTGAACTGTAACTTCCCTGAAATCCCGTCAATATTATCTTTATATATAAAAGCACTTAGGGGTGATTCAAGAACATTGAGTGAATCTCTTAGTGTATCATTACATCCAAAGTAATCCTTAACCTTTAGTGTGATGAAGTATTTACCGGGCTGATGATAGGTGTGGGAAGGATTTCGCTTTACAGAAGAATCCTGGTTATTTACCGGATCCCCAAATGCCCAAAGCCAATTAGTGAGTATAGTATCCCCGGCCTTACTCTTATCAGTAAAGAATACCTCCTGTCTAGTGCAAGAAACAGGGATTGTAAATAATGCATCAGGTAATTTGTAGATCTTAATATCGTGTTTCAGTGTGTCCTTGCAGCCCAGGCTATTCTGTATGACAAGCATGGAATGAAATTTACCATATCTCGAATACAGGTGGATGGGGTTGACCTGGGAACTTGTGTCAATGATTCCCGGGCCCGAATCACCAAATTTCCAGTAATTTGAGACTATTGAATATCCGTTGCTATCGGAAAGATTGATAAACCTGGCAGAATCCTTAAAACAAACTGATGGTGAGGAATATGCAGCAATCGGAGTTGACTTTACATGAATGAAAAGTCGGTTCGTATCAGTGAGTGTTATACTGTTAGTCGTCATAGAAACGACCAGAGTTACCGTATAATCCCCTATAGTAGCGTACTTGTGAACAATAGTCCTTTTAAACTTTGTATAGTTTGTATCAAGGCCATCTCCAAAATCCCAGGACCATCTCTTTATTAAACTTACGGGACCCGAACTGTCATTGAACGATATCGTCTGACGCTGGCATTTTAATGTATCAATATCAAAGAATGAGGCGGCAATACAGGAAACAAGCACCGTCTTTGCCCGATTATCAATACATCCGTTTGAATTCACCGACCTGAGATGTACGATAAAGGTGCCGAAACTATGATACTGGTGAGTTACGGTAGGCGGCACAGGACTGGTTTGAATCGTAGTATCTCCGTCTCCGAATATCCATATCAGGGAATCGATTGCTGAAGCATTCCCTAGTGAAAGGTTATGAAAAATAACCGTGCTATCACAATACGGAATTGTGTCGAAAGAAAAATCGGCAACCGGATTTTGATAAACTACAACTCCCCTGAAAATGCTGTCGAGGCAGTTATCAGAATTATAAGCACTTAATCTAACGATGTATGTCCCCGGTCCAGAAAATTGATGTGTGGGGGTATATGCATCAGATTCGTTATGTATTCCACTGCCTGGATCCCCGAAGGTCCAGTGCAGATCATGCAGTGTATCCCCCTGGGCCATGTTCAATGGTTGAAAATGTGTAGTTTTCCCAAAACAAACAGAGTCGGAAATAAATGTAAAACTTACACCATGTACAACATTAACCGGTTTGATTATTGTATCCTTGCATCCGTTAGCATCAGTAATTACAAGGCTTACGTTATAGGTTGTATCAGTTACTGAAAAGATATAGGTTGGATTTTGATCCATGGAATTGTATCCAGGTTCAAATGTCCAGAACCACGAAACGATTGGTACACCTGAAGCAGTTGAATGGTCAGTAAATGTGACTTTGCCTTTAGGGCAGTATTTACTGAAATAGGTATAGATCGCAACCGGCCTTACATAAACACTCACCTGCAACGAGAAACTTGCTGAACAATGCAGGGAATTGGTAACCGTCAGGACAACTGTGTAAATACCATAATTCGCATAAATATGTGCAGGGTTCTGTAAATTGGACGTATCCCCATCACCAAAATCCCAATGCCATTGGTTGATTACACCAGCTGTTGTAGTCGAAAGATCATGAAACTGGGTTGCTGAACCAGAACATGCATCATCATGATTGAATAATGCAACCGGTGGCGTCTTTACAAGAACCTGGCCGACTGTGTCGCTTTGACAATAAAACGAATTCTGGACTGTCAGCGTGACGTTATAGATCCCTGCCTGGGCATAGCGATGAGTGGGATTTTGGAGTGTTGAAGTAATGCCATCTCCAAAGTTCCAATTCCAGGCAACAAG
>Ga0007792_10000045_pt1 | contig 53873 bp, 50 predicted proteins | sample CryBogmetaGMA6M_FD_60371 | JGI IMG/M metagenome (GOLD analysis project Ga0007792, IMG submission 60371) | Freshwater microbial communities from Crystal Bog, Wisconsin, USA - MA6M | ecosystem: Environmental > Aquatic > Freshwater > Lake | place: Crystal Bog, Wisconsin, USA | collected 2009-07-06
CCTTTGTCAGTAACGGCAAAGAAGAGCCACCGAGAAGAGTTATAATTTGAGCATCAAGGCCAGTAATAATGTCCTTAATCTCGGTAGGACCTTCTTTTAACTCGGCAATGAAACTTTTAATATCGGATACGAGAGTTGGGAAAGCTGAGAAGAATTCTGAGGGAATAAAGGACTCTACTGTTAGAGAGGGAACCACAGATTCTAAGATAACTAATACCTTAGTAAAGAAGAATCTCTGAACGCATAGTTTGGTTGCTACTGAGGTTGCTACTCTGGCACTTACAGAATACTCAGTATCTAAATTATCTAGAATATGAAGAATTCCAGTTCTTGCGATGTTTGCATCGAAAGTAAAATCATATACTGGTACCTTGTCACTGTTAATAGTGACCCCGTTATAAGTCTTTAGAGAAGCGGCCAGATTTATTAAAAGACCTACCGCTGGAGATACTTCAGAATTAAAGGAATTGATAGGACTTATTTCTGTATTTCCATATGCCTGGCCCCTGGCTGCTTGGTTAGCAATATCTAAAGCAGCTGCCGAAATTGCGAAATCCTGAGTATGCTGAGGAACATCCAACAGAGCGGCGAGGCCAAGAGACTTATCATTAAGAAGCTTTTCTAATAGCTTTGTAGTGTAGTCAAATAAGATGTTAGGAGTAGCTGTTTGGATGCCCTTAAACGCATACTGAACTTCAGCAGGGGCGGACTCTAATTCTTTCAAAATACGTAGAAGGAAAGAGGATATAGTATGGTTTGCAGTAGCTAAACGCTTAATCTTTGCCTTGGCTCTATTTCTTTTTGCTGTAGCATGAGCAATCTTATCATGCTCCTTTAGAATAGATTGCTCTAAAGGAGAGTAAAGATTGAGAATATGAGCAAGTCTTTCGAGAGAAGCTCTACGACTGTCTGCCTCCGGGGAAGCAGGTTCTTCTCCGACCTTAAGATCCTTAGGTTCTTCAGTAGAGACTTCATCGGTTGATGGCTCTCCCTCTACTGGGGCAGCTTTTGGAGATACGGTGGGAGCGGGTGCAGTCTTCAGGGGAAGTAATGAGAGGGAAGATATAAGTCTATTAGCATCTTCTACTGACTGAGTCTTTACATACTTTACTACCTTGTCTATTAATTGCTCAGAAGTAGTAGAAGTAGGAATACTGAACTTTGAAAAAGAAGTCCCGAGTTCGATTACAGGATTCTCAATCTGATCAATAAGGGCTTCTTTAGCAGATTGACTGGACAGTTCATGAGTAGCGGGTAGCTTCAGTGTCTGAAGAGTTTTTACAATGTTCTCTCTCTTCTTTTTAGAAGATACCAGAGCTAAAATAGCTTGTTTAACATCATTCTCAGTACTAGTAGAGGAAATAAGGACAGATCCAATACTGATAGGAGTAGTTATTTTAGGGATATTTACATAATACACATACTTGTTAAGTTTAGCCTCTAGTTGGTCAGCTACCTCATCCGCTGAGAATAAAGCTTCCATATCGATAGTTCCAACAAGAGAAGTAATAAAAGGAGTAAGTTCTCTAGATAGAGTAGCCTTCTTACGAGCAGAGCGGCCAGCACTCAACTTATCTTTTCTACGTCTAGAGAGCTCTCTGTTAGCCTCAAGTAATTGAGAGTCTAAAGAAGACAGGGCAAGAACTGCCTGAATCGCTTCATGTCTACCTTTATCAGTCTTGAATAAACCCTGAACATGGTTATTAAACTTTTTAAATACGAGAGCATACTCATTTAATACGTCTTCTAAATTCTGGCTAGTAGTAGTGAGATCTCTATCCTCATCACGGATACCTGATTTAGACTTAAATGAGTGATTAAAGTTTTCTATTTGCTTCTTAATGTATTTTATATCGTCAAAATCCTTTTTCGTAAGAGACTTTAACGTATTCAATAGCGCAGTCAATGCTTCATAAGAATACTCATAGTAAGGTCCACGAAGTAATACCTTCTTCTCAGCATCTGTCAATTTTTCTGGTTCCTGCTCCTGCTTTAACTTAACTGTAGCGTAGGAAATATAATTAGTATACACAAGATCTGATACTGTCTTAACTAAAGCAGCAGAAGCGGTAGCATCATACGCATCACTTTGAAGCCATGTAATAAAGGCAGTCTGAACTTCTTGAACTTCCTTTGTTTCAAACGCCATATTCAAGATTTCTTCGGTAGTGGGAGCAGTTCCACTATGACTACTGGCCCTCTTTCCCAAATCAGCTTCTTCCTTACCCTTAGTATATGCTTTGGCGAAAGCCTGACGAGCATTTTCTCCTCTAAGATTTCGTAGAAGATCCGAACTTTGCTCGGCTTGCGTAACAGCGTCTCCAATCAGGGAGCGAGATACATCAGTAAGGAGGTCTAATGACGTATTCTTACCGATGGCATCTGAGGGCATGAACTTGTTATTGTCAATCTCAGCAAGATTTAGAATTTTTGGAGCCAGGGCTGCAAGAGAAGTGTACATGATAAACTTTGCTACTCTTTTTCTTGCAATGGGAGGAAGAATTGAGTCCTGTCTTACTGCTTCAACTAGTACAGAGCCTACAGTGGAAGCCGTCTCGGTAAACTCGGCATCCGCTAATAGCACCTTCTTGGTCTTTTTAAGAGCCTTTTTAAGTAAGGGATTACGAACAAAAGAGAAAGAAGAGAAATCAGTATTAGGAGAAAGCTCTAAGGGAGCCGTTAAGGAAACGCCAGTGTACTTCTTGCCTATAGCGGGGAAGAAGTTACCAGTTGCGGAGAAGATCTCATTTACAGACTCAGCAGGGAGGAAGGGGAATACTAGAGTAGAATAAGCTACTATTGCTTTCTGCTCTGCACGAAGTTCCTTTTCTTTCTTGGACTTTTCCTCATCGGTGCTAGCCTTTGTGACATTGGTAAGCGAAGAGAACTTAATCCTTTCTACCTTGCCATCCAGAATGGTTGCACAAAGACCGTAAAATTCTACCAATTCAGGTACTTGCTGAGACATGGCAGGAGTTACGCCATCGGTAACAAGGGTATGTAGAACCTTATCTGCCACCACCTGTAACATTTCAACTAGATGCTCATTAGTGGAGGGAACCTTAAATCTGGTCCCGCTGATGGCCTTTAATACGATGCTATCTCGTTCATCTGGAGTTCTTACGACAGCGTTTAAGGCGTGTAGAGGATTTTCTAAAGCTTTACCAGACCTATCTTGCTTCTTAGTAGAGGCAACTGGACGATCATTGATCATTCTTGAGTTGAGATAGCCTATGAAAATACGTCTAATTTCTCCAATAGAAGCCTGGAGATGCTCTGGAACTTCCTTTTCCAAGAAAGCAGTAAGGTGCGGATCGACATATCGCTGTACTGAGCCTGCGGTAGTTGGTTGCCCGACAGTAACCTTAGCCGGTATCCACTCAGGAATAGTTATATTTCCCATTCTCTTTGAGTCATAAACCTTGGAAGCCAGTCTCTTAGCGACTACTTCAGGGCTATCTAGAGCCTCTTTAGCCTTTTCGCTAGGGAGTTTAGTATCTCTAGCTTCTTTCGGAAATAGTTCTCTCCCACGACGAACGGGAATCTTTTTCTTCTGAGCTTCAAAGAGACGGTTAAACAGGAAGGAGGAAGAACTCATGTAATAAATCCTTATTTTGTAGACTATAAATCAGCTATATTTAATTACAACCTACTTAGTGTGAAAGATCCTGGAATCCTCGGAACCATTTTCCAGCTTCGCCCGGACCGTAGAAGTTCATTACATTATCTTCATTATCGCCTGGCCTCCATATTATATCTTTTGACTGGCATTTATTGCAGCAAGCCCGTCTAGCTTCCTTGTAGAGAGGAATATCGTTCGAATCTCTAATTACCTCATAAGTATAAAGGGTTTTTTCTGTCAAAGTATCAAAGTCCTCTATTCTTTCACTGGGAAGTTCCGATACAAGTTCGTGATTCCGCTTTATTGCAAGAAGAATTTTGCCTTCATCGGAACACGAGTTACAAACATATGCCTTTTTAATCAATGAAATCATAGATACTCACAGAGTTGTTGGAGATAGTAAAGTTACTAATAAATGCTTAAATGGCCGTAATAGGAACTCGAAGGGTTTTCGTTCTTGTTTCTGGAAAAGATGTCGGACATCGGAAGTTGCAGTTATTGGAGGACCTGTGAAAAGCTTCCTCTCATCAAAAGGAACAGATAAGAGAACAGAGTATAAGAACTTTTCGTATAGTTGTAGGGATTCTTTAGATATAGTATCGACAATTTGTAAGTCTTGCTTAGACATTATTAAGATAGGGTTCCAAGTTTCTACCATTATTAAATCAAAAAGGATAGTGGATGTACAAATAAAGTCTTGGTTAGAAGACAAATAAACACAAGTAGATATAGGGTATATGATCATAGTAGAGCAATTGTTAAGGTTCAATAGGCCCGATACTACACCAAGTCGGTCAGTTGCAGGTATTTTTACTATGCTTCCAAACGGCGGCATGAGATATCCTAGAAGTAAAGACGTTCAAACTCTGAAGTAGGAAGCCCGTGAGATAGAACAGACCGTCTACCTTTATGACCACAAGAGGAGCAAGAATAAGTGATTAATGGCGTATTCAGTCCAGAGAACGGGGAATACAGCACCCCAACAAGAACTCCGCTGATGGGCCCGGTACATTTGTTACAATTGCATTTGACAGGAACCGAAGAGATGGCCTCTGTCAACGGAGGAGCGGAGGAGTGACTTGACTTCTTCTCTCTTCCGGCAGGTTTTACTTTTTCAACTTCCACATTCTTTAATTTTATTGCATCAGAACAGTATATTAAGTCATCCACATCATTTTCAAAAATATTAGAACGTCTTCGAGCCTTTTTGGCAGCACTGTTTGACACTAAGAATCTCCTTTTACTAATGTAATAGTTATTGCGGGAGTATGGTCACAAAATACTACAAACTTGCCATCCCTCTTTTTTATATCAATCAGGGATTCATACATAATAAGGGAAGGAGACATAGCACCTTCAAAAAAGTAAGCACTATAATCAGATGAGATAGCTTCTAGGTATACCTTGCTATCGACCAAAAAAGAGCCCCCATGAGAAGAGAGGGCAGAGATAAACTCATCTAGTGGGCAGGTTAATCCAGATTCTTGTATAGACTCTTCCGAGACTATTGGAGAGTCTTCCTGGGATAAGAAATCTGAAAGCTTTAGTTTTTTAGTCAAGGGAAGTAGTGTATAGAGACTTCGGTACTAATCGGGCTGCGGGTACTTCGGGTACAAAGTCTCCAGAGGTATTGTTTAGCCCTGGGAAGTTACTATTTTGAGGAGGAGCCGTAGTATACGCATCGGTTATTGCCCCAATAACACTTTCAGGCGACACATTATAGCCACGTTGCAGGTACATACTAAACAGAGGCTGTAGATACTCTTCAGTAAGTATGTTTACCATGTGTAGATGTAGATATGAACGAAAATCGCCATTCTCCAGGGTATAATTATTGATGGATTCGGTTAGAGCTGCCAAGGCATTAGTCAAGTGCAGTTTATTCTCTGATAGTTGCCAGTTCAGATTACCAGCACCGGAGATCTCCTGTACGAAACGAAGTAATGAATCGAAAGGCATTTCAGTGCTACGATATACGTACTGATATATCTGAGTCTTAATATCGTTTAGGAGTTGTTCTTGAGAAATAGTCACGATGCGTCCCGGCTATACAGTATAAGTATAAGTGTATTCAACGTAAAAGAGGTCATCTGGATGTATATTGCAAGATGCCTCTGCTTGGGTAACGTCTAGTTCGCCACGCCTGTAGTGGGGATTAGAGTGTACTGTTACGGTAAAGGAAGAAGGACCAATAGTAAGCTCATAATAAAACTTAGCAAACTGATTGGTGGTACTGACAGTCTCTGAGATACGTTGGATTATTCGCTGGCCATTATAAGAGACAGATAACTTAGTAGCATCTTCTATTGTATTATTATAAGTTCTAGACATTTGGGTAGTACTGTCAATCCCAGCGTCATACTTGATACCTATGTATTTAGTAGAGTGAACGGTAGCCATTATAGGACCTCACGGAGAGTGTTCATAACGGAAGCCTCAACTTCTAAGCTTTCGGTTAGCCAAGAAGAGTCCGGAGTGGTCGGTTTAATGCCTAAAATGCTCTTTAAACGAGTAACTTGAGGAGGCTGTATTTCTTTTGAATTGGCTTTTATCAGTGCTTTAAGCTCATCTTTGGTAAAATGAGCGTACACAGCAATGGGAGAATAGGGAGCAGGCTTCAATCCCGAGGCGGTTCTAGCGTAAACAGGAACCATTTCCTTGAACTGAGAGCCTTGAGGGAAGGGATTAAGAGCCGGATTGGTAAAGACGATGGCCCAGCCCTTTGGATACCACTTAACCATAAACTTATATTTGCGGTAGTGCTTTGCAGAGTCGGCGGGTGACTTATATGCTGAAATACTGTCACTTGATGCGTTACTAAGCTTCCGAAGGGTGGCGGAAATCATCTTTTCGTAGTCAGCCTTCTTGACATTAGTAGTAACTGGAGGACCGGGGGGCGGGCCTGGAGGAGGAGTATTCTGCCAAGGCATGATATCTGCGGCTTGAATTGCAGTACCCTTCTCCAGGGCAATGTAAGTTTGGTAATTATCCACAATAACGGCATAAATATGTTTGCATATAGTAGGATCTAATCGCTTTACACCAGACGCAGGGGGAATTGATCCCGGATCGGCAGTATAACCGTAATCAACTAGCTTCTGCAGAAAGGTTGTGTCGAAGTCCATGCAACTACAGGATACATAATATCGCTGGGCAGACTGATCAGACATACTATCTCTACTGGTAACCAACACAACATGACCTGCACCGGAGGCAGGAGCAGCAGAACCTCCAACTCCCTCTTCAGGGACCTGTGATCTCGTTATAGCAGGTGGAACCGGGTAGCGTTCCTTTAACTTATCATCCTTGAAACTACCATGATTAACGTTAAATTTATCACATTCAACCTTTACATTACCAAAGTTAACTGTAACCTTACCCAAAGAAGTAACAGTGTAGTTAGTCTTGAAATGCTGTTGCTTTCTGTAAATTCTACGCTTACCGCCCTTTAATCCGGGCATACCAACTGAACTGTAGCTAAACTGAGGGTCTACAAAGGCATCAAGCCTGTCTAGCAACCAGGTAAAGTTCTCAACTAACATAAATTTGTTTGCGGCCATAAAATTAATTAAGCCGTCAAGCAAGCAAACCTATTTTTAAGTTTCGAAGAAAGAGTAGGAGCAACGTACCGGATGCTATTGTTCTTAATCCAACTGACCAATTGAACTGAGGATAGAGTCTCTGACAAAGTGCCCAGGTCATTATCCTGATATGCCGACTCATTAATACGATATATAGCCTTATTCGGGAACCATGAATGTAACGAAGCGCACAGAGTATCCATGTTGTGCCCAGTCCCAGCATCAAGACATACATATATAGACGACCGCTTCTTAAATAGGTTAATCAGATGGCTCTCATTGTCTTGTCCAAGAGTCTTCCCAAGGAGAGCGACAGCATTAGGAAGCTTTGCGGCATCGAAAATACCCTCTGCAATAATACCAAGGTCACTAAACAGCATGCCTTCAGGAACCTTCGACTCAAATAAGATGTTTGATCTAGATACATCGGCGTTCTTATATCTTGAAGTAGTCTCGGGATCAATGCTACGAGCAGTGAAATAAATCATCTTGTCTGCAGAATCAAAGATAGGAAGAATTACCCTATCCCTATATTTAGGAGAATGAGACACTAGAGGACGATAAGAGTGAATCATATCTTCAGTCCAACCTCGACTCTCAAGATAGGCATACTGAGGATCTGTATAGATGACCTCTCGCACCGGGTTCAAATCACTTAAAATGTCGTGAGAAGACAAGTCGAGAGGTTTAAAACTCTTCAATCTACTACTCTCAGCAAGTGATAGATGATCCTCCAGTTTAGCTAGAAGATCAGGAAATTTATAAAGCTTCTTAATACTGCCCTTAAAGCCACAGCGGAAACAATTAAAAAGTCCCATCTCCACGTTGATGTAGAGTTTAGAGGATTTTCCAGGGGGGCACATAGGGCAATGAAGAATTATTTCCGACATAAGACCTTCGATAGAAACGAAACTTCCTTTAAAGGACGCTGGAGAATCTTAAAAATACAGGTCTTAGTAAACTCTAGGTCTAACATCTCCTGAGGGTACTTCTGCACTTCTATGTAGAAAGCATCAAGTAAAGGAAGAACATGAGTGTTACCAGAAGCCAACTCATCCCATACAAAAAGACCGAAGTCAAGAGTATCAGCCAGTTTCATCAAGTTATACTGCTCTTCTGTACAACGCTCTAGAATAAGATCTCGCATTATCTGATCCTGAAAGAGATCTTCTACGATATCAGTCTCTAGCTTCTTTAGAAGTTCCCGGATACCGTACTTGGCTTTGATAGCAGAGTTGGCATCATTCTTCAATATACCCTCTGTGAGGTCGTGGAATAGGCCAAGGACAGCTACGGAGTTCGCTTTGGTAACATCACCCTCATAGAACTCTAAGGCTATTAGAAAGGCAATTTGACCCACCCGTGCCGAATGGTCAGCAACGGACTGGGTACGAATGGTGCTATGACCGTGGAATCGCTTCACTCCGGTTAGACCTGCAATAGTGTCGATGAGGACACGTTGCTCTTGTGGCAACATAAAATGCTCCTATGCATTATAAGTATCGTCAGTTTAGACTGGAAGGTAAGTCGATTTCAGGCTAAAAAGCGTATTAACGGTAAACTCTAGATTAGAGGAACCTAGTAATTCCTTCACCTGATTGAATACTTCCTTTTTCGAAGGAGCCTCGTAAGTCTCCAACAGTTTTTTCAGGGTCAAGTGAACGGTAGTGCCAGTGATGTACCGGGAAGACAGTTCGATTAACTTGTAATTTCTACGAATTAGGTCGATATTAGCCGCTATCTTCTTCTCTAACTCGGTGTTACAACGCAAAGCAAGCATTTCGGCATATGCTAAGGTGTCCGACATATACAGAGCAAGAGACTCTTCTGACTCATTCTTCAGCTGTTCATTCATTAACTTGAATAAAGTCTTATATCCCAGGCGATCAATACCGTCAATATTGTCAGAAGTATCCCCAACTAAGGCTTTATAGAAGATATACTCACTGGCAGAGATGGTTACTCCACGGGTCTTAGACAGTTCAGAGAAGAATGCAGGGAAAGTATCCTTGGTAACATCCATCTTCTTGTAAGGAATAGAGCAAATCACATTAGAATCAGTAAGAAGCTGAAGGAAATCAGAGTCATTACTGAGAATAACTATCTTCTTGCCTAGCTTCTTCAGCTCCTCAGTGGCAATACCTATGAAATCGTCAGCTTCGATACCATACTCACTAAACACTGGGATGCGGAAGATGTCACAAAGGCGTAACACCGAAGATTTTAACTCAGCGAATAGAGTCGTATTAGGCTCGTTGAATGCGGCCATGGCTCCAGTACTAGCCTGGAATTGTCTATTTCCTTTATATTCTTCAAATAAGGACTTCTTTCTTAGAGATCCACCATTATCGAAGGTGACATAAAGCCTATCACACGCATATTTCTTAGCGCAGATAGTTAGTTGATGCATGAATATCTGGGCGCATGACTCAATTAGCTCTCTAGGAGTAAGTAAGTTGTTGCCCTTATTCTTGGCAAAGAGGATTCGGATAAGAAGGTTGTTACCATCTACGAGGATGATACTCTTCTCTCCAGTAAACTTAGGATTAACCATTGAATATTCCAGCCAATAGAGTCGAAATGTACGCATCGGACTCGTTATGTATAGTGTCGGCTGTTTTCGGCAAAGGAGTACTAGAAATACTGAACTGTTTTACTGAACTTTCTGGGAGAATCGCAAAAATTGAGGTTAAATCTACAGCCGGATAGAGTTTTAAATACTGTTTAACCTGGGTGGAGAGGGTTTTTATCTCTGCGAGGGTGGAGGTTTTGTGTGGAGACTGGGTTAAAAAGCGTGATAAACTGAGTTCTGGCGTAGATTGAGTAAGAGTTGTGGTGATTTTACCGAGAGAAGCAACATGGATACCGAAACCAGAAGTATAGAAATGGTGTAGTTTACCCAAAATGACCTTATCGAAGGGCAATAACTTGGGGAGTCGTGACAAGTGTAGAGTGAAGTCATTACCAGTACCGAGTAGAAAGAGGTCAGCAAACTCTGGCTTGGTCAGAAAGGCGTAACTAAGCAGTTTATGAGCCTGGGATATAAGGGATAGGCCAATCCCATTAGACCTGGAGAAGGAAGTGTTCTTATTCTTGTGCTTGGGCAGAGATAAAATGAACTTGGAGTCGAAAAAGAAAGGATCGGAAGACTGGTTGGTGAAGTTCAAGTACATTAATAATAGATATAGGTATTGCAAATTCAGATATTTGATGTGTTGTAACCCGAGTTTATTAATTATCTTGTTAGTCATAATAAATCTGCAGAAAAAGTCTAGCCCGGTAGCATTGTTATAGAAAAGAGAACGATTATTAGAGTCTATGGCTACGAAAGAGAGTTCTGCAGAGGTATTACTCATTGCCCAAGTAGACAGGTTATTAGTTACAATGCATATGGGTTGAGTAATTGTTCCAGAAATTTTCAGAGAATACACAAAGGAGGTCAAAGTATGTTCTATTACCGACACAGTGTATGAGTTTAGTACAGAAATGACATTTGCGGCATAGGGAATTTCAGCAGATGAGACTACTGCCAGTATTCCGGTAGGGAGACAGCTTTTACTCGTAGCATTTATCCATAATGTTACATATTTCTTAATGTCTATAGGAGTTTTAGAGTACTTTTGTCTGGATTCAAGGAGCAAACAGAAGTAGTCTATGTCCAAAAGAAGTACAGGTGGTACATCCTTTACCGATTTTAAGGTTCTTTCAGATAAGTGCTTTCGTCTATTTCCCAACTTATATCGGGAAGCGAAGGAATTTCTGAAAAGTAAGGAAGACATTATGATTTGGATATTTCTGAACTGGTTTTCAGTAGTAATATTCGCCCTAAAGGGCTAAAAGAGTTAGAAAGAGTATCTATAGTTATTTAAAGAGAAGTAAAGTAATAGTATTCATTCTTTCTTCTCCTCTCTTTCTTTATATTTATTTTTCCAACCTAACAAGGTTAGTATCGTATGTCCTCAAAAAAACTTTAGGGCAAAATAAAATATATTTTCGGCCTCATTTTTTCTGTGGCCTGTCCGATACTCTTAATGTAGGACGAATTAATAGTATAGCGACTCACAGAGGTCGCACTCATGGGAGGACGACTCCTCCCCTTTCATAGGAGCCAACAATGGCTACGAATTTCGCACGATTCAAGGAAAAGCTTGAGGCTAGCAAGGCCAAGAAAGCAACTACTGGGACTAACTGGTTTAAGGCAGAGACAGGCAAGCGGTATCAGCTCCGTTTCCTTCCCCTTAAGAACGAAGGTCTAGAGCTTCCTCTTACAATCTATCATCATCATGCAGTAACCTTCCCTGACGGTCATTTTGAGTCCGTTGCCTGTCCTAAGAAGCAGGATCTGGGTGAGTGTCCCTTCTGTGACCTCGCTTGGAAGACTTGGCGCAACTTCTCCAAGACTGAGAATGAGGCTTACCGTGATGCTTTCAAGAAGTTAGTAGTAAAGACGCATTACCTTATGGTCGCTTATGAGGCCGATCAGGTTGATGTGAATAATATCACCGAAGCCGACCTGAAGATTGTTCGTGCTTCGTCTAAGACCAACATGGAACTCATTGAGTCCAAGCTTGAGAAGGGCGTTGACTTCTGTGATTTTACAGACGGTCGAATTGTTGAGTACAGCAAGAGTAAGGCTACAACCAAGGGTGGATTCGATACCATCGTTCTCGATTTTGGTGACAAGTCCGTAGCTTTTGACGGTAAGAATGGTAAGAAGTACTTCGATGAACTTGTTGAGAAGTCTCCTGACCTAACTGCTATTGTCACTCCCATGGATTCTGAGGCTCTCAAGGCTAAGTTCTCTGAGTTCTCTTCTCAGCCTGTTGCTGGTGATGACGATGAAGATGATCGTAATCTCCTCGCTCCAAAGCCCGAGATGCGAAAGGCTCCTGTAAAGGTTGTACAGCCTGTAGTTGAAGATGACGGCGAGATTGATCTTGACGAACTTCGCTCACAGCTTGATTAGTATTTAGCATGTGGCCTTGATATGGGATAGTGAGTCCTGTATCAAGGCCACGCCTTTATGGAGATGATATGGCGTATGTAAAAAAGAGTGGTAAGTTAGATAAGGATCTGCCAGCCTCCGGTGCTGGTTCTTTTGATTATTCGGACCTAGGTGAGTTCCGTACTCAGCTAAAGAAGGAGTTCGGTAATAGTGCCGCTCTTGAGGACGATGACTTTGTAACTGATTTCCTTCCTACTAAGATCGAGCCTCTAGACTACCTGTTAGGTGGTGGTATCCCTCAGGGTAAGGTTACTGAGATCGTAGGTCTTGAGGGTGTTGGTAAGTCCTCCTTTGGTATCTATATGTTGGGCCAGATTCAGAAGCAGGGTGGCTTAGGTGTCTTGATTGATACTGAAAGTGGCGCTGGTGACCGTTTTAGGTTTGAAAACTTCGGTGTTGACACTAGTAAGTGTATCGTATCGGTTGAGGATCTTGCTGAGAAGGCATTTATGCAGATAGAGCGAGTGGCTAACTACATTTCAAAGAAGAATGTAAAGGCTCCTTCTCTATTGGTACTGGATTCTATTGCTGGTCTGACTACTAGGGCCGAGCAAGAAGCTGATATGGATCAACAGCAGTTTGCAGTAACTGCTAGAATGATTAAACGTGGCTTACAGCGTACTAAGATGGTGTGCCGGGAAACTAATCTCGCCGTACTTTGTATAAACCAAGCCAGAATTAAGATGGGTGGGATGGTAAATGCGTACACTGGGCCTGAGTATACGAGTCCTGGCGGTGATACTCTTAAGTATCTTGCAATTACTCGCCTGTTTCTTACCCGAGGCTCTATGTTGGGGGAGCCTAAGAAGCCGGAAGGTCATGTGGTTAAAGCAAAAATCATTAAATGCAAAACCGCCGCATCTCTTGGCCGTACTCTCCCCCTGCGTTTTTATTACGACAGTCGGGGCTATGATAGCGATCTATCTACTTATGACGTACTTAACGATGCTGGCGCTTTTGGTGGTGCCAAGTCTGCTTGGAAAACTATGATCATGCCTGACGGTACTGAAAAGAAGTGGAATAGTGCTAACTCCTTCCTAGAAGTGATGAATGGCTCACCTGAAAACCGAGCTCACTTTTCTAGTATGATGAAGAAGTGTTTCATTGAGCAGCATAACTTTGTGACTAGATCGGAAGATAATGAGGAACCTTTCCCTCAGATTAGCGAACAGCTTCCTTCTGAAGATTAATTATTTTTAGTACTGCGAGTTATAATTAAGCCTAACTAGAAAATAGTTAGGCTTTTTTATTATGTTTATTTTTATTTTAGTCGATACTACTTAAGTAACTTCATATAAAAGAGATAAGAATGGCTGAAATCACTGATGATTCGTATAGTCCTATTGAAGAAGTTTCAGTAGGAAGAGAAAAATCTGGCTACAGAGTTATTATGTATGATAAGCTTGAAGTAGAGCGACTTGAGAGAAATACTATACGTCTAATGATTGAAGATGATGCGAAGAGTAAGAAACCAGTTCCTCATTCGGATGCCTTTCTAATCAAAGCAATGGCCTTATTTCCAGACAGTTTCTTAGAGACTGAGGTTAAAAAGCGAAGAGGAAAGAAGTCTACATCGTATTTCATAGAGGATGTAGGGAAATATCTATGGTCTAAGTGGAAAGTATCCCAGGATTCAACGGACCGTAATAACTTTGTCTCCTATTGCTACACTTTAATCGATGGTGTTATCTTCAAGTACCAGAGACACAAGCACGGATTAGCGTACGAGGAGATTTTCCAAAGTGCTATACTGAAAGTAATACATGCAATGGATAAGTTCGATCCAGACAGAGTAGTAGGTAAGGATGATAAAGGTAAGGATGTATACGCCAGAGTGTTTACCTACTTTACCATGGTACTGAGCTTCGGTATCTGTACTATTACTATGGCTCATGGCGCTGAGAAGATTACCAATGTCTCTTATGATGCTATCGCCCGTACTATAGATTCACATACAGATGGCTTTACTGATGCTGCTGTAGTATATCAGGACTTTTTACTCACTTTAAACTCGATTTTACATGATGACACCGAGCAGTTTGACGATATAACTGATATGGACCGACTAGTTCTAGAAAAACTAGTCTTTTTATTAGGTAATCCTTCCTCCCATTCAGGTCTTGTTCACAACTTAGAGTACACTTTAAAGACAGAAACTGGACTTAAGCAAAAAGAAATTGCTTCGTGTTTAGTTAAGCTTCGTTCTCACTTCGGCCCGTTGCATTTTGCTACCCAAAAAGGCACTCTTTCTGAAGAAGAGTGAATTAATATGTACAGGTGGAGGTTGGTAACTACATTGAGTAATTAATTTATGAGTTATATCTGTAGTGATAGTAACTTATATTATTTAACCACTCTAAGTGTAGTTATCGAAATCCACCTATCTTAAGGTGGATTTCTTTTATGAATGATATGTTACCCGAATCAAGGAAACCAATGACTCCTCAGAAAGATTCCGGTGCCGCTAGAGTAGACAAGATCAATCGTATTGTAGATACTGAGATTTCTAAGATGTTTGATGATCTTGATATTGTCTCCTCTGACTTAGATGCTCTCATGTCTATATTAAAGGATAGAATGATTGAATCCACCGAAGCGAGTTTCCCAATTGCTCTTGCTCGCCTCGGGGAATTGCGCATGGACGCTATTAAGAAGAGAATCGATATTCTTAAGACCTTAGTAACTGATAAGGGTTCTGAACTACAGGCCAAGAAGAAGTCAAATTCGGGTGACCTGGACTCTATCCTGTCCGGAGCAGGGCTTGGTATGATGCTTGGTGCTAAACTCGGACAGTCCAACTACAGTCAGCCACCCTCTATAGTAGTAAGCACTTCAGCTTTTGATACCATTAATACCGATGACGCTGAAGTAGTTTTCGATACGGAGCAAGTAAATACCGGTAACATTCTTAAAGACAGCGACATAGATACCATCCTAGGTGAATAGTGGCTATAAATAACACAGGTAAACAGGCTCACGCTAAGAAATATATCTCTCAGTACGAGGATAAGACTCATCTATCTTATGAGCCAGAGCGTCTTGTATACCGATGGAGACAAGAAGGCTTCTCGCAGGAAGAGATCAAAGTAAAGCTCACTGAGTATATTAATAGTGAGAGACAGAAGTGTATCGACGATATTTCTTACTTCGCTGAGAACTACGGGCTTATTTCCGGCCCTGGCGGTTCTGGTATTATCCCATTCAAACTTGAGACGTATCAGAAGGACCTACTTAGATCATTCGCTTCAGATAAATACATCATCTGTAACAAGGCCAGACAGTTAGGTGTGTCGACTTCACTTATGTTCTATTCGCTCTGGTTAAGTATTTTCTCTTCTGGTAAGCGTTGTCTCGTAGTTGCACACAGAAAAGAATCTGCAGAAGAGTACATTACCAAGCTTAAAACTGCCTATGAGTTCCTTCCCGCATGGTTGAAACCTGCGTGTACCTTATATAGTAAGAGCACTATTGAGTTCGAAACCAAATCTAGCGTTAAGGCTATTACCTCCAACCCACACGCCGCCCGTTCATTCAGTGCTACCGTGTTCCTAGTTGACGAAGCCGCATTCATTCCCAAGTGTGACGAAGTAATCAAGGGTCTATTACCAACCATCTCGGCTTCTGACGGTAAGCTGATCGCTATTTCTACTCCTAATGGTAATAGTGATCAGAACTGGTTTTATACTACCTTTACTATGGCAAAGTCTGGAGTAAACGGTTGGAAGTGGTTTGAGCTACCCTGGACTGTATCATCTATCTTTACTAAGAATCCTAATTTTAGACAAGATCAGATCCGCATTGATAACGGAAATGTCGATAAGTTCAAGCAGGAGTACGAGGTCTGCTTCGATATTAACCTCAATTCCTTGTTCTCCCGTGAAGCCATCAATGCCTTTGAACCCTCCTCTGAGATTCTTAACAGGGCTTTTGGAGGTGTAACTTATGACGATACTCTATTTATATGGAAGACGGTAGAGTTTGGAGAGAAATATATCATTGGAGTTGACTGCGCCAGTAATAAGGCTTCGGCAAAGGACTCCACGTGCTTCCAAGTTATCAATGAGAACACCGTTGAACAGCATGCGGAGTATCTTGGCAAGCTACCAACTGAAGTATTTGTAGATATTCTCATCAAGACAGCCCGCCACTATAACAATGCCCTATTAATAATTGAGTCCAACACATATTCAGATATCGTATTCTATCTCTTAGAACAACGTGGATATACGAATATTTGGTATGACGTTAATGCCTCATCGCCCGGCTTCCAGACGAATAGACGAACCAGACCGCTCCTTATTGAGAAGCTACTCCTCTTTTTTAATAACACTATTTATATGGAGAGACTACGCTCCGCCAGGCTCAAAGTACAGATGACTAATTTCTCGGCTGGCACCTTATATGTTGATGCCTCAAGAAAGTTCGAAGCTACCCGTGGAACTAATGACGATGCTGTATTAGCTCTAGCAATGGCCCTAGTTGATCTTACGCCAAAGGAGTTTGTCCATAAGCCCTTGATGGACTTCAGTCTCATCACTGAAACTAATAGAATGGATAATCGAGGCGAGTATTCACATGATTATTTAGAATACCACTCCTCTAGAATGGGAATTTCGATCTCCGTCTTGGCTAATCGACTAAAGATATACCATGAGATCCGTTCTGGTGTATATGACGGATCCGGGCTTGAAACTATGGAGATAGAGCACCCAGTAGAAGCCTTTGAGCGAAACCAATCCACCAAGGATTTCATCGGTGTACCCTTAATAACTCAGTATCCACAAGAAAACTTAGACTCTATAAGTCTGCTGCCAACAAATAGACAGTTTACTTTTGACGATCTCTTTGACCCACAGTTCCAGAACATGATTCAATCTCATCGTAACTTTCTATATGGTAATACGGATTTCTAACACGGCTAATTAATTTTAGGATATGACTCAGCATGGCTATCACAACCAATCGTAACTTATTCACGGCAATTTCAAAATTGTTTCAGAACAGTAAAAGTAACGAGTTTACTGCAAGAACCTCTATAGATTCCGTTTTAGCGGCTACCACTAGAGAGATTGCACCTACTCCAATTATTGAACCTACTGTCATCTCGAACAAGGGAGTTGGACACGGATCTGTCTTTACTGAGGACGGTGTAGGTAAAAATTATCACAAATATCTTGAGCGTGAAGCCTTACGACACTCTCGTTATGGTATGTATGATAGAATGGATGCCGACCTCGTAGCTTCGGCTCTTGACGTATATGCTAATGAGTCTACACAAAAGAATGATCGTGGTAAGGTTATCGGTGTCTTCTCTCCTTCTCGCTATATACAGGATGAACTCACTGATCTGCTTAACGATACTGGTATCAACAATTCTCGTAGCTGGTCTATCCTCAGAAGCATGTGTAAGTATGGTGACCACTTCTGTGCTTTGAAACTCGACTCTATTCGTGGTGTCGTAGAACTAATGGATCTAGACCAAGTTTCCGTATATCGCCTTGAGCGTCTTGGTAAGCTTGAGGGATATATTCAGGATCTGGACATTTTAAAGAGTCAGGTTCAGCAGGGTAACATCACCTCGGGTGGAGCTAACCCTTATATCACTCTTAATACTCTCTCATTGCCCTACCTTACTGGCGACTCCTCCATCTCCCAGGATGACGAATCTCTTGTAATGTTCTTAAAGTATGAACTGGCTCACTTTAGACTTCGTGGTAAGGGCGCTTTCATGCCCTACGGATCTTCGGTACTTGATTCGGCTGTGGATGTTTGGAAGAAACTAGACCTTCTATTCGACTCACTCATCATTTATCGCTTAAATCGTGCTCCTACCCGCCTAGTTTTCTATGTCGATGTGGGCAATAACCAAGGCGCTGATGCAGAAAACATAGTTAAACGCCAGATTAATGCCATCAATAAGAAGGAATACTTCTCAAATGGCAAGCTGAATGAGCGTTATCAACTATTAGACATGAATGCCAACCTCTTTATTCCCATGGGTAAGGGTTCACAGTCTAAGGTAGACCTCTTAAACGGTGTTCAAAACATCGGAGATATTGAAGACGTGGCTTTCTTAAACAATCGCCTCTTCAGTGCTCTCAAAGTACCCAAGGCATTCTTAGGGTTTGAGGGTGACGTATCTTCAAAGGGCATGTTATCCCAGCAGAACGTTACTTTCGGTAAGGCTATTCAGAATATCCAAGAAGACTACCTAGAGACGATAAAGAATATCTGCTTGATCCATCTGGCTATTCGTGGCATCTCTAATGTTGATGAGATTAAGTCATTCGATCTAGTCATGACTCGCCCTTCTTATATTGAAGAGAAGGCCAAGACTGAATTAGAAGCCGCTGCCGTAAATCTCGCAGGTCAATTCAGAGGCTTTGGTGTCAATACTAGATGGATTGCCAAGAATATCCTTCATAGAACCGAAGGCGAAATTATAGAAATGTTCAAGCCAGATGATCTACTCCCAGCCCAGCCCAGTATGGAAGGCGGCATGGGTGGTGGAGGTGGCATGCCTATGGGTGATATGGGAACTGACTTCGGCACTCCTGATATGGGTGGAGGTGCTCCTCCTGATATGGGTGGAGGTGCTCCTCCGATGGGTCCCGCTGGTCCTGCTCCTATTGCTCTTCCCGGTGCTCCAGTCCAAGGTGGTGCTCCACTAGTTCAGTCTCGCCACACTGAGGGTGAGTTACTAGTAGAACACAACCATACCATCCTCTCTGCTACCTCAATAAAACTAGAGCTAAAAGAATACATTGCTTTAATTAAGGAAAATGGGATTGTAACTCCAACAGATTCAGCACAATCTTTTGGTATCCCATTAGTCGAAGTGAAAAATTTACAACTGACAGAACCAGAAGCTATCTTTTTAGATTAATTTTACGTAATTAAATTTTGAATCTCTTTTAAATAGGGTTTTTACTCATGAAGCTAAATAATCTACTCAGTGTTCTTCGTGGCGGCAACTTAGCACTCGGTCAGAAGTTACACAACCTCCTAACAGAAGACTGTGTAATTCTTGAATATACAGATGATGCAGTATTATTTCACAAGAATAATCATCTAGTATTAGCCAAGTTTAAGCATAATCTCTCCGAATCCAGACTATCCGCCGAGGATGTTCTAGATAACGAAGTTTTATACGTTTCCGGGACGGATGCCGAAAAGGATCTCAAAAATTCTATGCTATCTATTGTAGATAGCCTAGTAGAAGAGAACTATGTATCCGCTGAGGAGGAACTGGCTCATTTCTGTGAGCAGTACTTCCAATATTCCCTGTTAAAGAGACGATATCCTTCGCTGTTTACAGAGAACCTCGCTAAGAAGTCAAAGGGATTGGCCGTTAGACGTGCCGCTGCAAAGCAAATTCCCTCGTTCCGTTCTGACATTTTTAGTTTAGCTACTATTAATGAGTCAGTTATGGACGCTTCCGAATATGTTTCCGTTGTAGAGACTACTGGTTTAGTGTTGGCCTTAGGCAAGAAGAAGATTCTTCCTATCGTATTAGATGCTCTCCTAGGCAACCAGGAATTAGCCGAGCAGATTACTACTCGTCTATATGACACTGTTACTTCACTAACTGAAGCAAATAAAGATCTAATGGGTCTAGTATCCTCTGGCTATGATGTAGAGGGCGGCAAGTTTGCTGATGAAGACGAAGAGGATCTAGAGAACGAAGACCTAGAAGTTGGTGAAGACGAGGATAGTGACCTTGACTTAGATGACCTAGATAGTGAAAATGAAGAGGGTTCAGAAGTTGGTGAGTTCTCAGAATTCGATCCTTCAAAGTTAAGTGACGAGGAAATTAAGACTCTTCATGTTGATATTTTGAAGTCTTTCCTTGGTGCAATGAGTGAGTTCGTTGGTCGTGAAGCCAGCAACCCTGAGAATGACGCTGTTGATCCCGATCTTGATGAGAAGCTTAAAGAAGATCTAGACAAGCTTGATGAACTTGATGTTACTGATGAAGAGCTCTCACGTATTGAAGCTGATTGGCAGCCTGTTCTTTCCTTCTTCCTTGATTCTGACCTCTATAAGTCCGATCAGGATCTTGGTGATGATGAAGTCTCACTTGAGAATGTAGTTGACGGCGGTGAAGACGTTGATTTAGAGGGTTCCGGCGAAGATGAGTCAATGGAAACTCCTGAAGAGGAAGCTACGGAAACTCCTGAAGAGGAAGCTATGGAAGACTCAGAAGGACTGGAAGAGCCCCTACCTGAAGAAGAGCCCCTACCCGCTGAGGAAGAGGAATTACCTCCCGCTCCCCGTCCAGCCCGTAAGCCTGCTCTCAGAGTATAAGGAATAACATGGCCTCCTTTCTATTAAATGAGTTAACCTCTACTACTAGTAATTTTGAAGTACTAGAAGAGAAGATTTCTCCTACATCCTCTTGGAAAAGCCTTAAAATTAGAGGCGTGTTTCAGAGAGCTGATGCAAAGAATCAGAATGGTAGAATCTATCCTTATAAGGTACTAGACAAGGCCATTCAAGAAGTAAACGAAAGTCTCAGTGCTAGAAATATGTTTGGTGAGTTGGATCATCCTAGCGATCAAAGTCCAACTGTATCTCTCAAGAACGTCAGTCATGTTGTTACTACCCTGAGATTCCAAGGTAGCGATCTGATTGGTGAAGCTGTAGTATTCGATGATCCCGGTCCCTCTGGAACGCCAGGCGGTAGATTACTGGGTGCTTTAATTCGCAATAACTGTACGGTAGGTATCTCAAGCAGAGGTTACGGTGCTGTTAATAGTGACTACGATGGTTCTTCGATAGTGGAAGAGTATAAGTTAGTGACTTTTGATTGTGTTCATGATCCCAGCACACACAAGGCGTTTATTGAGCCTGTCAATGAAGGAACTGACTTCAAGCGTAAGTTAAAACAGGCGCTTGATGAAAAAGAATTCATTGAACATCTTAGAAATGAATTTTCGTCAATATTTAAAAAGTAATTAACTTTTGTAGGTGTCCAATATGAATATACAAGAAATCAAGGAATTACTAGCCAACCCTGCCGTACGACAGGTCGTTGAGGAACAAATCAACGAACAAGTCAAAGCCAAGCAGCTTGAGTTAGACAAGAAGATGAACGGCTTGGCACAGGATGTCAAGAAGCGTGAAAAGGAATCCTTCTTACTAAAGAAGACTATTCTTGCTAAGGCTAATCTTTTCGAATCGAAGCTTAAGGAATACTATGAATCAAAATTCCAAGAAGCCAAGAAGAAGCTTACTAAGGAAACTTATGACTTTATCAATGAGTCTGTTGCTTCCGTAGTAAAGAAGATTGAGCTAGATGCCAAGGATAACACAAAGGCTGCAAAACTTGAGGAAGCTTTCTCACAGGCCATGCGTAGTCTTGTTCCTTTTGTAAATGTCAACGAACTGACTGAGTCTAATTCGTCTAAGATCGATGAACTGACTAAGAGAGTAAATGATCTTATCAAGGAAAATAAGCAACTAACTGGCAAAGCCTTCAATGGTGAGCTTCATGAGTTAGTAGTATCCGAATGTGCGGGTTATCCGGTCGACAAGATGGCCGTTATCTATAGAACCGTCACTAAGATGGCTCCCAAGACTTTAGTCGAAGGCAAGCAAGCAATTGATGCCGTTAAGGTCGCACTAAAGCAGAAGCAAGATGAAGCTGCTCAGATTAATGAATCTGCTGCTAGACAAACCGAAGTAAAGGAAACTGCTCCTGCCCGTGCTCGTCTTAAGGTAATGGCAGAAGACATTAAGAAAAAGGAAGCTAAAGCCGTAGTTGAGGAAAAGGCTTCCATGGTAAGTGCTGGCAGTTACGACATTTACTTAGGCGAATAAAATAATCTGTTCTAACTTCAACAAAAAAACAATAATTAACTTTATCAGGAGATAACCATAAATGTTTAACAATCCCGGAAATTTAGAACCCCTACATGAGGAAACAGTTCGTAAGATTCTTGCTCGTGACGAAGAGGCCGCTAAGAAGGCTGGTAAGGCTTCCTTCTGGAAGACTTTCAACGAGAATCTTGAGGGCGTAATTGGCGATAAGGACTTCCGTAACACCGTTCTACTTCACGCTGTTAAGTCCCTTCAGTACGCTTCACGTCAGAATCCTTTGATGGAAGCCACCACTACCTCAGCTACTTCAGCTGGTGGTTACAACAAGGCCATGCTTCCCACCATCATCACCCGTGTATTCCCCCAGATCGTTGCTACTAAGTTCATTGCAACTCGTCAGCTAGACGTTCCTACCCAGCTCATCCAGACCTTCCGCTTAAGCCGTAACACCACTAAGGGTGCTACTACTTCCGGCGATGAGTTCTTCGATCCCAGCCTGTACAAGAATCGTCCTGACACTGGCACCAAGCAGTACAAGGAAATGGCCCGTGGTATGGATGCTTTCTACTCCAGCCAGAAGGTAACTGAAGCAGTTGCCACCGCCGTTGCTGCTACTACCGCCGTTTCAAAGGCTCTGACCTTTGCTACTAACGCCTCCACTGGTGACGCTCTCGTTGCTAACAGCATCGTTGTTTACGCTGTAAGCAATATTGATCCCCGTAACCGTGTTGCCGTTGCTCACCAGACCGCTGCTGGCACTCTTTCAGCTATCACTGGCTTCACTGGTGTTGGTACCGTCACTGGCGCTACTCCTACCTATACTCCTGCCGCTGGTGATACTACTGATACGACTGGTGCTATCCCTGCTTACCTTATCGGTCTCGGTGGCACTGGCATTATTGGTTTCGCTACTTGGCACTATGAGTTTGAGTACCAGTACAACCAGGAACGCAATAAGAATCTCTCCGAGATTTCATTCAAGATGAGCACCATCAATGCAGTAGCTAAGAGCCGCAAGAACTTCGCCCAGATCTCTGCCGAAGCCATTCAGGATCTCGAAGCTTACTCAGAAGGCAAGCTTGATGCACTGAAGGAGCTAGTCTCAGGTATGACTGAGTCCATGGCCCTTGAAATTGACCTTGAAATCATGCTCGCCATGATGAGCACCGCTGGCAAGACTTCCGTCTATGATGCCAAGTACGGTGACAACAAGTTCCGTGGTACCACCATGCAGAAGAACCAAGAGCTCGTTCACCGTATGAATTACCTTTCAAACGACATGAGCATCGACTTCCTCCGTGGTGAGGGCATGTTCGCCATCACTCATCCTCACGTGTTCACTCTCCTCCAGAACACCAATGAGTTCAAGATGACTTCGCTCAACGACCACAAGGCCCAGGGCAACTTCGACATCCAGGCCGAGAAGTTTGGTACCGTAAACAACTTCACCGTTGCTAAGGCTCCTCAGTTCCCCTTCTCTGATCGTATTCTGATGGGCTTCACCTCCAAGGATCTAGCTAAGGCTCCCTATGCTTACTTCCCCTTCGTGACTTACCTCACCCCTCCCTCAATCGACGTGATGAGCGGCGACCTCTTCAGTTCAGTGGTCGGTCTACAACAGCGTTACGATCACCAGCCTCTACTTGATGGTGATAAGGGTCTTGGCGTTCTTACCGTCAACAACCTCTACGACACTTCAGTATACGGTTGATCGTAGTAAGCAAGTAATTAAAGAGGGCCTGAGAAATTGGGCCCTCTTTTTTTATTAATTAAATATACAGGTGCTTAATGACTAAACCCACTATATTTACTCAGATTAACGAGGCCTATAGTTCTATGACTAATCCTTCCGATGTATTGAAGGAAGGCCAGGACTTCCTTGGCGCTGTACCGGCTCCTATTGTTGGTTCCGATCCTAGAACTAGACCTTTATCTCAGGAAGATGAAAATATTCCAGATGAGCAAGAGGATCCTACAGTACATGACGATATACTCTCCTCTTTTGATTCCATTTTCGAAAAGCAATTTTCACAGGCTCAAAAGAATGTTCTTCGTAATCGATTAGCTGGAAAAAGTAGAGCAATGATAGCAAAGCAATTCAATACTACTACACATGCTATTTATGTAATTGAAAAATCTATTATAGAACTTCTACAATCAGCTCTATCAAAAGAATTTCCACACCTAAATCGAGTCACTAATCCTAGTTTACTGGGGTTGAACGATACCTCCAGAAAAGCTAGACCAGCAAGAGTCTCCACCATAGATTTACCTGAATAACCCTACGCTTTCCATCTAAATGGCCGATACTACTATAAATAGGGTATCGGCCATATGATTTATAGGATTGGTAAAATATACGGACTACTCAAGGTTTTAGCACTCGACACTACGAAAAAGAGACGCTCTTTTCATTGTCAGTGTTCATGTGGTAATATGCTGTCAGTTAGAAGCACGGATTTCATGAGAACTACCTCTTGCGGTTGTTTAGTCCGAGAACTTAGACTAAAGAAAAAAGAGAATAACCCCAGTACTTGCTTTGGCTCTAAGAGAGAGCGACTGTTCTACTACAAAGCGACTCGTAATCTATTTGAAGAGATCCGCCATAGAGATAATCACCATTGCGTATTCTGTAGTGCTGAGACTAACCTTCACGTTCATCATATATTAAGAAAAGGTCAGTATCCTCAGTATCGTTTATGTCCAGAGAATCTAGTTACCTTATGTGAGAAATGCCATCTCTGGTCTGCTCACGGTGGAAATACTAGTACTTGTGATATAGATATTGCAAATGAATTATTACACATAGTATTCGACAACTCTCGAACTTATACTGTAAACCCATTAGTTATTAAAGCAACACTTGAGTCCTTTAAGGGAGTTTTATGAGTTCAATCATTATGCCATCAGCCCGAAATAGTAATAGTTTGAGAATAGCGTTTTCTGGTAAGATGAGAAGTGGTAAGGAAGAAGCGATGAAGTTTCTAAATGAGAAGTATTTTGGCCACGCAGCCTTTGGTATTAACTTTGCAGATCCTCTTTATACCTTATGTAACACTGTTCAGGCTTATTGTGGATTCCCTGTAGAGAAGGATAGAGGTCTTCTTCAGTTCCTTGGTACGGATTACGGTAGAGCAAAGGATCCTGATGTATGGATCAAGAAGCTTTTTGCTGATATTGAGTGTTACCATAGAGATAAGACTGTTATGATTGGTGATGCTAGATTTGCTAATGAGATGGATGCTTGTCGAGAAAGAAAGATTCCAGTCATTAAGATTGAAGCAAGCGATGAAGTTAGATTAGCAAGAGGCGCTGATAGGGATAAACTTCACCACTCTTCTGAACTGGATATGGATACCTATGAGAACTACGACTTCATAGTTGAGAACAATGGCAGTTTAGTTGAGTTTCACGCTAAGTTGGATATTCTTTTTGGGGATATTCTTTCCCTCGTAACTAATATGGTTAGACCCGCACAAACTAATGCCGCCGGATCTCCATTAAAGATAGAACTAATTGATGAAGTACTTGCTCAAAGCGGTATTTCTTCGGGTGTTCGTATTACTGCCAGCGGTTTGTATTTACCCTGATTAAATAGGTTAATTAAGTTTATGGCGAAACCTAAGAAAAAGCTAACTAAAAATGAATTATACAAGGCCATGAAAGGGACTAAGTCTCCCGCTCATGCCACTAAGGTCATTCCGAATAAGAAGAAACACAACGCCAAACCTGGAATCGTTGTTCAGTTCGATAATTCGGATATTGGTATCGGTGATTAATTGTGCCGGACAGTCAGCGATTGGATGTCGTATAAACAAAATGAATTAATTGTAGTGGTTTAATAATAGTTATTGCCCCGTTTCAGTAGTTCAAACACCTAGAAGGAGTAACACATATGTCTGAAAGGCTCATGGGTTGGACGTCAAATGTCCAACTGCCCAAAGCACTTAACCGTTTCGAAGTTTTATTCTCTGACGATGACCTTCGTCTAACTTGCCACAGCGCAACCATTCCAAACTTTACTGTCGGTGAGACTCCTATCGCTCGTATGCATAATGTATACAAGGTAGCTGGCGCACAGATTAAGTTTGAAAAGGTCGACTTCAAGTTCTACGACTTCGTTGACAATAAGGCTGGCAAGAAGATTGATGATTGGTGGAAGCAAGTTTATAATATCAACACTTCTTTAATGGGCTTTCCTGGCCAGTATAAGAGAAACCTTACCCTTCTGATGTATGGTCCTGACCACTCAGTAGTTGAAAGTTGGTTGTTAGTTGGTTGCTTCCCTACCAGTATTACTCGTCAGCCCCTTGATTGGAAGACTGGCGATGCTGTGCAGGAAGTATCGCTCTCGGTTTCAATTGACGAAGCCAAGTTAGTACTCTCTGGATCAGCTACTTAAGCATATGAATTCTTTTGAAGACTGCCCCGATTATTTTTAGTCGGGGTATTCTTTTGTAATTAAATGTGTGTGAGTTCCAATAATTAAGTTTAGTAACACTTATAGCCATTAAAAGGAAATTAACAATGACAACATTCGTTTCAGCAGGTGTTTATTCCGTAGAGAAGGACCTAAGTCAGTACGTCAGTGACCTTTCCTCTACCATCCTAGGGTTAGTAGGCACCTCTGAAATCGGTCCCACTAACACTCCTGTTCTAATCACTTCACCTCAAGAATACAAAGATATCTTCGGCGGTATTAGTTCAAAGCATTACATGGGATACGCTGCTGACGCTTACCTGAAGAAGGGCAACTTACTTTGGGTAAACCGAGTAAGTCCTTCAGATGCCTCCAAAGCAATCAGTGCCTTCCTACTACCTAGCGGGTATTCTAACTACGCTGGTGACTGGGTTCTTTCGGCCCAGACTGCTACCGATCTAACCTTTACTCTTAGCGATAGTACTGGAGTAACTGGTGCTGACAAGGTAGTAAAGCTTGACTCTTCTACTCTTATCCCTGGTTTTGACTTTACTGACTCCGCTCAGACCGCTTATGCTAATGGTAAGCTTGGCGCCGATCTTTCAACCTTCGTAGGTAACTCTGCTATTGTCGGTAATGTCTTTACTGTATCTCTCGGTTCTGGCCGTGGCACTTCAGCGTCAATCACTTCAGTAATTAACGATGGTGGCTCGCCTGCAGTAACCGTACCTATCTCAGCCTTTGCTTCAAATAACTCTCCTGCTACAGCCTTTGCTACTGGCTCTATCGTAGCTTCAGCTGCTGCCGTTACTAGCACGTTAACCATTGGTATCACTGCTGATGCCCGTCCTATCAATATCGTAGCATCGGGTGTAAAGAATACAGCAATGGTCACTTCTCTAAAGGCTTTCGACTTCTCCGTACTAGAGACTACCTTGAGCACTCCTCTTGGTACAGCCCCTACCGCCCTAGTTGGTACTCTTCCCTTAGTAGCCGCCGATGCTTCCTACAATATGGACCTGATCGCTGCTTGGGTAGCTTGCTTACTTGCTGCTTGTAACTCAACTGCCAATCTTGCAGCACACACTAGTTTGACTGCTTGGCTCACTGTAGTTAAGTACACCCTAGCTTCTGGTCTATTCGGTATCGGTTCTGCTACTGGTGGTGTTAAGAGCGTAACAACTCTTAAGGATGCCGCAAGTTTAGTAATCGAGGTTCAGCTTGAGTCTGTAGTAGCTGGCGTTAACGGTATTTCTGATTATCCTTCAGTTGGTGCCGGTACTGGTTTAGTTGTTGTTTCTCAGTCAATCTCCGGTAAGTTTACTACCTCAGCCTATCGTCCTAGCTGGAAGATGGAGTCTGCTGGTGCAGTATTTGTACCTACCGTAATCAAGATCTCAAGTCTTGGTGAAGCTGATGCAAGCAACACTGCAGTAACCTTGACTATTGATGAGACTAATGTAACTACTCAGCAAGAACAGAACTACACTCTTAAGGTTTATGAGCGTATTGCTTCTACTAACATTCCCTCAACTTCATACAGATTAGCTGACTTCCAGTTAGTTGAACAGTTTGACGGTACTATTGCTAGCATTCAGTCCAAGGTAGTATCTGCTTCACGTAGAATCGCTCTGAAGATTGACTATTCAACTACTGATTCGGTTAACATTACTACTGGTGTTGTTACTCCTGGCGTAACTACCGATAGCTTAGTTCACACTCCTGTTCTCATCACTTCCGAGACTGGTATTGGTGCTGCAACTTGCTTCACTGTTACCTTAGGTGCTGGCGGTTACGATATGACCCTAGTAAATACTTTAGTTGGTGGCTCCCCCGGTACTGTGGTTAACAAGTATGATATTATCGGTGATGCTGCTCTTAGAACTGGTATCTATGCTTTCGCTAATCCTGAAATGATTGATATCAATGTCCTTTCTGCTCCGGGTTGGTCCGCTGATCCCGCAGTAGCCAAGGCCATGACTGCCCTAGCCGAGTTCCGTGGTGACGCAATCGCACTGATTGATTCTCCCTTTGGCCTAAGTGTTCAGAACGTTGTCGATTACAGAAAGAACATCCTAAATATCAATAGTTCCTACTCTGCCATGTACTACCCTTGGGTTAAGATTACCGATGCTGTAAATAAGAAGGATATCTTTGTTCCTCCCACCGGTATGGTAGCTGCTCAGTATGCTTACACAGATCAGGTTGCTGACGTATTCTACGCTCCCGCTGGTAGAACCCGTGGTACTCTGACTGAGGCTCTTGCTGTTGAGCGCACTCTTACTCAGGGCCAGCGTGACATTCTTGCTCTTAACCAGATCAACCCCATCCATTCTGAGGCTGGTTATGGTATCTATATCAAGGGCCAGAGGACTCTACAGACTGCAACTACTGCTCTTGACCGTGTAAATGTTCGTAGACTCCTTCTCAAGCTTCGTAAGGTTGTCGCTAGTGCTTCTAAGTCCTTCGAGTTCGAGCCTGGTGACTCTATTACCGCACAGAAGCTCAAGCAAGTAGCTGAGACAGTTCTAGAAGATCATCTCCGTAGAGGTGCCATTAACAGCTACACAGTTGATGTTGGTCCTAATGTTAATACTCCCTTAGTTCGTGAGAATAACGAACTCCGTATGAACATCAGTCTTGTTCCTACTAAGACTGCTGAAGTAATTATTGAAACGTACTTGATCCAGAATCAGGGCGGTGGTATTAGTTTAGTATAGTAGAACGTTATTGGTAAAGTATTACTGATTCTGGATTATAAGAGCCGACCTAAAAAATCGGCTCTTATTTTGAATTAAATACATACAAGGATCGCTTCATGCCAGATCTGTTTCCAGGATTTACTCCTCCTACTGGGTTCACCCCAGCTCCTTTGGTCAATAGTTCACTAGGAAACTTATCCATACCCTCGTTAACTCCATCTCAGCAATTTGGTGGAACTTTGGGAACTACGGATGGGGTTACAGTAAATCCTACCTTTACTGGTATGGGTGGAAATTTACCAGAGAATCCTGACTTCTCTATACCACAAAACGATGGTATGACTTATGCTAACCCTGATGGTTCTCTCTATACTCCGTATCCTACTACTGGTAACATTAATGAATCTGGCTATTCAGTTCCATCATCTCCTGTAAATACTGGATGGGCTCCCGGATTAGCCAATATCACCACTAACTTTGATTACAGTAAATATACTTCCGCTGAATCTGCTGCTTCCTTCGGTTCTGCAGTACCTACGGCAGGTCAATCTATAGTAAATGGATTAACAAGAGCATTACCAGCAGGATTTAGAACTGACGTTCAGTTAATTTCAGACTTTAGATTAGGTACTTTCTTACGTAGACACGGTAACTTAACGGGTGACCAAGCCTCGATGCTTGACGGTGCTCTTGATTTTGTAAGAAGCGACTCAGCCTCCGTATCTCCACATGCTAACTTTTCTATTGATTATACTAAGAATTTTATTCCTATTATTATAAAGACTCAGTTTAATATAGATAGAACTACTGAAGGTAATCCAAAGCCTTTTTATATCGTCTTTGATTCTACTCCAGAGGCTATCAGTTTTAGTAAGAGTGCTTCCTGGAATCCGCAATCGTTCTACGGAAGACCTGAACCTGTTCAAATCTATGCCTCCTCTGGCTCTGTTTCCTTTAGTTTAACCGGTACTTTCTTTTCAGTAAATGCAATAGATCATAATGATAAATTAAATTTATCTAATCGTTTGTTGGCTCTAACAACTCCATCTAAATACCATTTAATGCCTTCCCCAGTAGAAGTTAAGATAGGTGAATGGAAACACTTACGATGTATTGTAACCGATGTAAGAGTAGACTATAAGGGACCTTGGTGGATTCCCATTATGGATGATGTTGCTAATCCTCTCACTAAACAATCCTCTGCTAACCAAGCTATTAATGGATCCACCGAACGAGTTACCACTCCATATATGCTTCCTTCACATGCTCCTTATATCTATGAAGCCACTTTTAACTTTACTGTAGTTAGTGAACTTAATAGTGTTCAATATGCTGAAGATATTATGAAGTCAGGTTGGAACGGTGGCCTGGGAACGGTATCTAGTAATGCATGGACTGCTCAGATTACCTCGGATGCTATACAAACCAATTCGACGTGGAATGCAATGAAGGGCGATAATAATATAGTCTCTGGCGGTATTATCTACAACAACACTAGAGAGAAGATAGATGATAGTACTTGGAGTAATATAGAATATCTTCGAAGTCTTGGATTGGCTCAAGATACTAGTGGAGGAACTAATGTTGGGCCTATGGGCTTGATTACTTCAGGACTAACTGCGTCAATTACAGGGCTTATTAATAACCGATTCGGTAATCAAATAAGTAGGATACTAGGTAAATAATGGCCTCAACTCCGACTCCGCAACAAGACTATTGGAAAAATTTTAGAGACTCCTTTAGAAAAACTAACTTTGAAGAACGCTCTACTGCTAACGTAGCTAAGAATAATATCAAAGCTATTGATGACTTTCTAATTAGATTTATGTCTGGGGACGATAGAGCACAACTTGAAAAAGATCAAGCAAGAACCGAGACTGCTAATAAAACTCCATTACCTTCCTATAACGTGCGTACGCCTCATGTGGATGTATGGATTAATGGAGTCCATGTAATAAAGCAAGGACAAACTGATGCTATTCAAGTTGATTTTAGACCCAGAACACCCGAGGAGCTCGCTAATCTCAGTCCTGAAGAGTTAATCAATTCCACAGTTCCTAATTTAGATGTCTTCTTTAAAGATCTAAATCTAGATATGGCTTTTGGTGGTCCTTTAGGCGCTGTAAAAGGAACGCTTACTTTATTTTCTAGAGATCCGTTAGACTTTTTAAGTTTCTTGTATGACTTTGCTTCGGATCTAGATTCTTGCGATGGCCTACCTTCTGCATCCATTCAGTTTGGATGGAATATTGCATCTCCTCAGGGAGCTACTTCTCCTAATAATGGATCTACTTTACTAAGTCCTAAGCTAGATTTTCTAGTAATGAATGTTGCTATGTCAGATCCCTCAGGAGAAATGCAAGGATCTACATTTACTCTTACTCTACAAGATACCGGTTCCGCTCTCTATGACAATGCTGCTGGTGACTTTGCCGTTATTTCGGAATACCCTCAACAACAACTACGCATCATAGTAGAAAAGTGTATGGGAGTAAGATTGTTTACTTTGGATGATTTCTTGGGTGACCAATCTGAAGCTATTGCATCTACACGTCCTGATTATGCTGATTATACTAAACTAGATCCTAACGATGCTGGTGATCTGATTATATTAAACCAGCTAGCGGAGAAACTAAAGACGGATGAACTTAACAATACTGGAACCTCTACGGAAGCTGAGATTAGAACTACTAAGTCAGGTGTTACCATTACAGCTAAACCAGATACGGCTACTACTGCTGAGTTTACTGAAGCCTCTGTTGACAGTTTATCACTGGCGGGTAAAAAAGAACTAATTGGGCGTATGTGTATAACTGAGGCTCATCCTAGAGATTTCGGATGGCAGTCAAGCGGTAAAACTATAAGTATGGAAAAGTATAGGCGGGACGCTAAAGTTTATGCTTTTATGAAGGAAACTTTGGCTTTCTATCCAGCTTATGCCAATGTTGCACAGTTCCAGCTCCCAGAAAATGGTGGAGTGGTTGGACTTCTACCCAGACTGGTATGGGAAGTAAATGGAAGTATAGTTACTTACGAAGGTAACCCAGCATGGTATTATCCGGTAAGACCTACGTTACTTCCGGCAGTAGAGCATTTGTCTACTTGGCTATTTGCAAATAAACAAAGAGAACTTTCACATAACTATATGGTAGATCCTGTTGCAATATATACAGACGCAGCAAAAGCGGCTATTAGGATTTACGGTCCTTTGTTTACTCTCGGTACTGCACTAAAGGCAGATGTTCAGAGAATTTTCAAGGAAACAGAAGTAGCTACTCCAAGCATTATTGATGTCATTAAAAAATATAATACTGCTAATGCTGATATGGTTAGAAACGCTTTAAAATCTATTTATGATCAAACTCCTTCATTGTTTACTAGAACCTTTTTCTTAAACGGAATGTGCCCATCACTAAGAATGAATAGTAAATCGTTTAGAGAAAGTATTGAGTCTCTTGTATCCAGAATTCAATGTAGATGGTATCCCGTATCTAACTCACAACTACAAAAAGAACTTGATTCTAGTACAGCTCAAGCAACTGATGCAGAAGTATACGAAGCCTATAAGAAATGGAAAGCTGAAGTTGAGCGTAACCCAAGTTCTCCTACCGTGGACTCTCTTAAAGCAGCATATGACACGGCGAAGAATAGAAAAGCTTACGGCTGTAGACTTATTTATGTATCCGGAGTCCCTAAATCATTTAAAAATACATCGGATAAAGTGTATATAAACGACTCTGATTTGACTGATGGTGCGTTTGTTTTGATTCCAAATATTAACCCTCTGCATATTAATGATAGTGAAATTCCTTTAATTTATGGCCCCGGCGGATCTAACTATCCTTATTTATATGGCGGCGCTCAGAATATAAAACAAGTATTATTAGATAAGAGTGGTAGACTTCCTTCTATGTATGGCGAAGTAATAGATGCGAAAGTTAACTTTAATTCCATGACCGCTCTCATTGCTGGTAACTTTAGTGAGGAAACTGCTCTTGCTGAAGCTGGACAACGTATGTCTAAGGTAACTTCTCTTCCGGATGCTACAGTTACTGCTAAAGAAACTCCTGAACAGAAGGCCGCAAAAAGAGCGTCAAGAAAAGAAAAGTTAGAAGCTTGGATGAAGAAATACTATCCAGATTTAACAGGAACTACTTACGAAGCTAAGTGTCGAGAAGTAATAGAAGCTAACTTAGCAAACGGAGTTAGAAAAACTAAGAATTTTGCTCAGTATGCTACAGTTTATCAGGGTAGGAGAAAATTGTATAATGCGGACCCAGTAAATACTCCTGCGTCTGAGAGAACTTTTACTAATCCGGTACATCCCAAAGAATCTGCGGTTGACTTCTTAGCCCAGCGTTTAGGTAATATGTTATACAGTGCGACTTCAGTTAGCTTGGCTGTTATGGGAGATCCTTTCTTAGTTAGACAGGGTATTGGTGCTTTTGAACTACTCCATTACTTTGTAGATAAAAAAGGAACGGGACTAAGATTTAACTACTTATTAAGTGGTACTTATTTAGTACAGTCTGTAAACCATAGTATTTCATTGGGTTCATATACCACTAATATTAAAGCGTTTAAGATACCTCCAGTAGAGGGTACTTTCAGTAAGCAGTTAGACAAGTGGAGAGTTAAGGGCGTTCAAAATATAGGCAGTACCTCGGTAGCCCTCAATCCAGAAGAGAGAACTGCACTAGAAGATATATTAACTACAAGTATTGATTTAGAAGATTTTGAGGCACATTCAGCTACTAGAATCACTGCCGGAACCGTTATAAATACAGAAGTTAATAGTACTCCAGCTAACTCCTTAGCAGAGATCAATAAATTCTACTTTGGTATCGGATAGCAATTAATTTTAGTTAGGACTTTACACGATGGCAGAACCAACCACTCCACCTACTACCCCGCCAGCTCCTAAACCACTTGCTGGAAGCGACGATGCTTTTACTAAGATGTTTATTCGTCTCGGTATGGCTACTTCAGCTACTTTTGAAGAGGACGTAAAAAGACCTCTGACTAAATTAGAAGCATCTATTCAAAAGTTCCATAATAGCACTCAGTACAAGGATAGCTTTTTCTCTAAGCTTTCTTCTGATGGTAGACTACTCGATAAACTTATTCCTGATGTAGCTAGATTTACTGTTTCTCTTATTACACTAGGCCAGGCTTCTAGAGATAGTGCAGATCAAAAACAACTATACGAAAGTATGGGAATGTTTGGAAAGCTTTTAGTTAACATGACTCCAAGTATTGCAGATGCTGAAAAGGGAACTTGGGGCTTGGGATCCGCTATTCAGAAAGTATTTACTACGGGCATTCTCTTAGCTATTACTTTAGTAGTAACTGCGTTAGCTTTTGCTGGACAGGCATTAAAAGATGTTGCATTGGCCGGTATTAAGTTCCAGGATGAACTGAATAAACTAAATACTATTATGGGTGGAGTGTCAAGAGATCGATTAAGTGCATTTAATATTCGACTTAATGAAACCTTTAAGGGATTAACCTCTCTCGGAGTCGGTGTTGGAACTGTACTTGAGGCGATGGCAGGATTTATAAAAGGCGGATTAAACCCAGCTATAGCCTTCCAGGGAGATCTAATAAGAACCTCCACTATGCTAGCTAAGATCACTGGTGAGTCTTCAGAAGCCATGGCTAATTTCTTTGCTACTATTATGGTAGGATCCAAAATATCCTCAGAAAATTTGAAAAGCTTAGGAGACTCCTTTACTCGTATGAACAGAGTAGCAGAAGCATCTGGTGTTTTGGCCTCAGTATCTTTTGGTGATGTGCAAGAAGCTATTACCTCTGTAGGAACTGCCTTATTGATTGCTTCAAATAAAGGATCTGTATTCACAGATAAGATGACTCATGATTTAGTCTCTCTTACTACTCTAGCAAAAACTTTAGGTGTCTCTGTAGCTGAACTAAATAGTAAATTTGAAGAGTCTAGTAATCTATTAACTAGTCCCGATTCTGGATTTAGAGCCCTTTTAGCCATTTCTGGGGGCGCTACTATATCTGAAATGTTAAGTAATAGTTTTAATAAGACAGATGCTATGTTACGAATTTCCGGCACCTTGGAAAGATTAAATATTGCTCTACACGGCAATCTGAATTTAATGGGACAAGTAGCTCAAGCTCAGTTCGGTATCAGTAAACAAGATGCTATAAAGTGGGCAACTATGACACAACAGCAAAAGGATGCTATTAGACAAGCTAAAGCTGATGCTGAAAAGATGAAAAATGATGGTATAACTGATGCCTATAACAGCGTAACTGGTACATTAACTGAGACTTGGGAAAAGTTTAAAAACGTTATGTTCATGTCATTCCAGAGAGCCGTAGCTGGAAATCAGGGACTACAGGGATTCTTAGGTAAGATTGCTGATAAACTCAACGAATGGATTGCTGGTTTTGGAGATCCTAACTCTCCCGCACAAAAATTCATAGATCGGTTATCCGAAGGAATGACTTGGATTAGTGAGATGCTGGAAAAATTATTTGATCGCTTAGTACCCATCTTAGAAAGTTTGGGAAATTGGTTTAATTCTATTCTAACTACAGCTATGGACGTTGGTGTAGGGACTGCTCTTGGGGATATACTAGGCGATATTTTAGTTAAATCATTAAGTTTTGCTTGGAAGGCTACTATTGGAAACCCCAAATTCTGGATTCCTCTAATAGGTGCTGTTATAGGCGGTATTATAGGGTTCATTTCCCCGCTTCCTGGTGGTGCTGCTCTCGGTGCAATGCTGGGCGGCGGTCTTTTCGCAGGTATGATGGGTGCTGTTCCCGAGGAAGAGAAAAAACAGGAAACCGCAAATGAGAGAAGGCAAAGTATAGCTGGATTATCTGGAAGTATTTCTGAACTGCTTAAGAGTACTGACAAAGATCAAAAGAAATATAGCAATCTAAAAGATACTGATATGGTAATGGGTAGGGATGGAAATCTCACTCTGGCCGGACTTGAGAAAATTAAACTGGAAGAGAAAGAAGAAGCATTACTTAAAGTTCAGAAAAATCTAGCGGATAATACTAAGGATCTAACTACCGCAATGATGGAAGCTACTGCAGCAATCAAGCAATGGGGAGGAAAAGTTGACGAGAATGCTGTTAAATCTCAAGTGGCGGGAATAAAAGCCAAAGAAGCAGAAAGAACCAACAGTCTTCAAGAAAACATAGAAGACAATCCCACGGTAATGATGGGTTCATAAATACAGCGTAATTTCTTAATTAACTTATATAGGACGCATAAATGAAATATAAAATTCAAAATACTTCTACTTCCGTTACTGTATGGATCGACACCTTTAACCAGGGTAATGCATTTCCTTTAGCTCCTGGTGAGAAGTGCTCCGTTCCAGAGAGTACTAAAATTCAGGTTCTTAGAGAAAACCCTTTCCTTGTAGACCTTGGAACTGTTACAGATCCAGGTGCTCCAGCATATAGAAATGGTGCTGGAACTGCCTCTTGGGTTCTTTGGACTATCGGACCTGGTACCACTCAATACTCTAAACTTCGATTCTCCGCTACTACGGGCATAGTTCAGATTTCATTCTCTGGCTGGGATACTACAGCCTCTGAAACTGCTCCTCCCACTTGGAGCGTTATTGATATTCCTATTGCTTCGGCAACCACTCCCTATGTTGAACTAGATCTTGGAATGGATCCAACTAATTCTTTCTATGTTAAGAGTGCCACTGGAACACTGACAGTCATTGCCAGTTAACCGAATTAATACATGTCGTGAAAACTCTCGTTAATTAAGTTGTAGCGAGAGTTTTCATTTAAAGGGTATATTTCATGTCATCTTCGTCAATTCCAACTTTATCAGATGTACTATTTTATACTGCTGCTGATTCTTATGACTATTTGACTGATAACCGCCCAATCCAGCAGTTATCGGACAATATCAAGGCCACTGCAGCTTCCCTAATAGGCATCGGATATGGCGAGCATTCCTCCCTTTCAGGTGCTCTTATTGCCGCCGGTAAGGCTGTTGAACTCCAGGAAAATGGCAATATCGCTTATGCTACAAGCACAGTAAAGACTGGTATTTATGGCTTAGTTGTAGGGTCAACGCAGGGTGGTCTAAACAAAGTCATCTGGCGCTCTTCTCTACTCGACCTTGAAGTAATTGGATTACAGGGCCTTATTTCAGGTGCAACGGCTGACATGGTTCTAAAGATTACTCCCTCGACTGGCGTTATTTCAGCTGTCGGTGCTGGCACTATTACGGTCTCTGACCTAGTTCTTGGTACAGTTCTTAAGTCTCCTTATATCACTATCAATAGAGTTGCAAGTACTTCCTCAGCGGCTGATCCTTCTGCCAAAGAGAACTTACTACACAACTATGGTTTTACTAGAAAGCAGAATTTCAATCTCTTTGCTTCATTAGACGCTCTACCTATCCAGTTTTCAAAGAGCGTAATGAGAGCACCTCTACTTTCTGGTAATAGAAATCCATTGAATATAACCTTATCTTCATCCACTGGTGAAGTTACTATTGATAATGTAACTGTAGATACTACTAACTATAACTCAGTTACTTGGGTGTTAAGAGAAACGTATACTCAGCTTCTTGTAAATGATACTACCCCAGTAGAAGATGTTTCAGTAAATGTAATCTCTTCATTAACTACCACTACAAATACTCCTAACCTTTGGTCTAGTATTGCATATCCTTCTACCTTCCCTGTCTCTGGCGTAGATAATTTCGAAATTTCTGACACTAATGCAGCTAACTTAAAGAAGTTCTCGATTAGTCGTTACTATCAGTATCCTCAGGCTTCAGGATCAGTTATTACCACAAGTCCTTCAGTAATCGTAACTGTATTCGATCCCTTCGCTACTGGTGGAAGTAATGACGGCGGTGAAACTGGACGTATAGTAGTACTAGACTTCATCTATTACGGTACTGGTGGATATGAAACGTCAAGAAAACGAATAACTCTAGTAGGTGCCGCAGCATTGGCTCTCTATAATGCCTTCCCATCAGAGTTAACTGCTTAATAATTAATAATTATAGAAACACCTAGGAATTTTATATGTCTCAAGTACCAGCGGCAGCGTTTAACTTAGCTTCGCTTTTGCCTCCTTTTCAGGAAATTACTCTCCCTTCTAACGGTTTTTATGACGCTGAAGTACCTGCAACCGTTCATGTTAGAGGGCTGACCATTAAAGAGTTGAAGTTCATTACTGCCAATGGAAAGCTAAACAAGAAGAGTTTTGACGGAACCTTATCTGCCTGTATTAAAGAGAGTATAGATATCTCTAAGTTACTGGTAGAAGATTACAATTATCTTGTTTATATGATTAGACTCTATAGTAACGGTGGTCAATCTACTGCTACCATTAGATGCAATAATATGTCATGCAGAAACCAATATTCTTTTGATTATGATATCACTGAGTGCGCTGTTGTAGATAGGGCCGAGGGTCTTATTGAAAAGAGTAAGACAGTCAACCTTCCACGCTTTACTAAGGAGCATAATCTCAATGTGAACGTAGAAGTTAAGAGACTCACTAGAAACGATATTATCAACGTTGAAAATACTATGCGTATTCAAACTGAGATGGCCTCCAAGGAAAAAAGACCTAACTCTGTTTTTCCTCTAACTGAGTATTTGAAGGCGTATATCGGATCTGTTACAGGTCTACCAGTACCAGTGCCTAAGGAACAACTACTAGACATCTTCTCAACTGAAGATTCCCAGCTAGTTACTACGGCATTCGATGATGTAGTTTTTGGAGTAAAGGGTCAAGCTGAATCAGTATGTCCGCATTGTGGGGAAACCAACAAGTATGACATTCCGTTCACTGACGCATTTTTTCTTTAATTACTTGGGAGTAGACTACCCCATAACTACAGAATTGCTAGACATGTATGATGATATTCAATACTACTTCATCACTAACTTCTTGTCTTACTCATATATAACTGACCTGCAACTAATGATGCGTTTCAGCATAAAATTGGACGTTTCTTATACCGATCTCATTACTCCGGTTGAATTTACTATGTGGCAAGCTAAAATGGAGAAAATTGAGGAGGCCCGTAAAAAGGACAGGGAGAAGAATTGATAGAGTAGACTTGGTAATTAATTTGTAGATCAAGATGTAGAAGGAAAAATTTATCTATGAGTAAAGTTTCTTTAAGCCCTGTTAGATATTACGATGTAACTGATATTTACACGGCTTCTGTTGACAATAGGCCGCTAAGAGATATTTCCGCTAATATCGGATTTATTAATGACGCTATTCAGGCTTTGGGCTTTTACCAGGAACTCTACGCTTCAGTAGATGTTGAACCACCTGGCGGATTTACTCCATTTACCTGTGTAGCTGTAAGTAAGTCTAATCAACTCATTCCCATAGACATTTCACTTTCCGCACTGACTATAAATTATGCCTCTCTTCCACTCTATTTAGTCATAGAGTCTCTAGGGCACTCATTATACAAGTGCATCTCCTTCTCTTCCAGTATCTCATTACCTTCTGGACTCAACGTATTTTTAAATGAGGCTATTGGGAAGGCATTGAAAGTAGGCCCCAGCGGCTCTTTAGTAGATGAGATTTTCTTCGATCTCTACTATGGAAGTTCTAACTATCAGCAAATTGTAATAGGTAAGATCTTAACCCAGTCTACTTTTTCCTTCGGCGGAAACCAAGTAAATACTCTTGGGGATAATAGATTTCTAGCTAAGAATAGAAATGATTCCACTACTGGTCTTGTTACCCGACTTATAGATACTCAAGATTCCCATACTGCTTTCTCCAGTATGATATTGTCTAGTAGTACCAACGCTTATAGTTCTTCCCACACTTCCTATCTGAACGCTGTTGCTGGTACGGGTACGGTCACTGCAGCTACAAAGTCACCAGTTTATTTTTCATATGTTCCTCTCCAGATTGACCCAGCATCAGGAAATCCGCTCCCTGGAGGATCTACTGGTTCCTTTCTTAATGATGTTCACTTTGCTACTATCACTGTAACTCCTACTATCACTGGGGGTTCTTCATTAACTTCGGGTGTTAATCTTAGTTCTCTGCTCGACTTTTCTTCGTCTTATTTAATACATGGTTCGTCATATTCTGCCTCTCTCGGAGAGACTGTGCAGACATTGGGAACTTCTTTAGTATTGAGCGATAAATCTGATGGTACCGCCTCTCTGCTGCAGTTACCTATAGCAACTACTATATCTTCTACTTTAACTAGACCTTCTACTTTAGACCCCGTCTTTTTGCTCGATCCAAATATTATAACCCATTTGAATACTACCGATCACCCAGGTATCTCTTTTGGTTCTTTCCATCCCTCTTCAACCTCTTCGGCATTGGGAGGCGGCTTCTTGGGAATGGTGAGAGATTCAGGTCTAGCCCCAGTTACTCCTTTCAGTTTTAATGCTCTTGCCGCACCAACTGACTTCGATGCCTGTAACTCGTTAATTTTATATAGTAAGCAGAATAGTACTAATACTTCATTGGGATCTGCTGCCTTATATCTAATATCTGATGGTTATATTTTCCTCGGTTCTAATAACGGTGTTTTCTGTCCTAATACTCCTTTATTAGACTTCGAAATTACTAATAAGATCTATGTAGACACTTTAGTAAAGACTATTTCAGACGCTGCGATGAAGAAGATTTCCATTACTGGAACTACTTCTTCTGCTCCAGTTACAGGCCCATTAATCTTTGACACTACTACCTCAGCAACTCCAAATGTTGTATTAGGATTCACTACTCTAACTAAGAGTGAAATTCAAAGTACACAACATATTGAATTCACTGATGGGAACTCCAATTATCAGATAGTCTATGGTAAAACTCCCTTAGACGCTCTGACTACCGGATATAGTCCTCACGCTTTCACTACTTGGCAGCATGTAGAGACTAGAATTGCCGATATAACTTCGGGTTCTCTGACTGGCTATGTAGATAAGACTACTGTTAATCAGGCTATTACTTCTCGTAAGTTGTTCAGAGAAACTGCTTCCGGTATGGGTGACGGCGGTATTACTATCGAGGCCACCGCAGAATTGCAGATTCAGACAAGAGATATCCTTTCTGCTACTACCGGAATTATTAGAGTTCCTAATGCTATTGTACACTTTGGAATAAAAAATGCAGCTGAGGATCAGGTTAAACTAATTTCTGGAAGTACTATAAATGGTGACACTGGAAATACTGTAGTAACAAAGGATTATCTTCCTTCAGCTGTGTCTAGTGCTATAGACGCTATTCTTGGTGCAGCACCCACTTACGGTATTTGGGGAACTCACGTTATTCCGACTACTCTAACTACGTGGGGTACTACTTATAGCGGATGGAGATGTCTCACTCAGGGATCAGCTATAGATTTAAGTCCCAGTTTCTTATTGCTCTTCGAAGGAATGTCTTCAGCTTCTGGATTAACCTACGTTGGAACAAAATCCGCACTTTTCTCGGTTTCTGGTAGTGACAGTAGAACAAGTGTAGGTCCTGACATTAATTCACCCGCTGGTGTATTCCATGATGCCCTTGCTATAGTAGTCAAACGTGCTTCCAGTGGTCAATACGATGAAATTACCCGTAACGAGATTATGTTAGATTCTAGCGCAGGCAACCCCTCATGGGCTGCGGCCACTTCTGCTTCATGCTCTGTTGTGCTACATCCCGGTGACCAACTTGCAGTTCTTGCTGAATGGTGTACACATGGATCCGCTTCTATTGCCCTACTTAGATTTTTCCCTTAGGACTAACTAATGCCATTAACTTCACATAATAACGCCACACAGAGAGTGGATTCTCCAGGATTCTCGCCCCTGCTACGAAACGAGAGTCCTTATTTCAATAATCTGAATAGAGCTCCCAAGAATGCCTATGACTATGCCGAAGAGCTCAATAAGATTCTAAGTCTCGGTGGGTATGTCACAAAGCATGCTCCCGGTGTCTCTGGTACTACTTTCGATATCTATGAGTTTGTTACAATAACTGACTCCGAGACTATATTAGCTAATCCTGTAAGCACTACTGAGAGAGTAGGAATTGTAGTAACTTCAGTAACGGACGATGGATTCTACTGGGTATGCACGTTCTGCCCCAATTTTACCTTTCCCTCAGCCGCCTCAATTGGTAACTTTGCAATCACCCCAAATCAAGAAAAAGTATCTTTAGCTAGTACTACACCTGGTTCAGTTACTACAAAAACTCTCGATGCTTTAGTCTTGTGTTTAGCGGGTGGACAGGCTATCGCTAAAAAGATAGGACCCCAAACAATCTTCTTCTGTGGATCGGCCCGTATATTCTAATGAGACAACAGCCTGTTTCTTTCGATACATTTTTTAAGTCTATCTGGTACAAAATACCGGAAGTATTTAGAAATGCTGATCCTGAAGTAGGTAGACCCTTACAGATACTGACGCTGACTATGGCTCAGCAGATGTATTACTATTTCTACTTGAAGATATACGCTATGGATGAGCTCTTTGATCCAGATAAGTGTCCTCAAGAGTATCTGGCCTTTCTTTCCTCTTTAGTTGGTTGGAAACTAGTAGGATCTGATCCCGATTCATGGAGACAACAGATTAAGCATGCCCCTCTACTTTATAAGATTAAGGGAACAGAAAAGTCTATTGTTATCGCTGAAAAGCTTATCGGCTATTCAGTTTTCATGACTGAACTGTATCGGGATTATACTGGAAATATAGTACCTAAAGAAAAGTTGTTCAACACCTTTCCAGTGAGTATAAAGGTTAAGCCTTGGTTTAGAAAGACTTCAATAGACACTGAAAAGCATCTATTTAATGATGCCTTTTCTGATTTATTTCCTGCCTTCAACGAGGGTACTTCAGAGATTACTTCATTAGGTGAACTTCTCCATCCTAAAAAACTTAGAAGAGCCTCTACCCGATTTGTTCCAATGTCCACCACAGTTGGATATGACCCTAAGACAGGCGCAGCATCCTTAGCCAGACTAGCTAAACTTCCACGAATTAATCTAGTACTTAAAAAGGATAGGGATTTAGACTACGTAGCAAGTAACGGAGTATCTACCGATGCTACTGCTACTGACGCTCTAGCTCTTCTTTTACAGTTTAAACCCTTCCATGTCTATATTAATAACTTAGTTGTGCTATACAGTCTTACTGACTATCTTTTTGGTAACGCTTCTACTCCATCTGGTGATGGTAGTTTACCCGGAGATGCTGTGTTATTTAGAGAAACTCTGAGTGTTTATGGAACCGTAGGAGTTTCTGGAAGTACTGAACGAGTTTCCTACAAGTCTACTTCCTCTTCTAGTATCTCAGATACATCAACATCGGAACAAAATACGTCTATAAATAAAGGAAATGTTTTAGTAAAGTATTCTCTTTTAGACTTTACCAATATATTAACGTCTGACTATGTTACTGATGCTTCCTACTTAGAATCTATTGGAATGTCCTTGAAAGGATATAATAGGGCCTATATAGTTGATCAACCCAATCATATCTGGAATTTCCATACTGACTTTATTCCCATCACTTTGGATACCCCAGTTGGCCACAGAGCCCCTGAGATGTCTTCTATCCTGCCTTATTCAACACCTCCGGTACTGTCCGGTAACGTAATAACCCCAATGTCTTCTGGTTATGGGCTGACTTCCTTTACTGATACTTTTACATATTCTTATTTACCCACCGACTTTACTTCTATTAACTACTCTTTTGTTTCTAAATTTGCTAACGCTCCTAACATAACTCATCTGCACAACTTTATCCCAGTTTCTTTGGGTGCCTCATCTATCGTATCTTTAGTTCCCTCGGCAGACTCGGGATTTTTACAGGATACCGTCACTATAAACTACATTGTTAGTAATAGTTCTACAGTGTTGCAGTCAGTTCAAAATTACATATCCGGCGATGCTTGGTCACTTGATGGACTCTTTAAATTTAGAAGAGTATTACCCACTGTTACCAAATTGAGTACTGGAATTGTTTTAAATACGGACGAGCTAGTATTACAGGAACTATACAATCAGGGTACTTTATTAGTTGCTTCATATGAGGGACATCATATAATTCTACAGGAATCAGATTATAAAATTGATTCCAGACGTGGTGCTATCGTATTTAATATGTATTCTATAGTTACTAAACTAGAACAGTACTTCTATCCGTCAACTTCCAATCCCGATTATTTCTACTTCCCTCTACTTAAGATTCATGCGCTCTATGCTGAGAAGGAATCAACTACAGAATCCTTTAACGTTGATACTGCTACAATCAATCGTGGAACTGGTATCTCATCAAAGAGAAAGCATAAAAAGTTTAACCGATTTGAGTTTGCTGATACTACTGCAATAGATACCTTACGCAGTACTCAGAGTGTAGAACATCTATATGAGGTAGATTCAGCAACTGGAATGATTGATGAGGCTTACCAGTACGCTAGAGGCTTCAACTCACAACTACCTACTCTATTTACCAGAAAGACATTATTCGAAGAAGAAAGAAGTTCAGTACCTGTGTTACAGATAAATAGTAGGGAGCCTAGAAACGAATCTCTGTGGACTATATTTAAACCTTCTCCGGCTTCGTTTGTTGGGTCTACTCCACTGATGACAGACTTTTTTGCTAACTATTACAATATTGATACCTACACTACGGTAGCAGATACTGTAGCATATTCAGCTATTGATATGAGTTCCGAAACCCAGATAGCTAATAGATCTTCTGACAAGTGGAAGACTTTTGTTAGTAATGTTCCAACTCACCAGAAAGAATACTTTTTAATCACTAGAAACAACGATCCTAGCCGAATTTCTAGGTGGACTAGAGGAAGTGCATTAAAATCTTCAAGACCTTATATAGGTGCCTCCAGGGCCTCTGTACAGCCTTTTAGAAGTGATTTAACATCCTTTAACCGAAGTTCTATGTTAAAAGATTATGCTACCTCTAGTATCTCAAGATATCCTCATTTAGGCAACTATTCTTATGTTACTTCCTCCAACACTGATGTTACTTCAGAGTACTTCTCAGTAGAGGGAATCCCAGTTAGTACCACTCCAACTACCAATGAATTTATCTACGTAGCTGACACAACTAAAGCAACTGTGTCAGAAACTGGAGTTATTAACTATCCTACAAGCACTTTAAACATTTCTTCATATGACACTCCTTTTGACTCGCTTCACGCAAGTAAGTATTATGCTTCTGAAACTAGTACCACTCCTTCATTCTCTATGTACGCTGGTAATATTAGATTTGATGTATCTCCAACCTCTGGCGTGTTATTAAACACTTTATTTGACAACGTAGATATTGATATTAGCGGTCTAGTGAAGCAGAATCTTTCGCTATCTTGGACTGATATTCATGTCAGTAGAAGTATAGCTCTTGACTATAACACCTATATCGTATGGAGAGAACTGAATACTGGAGATACTGTAAATATTGGTCTTGCTCCCGATGTATCTTATTCCTTAGTACGATCCAATATTAGATTTCTACATAACGGTATTGAACTATCAGCAGGAAACAACTGGTTTATAACAGACAATCCAATGACTCTAAATGTAGATCCTTCATTAGCTATCGAAGAAGGCGATGTATTTAGTCTTGAGTATGAAACTCTAGGTGCCGCAGTACACGATGATCCTAGACTGGTTGTACAGACTGGATTAACTACGGTATCTTCTGAGTCAACTAATATCACTTCTATTAATCGTAACTACCTGAAAGTTGTCCCCTTTACTCACTCTCCAGTAATTGAATGGTCAGATGGAGCAACCTATTGTGGCTGGTCTGAAACTACTACTAACTCAACAAATACTCTACCACCAGAACCATTAATCCATGTAGACACTGCCGTTCCCAATGTTACAGTCTCCGTGGTATCTACTCCAGGACCTATTACAGTAGTTCTAGTATACGGAACTGATTGGAAGTTTAGAGCCATCCCAGATACTGTTTCATACAGAATTCAATTGCTACAACACGCTTCAGATAGTTTAAAGTACGGTGATCAAATTCATATCACTTATAAGTATCGCTAAACTAATCATTAATTAAATATACAGGAAGTTTATGTCACGTACATCATTAGAGTTGTTTGAGTTTATCAAAGAAGAATTTTTAGACGAGGCTAGACTTCGTCCAATGGCTACTGCTGCTGAACGTGAGTGGAGCGCCTTTGACTCGGCTTATGAGTTTCTTCACAATGCCTCTGTATTTTCTTTTAGTATAATGCCCCAACAGACTCAGCATGTTCCTATTGGTGATGCTTCAGGCACTATCCAGAAATACGACTCTGAATTTTTACATTATATCGATCACTTCCAAGAGATGGCTGATAAGGATCCAGAACAAGATATTAAGTATCTTATGTTCAAGGATATTTTAGTTAGGAACCATAGAAACTTCCTTACGGCAGTTGGTGGTAAGACTAAGAGGGTATTCGATCCTATTTATTCTAATAACCCCGTTCAAAATAGAAACATAGCTAGAAATCAGGCTTCTGGTACTGCTACTTTTGTGAATAGTAATCCTCCCGCCCAACTACCTAAAGTAGTTCCTGGCGTGACTCCAGTTTCTAGACGTTCTGATGTGACTATTAACCCCTCAATTCTAAACAGCACTGTACTCCCTTTAAACGATAGGAAATAACATGAAAATTGAAACTTTATTAAACGAAGAGGTTAGTGGAACTACTACCTCGAATATGTCTGGCGGCACCTTCGTTTCACCCATGAAGGATAAGGATGGAGTTGAAGTAGTTAAACGAGTCCCTATGAAGCGCCTCAAAGGACAGTTCGCCTCTTACGGTCTTGGCGAGAAGTCATGCAAGGGATGTGACCTGATCCATACTAGTTACGACACTATGGGATCAAAGAGATCTCCTAAATTAATCACTTGCCAAATGTGTGGCACTAATCATAAAGTAAAATAAGGAGTTATATTTAATGAGTTACGTTTATAAGAATATCACTAACCAGCCCCAACTAATCGCAGTTGTTAACGAGTCTCGTACTGATGTCTCGCACATTCCTCTTTCACCAGGTGCCCGTATCGAGCTAAATGAGGCTACCCTAGACATGTATATGCCTCATATCCTTGCCCGTCTTAACGGTGATGGTCAAGATATCACTCATATGATTCTTCGTCAAGCTGAAGAGCAGAAGGCCGCCCTTGCCCGTACTGTCGCCGCAAAAGAAGCTTTCGCTGCTCAGTCAGCTGCTCCTGTTGCTCCAGTAGTTGAGGAAGTGGTACCCGCAGTTGAGGTTGTAGAAGAAGTCGCTCCAGTAGTTGGAAAGACTAAATCCAAGAAGGTTTAATTAATGCGTCCGGCAAAGAGAAACTTCGCTTCCACTTATCTTAACTCAGAGTCAGTACAAACTACTGCTAAGGCTATGCTCCAGGCTGTATTAGAAGAGTTTTCTACTCCTTCTATGACTACTGGCCCTGGCCCTTCAGATCCTAATGGAAAAGTAAAGCAAGCTAATCAAGCCAAGGTAGCCCAGGCACAGGAGACTCTAAAACAAGGGACTCCTGCTGCCTCTCCTACCCTAATGCCTGGAATGATGAGTCAAGAAGATTTTGACAAACTTCCAAATGCTGCTCCCACTGATGTAATTATTAAGAAGGGTGCTGACGGTAAGTATTATTTCTCCTCTGCTATAGATCCTACTAAGTTTTCTTTCTTCGCTCCATCCAAACCTGGAGCCGCTCAACCAATTCAGGCCCAGGTTCAACAAGTAGCTGAAGCCTACGATTTTATGGATCCGTTCTTATTTGAAGATAGCGATGTATTAGCACCTATTGATACTATGGATAAGCCAGCTACCCCCGCTCCCGTAGTCAAGATTGAAGTAGAAGTCATTACTCCAGAGTCTGATGAAGACCCTGAAGACGATGAGGACGAAGAAGAGGAAGAGAAGCCAAAGAAGAAGACAAAAAAGAAAAAGAAGGAAGACGAAGAAGAGAATGAAGAAGAATCAGATGAAGATGCTGAATATGATATATTCGCCAGTCTTCCTCCTCTTGACCTAACTAATGATATTCAAAGAGCGGTTGCTGACGCTCAACAGGATATGATGCCTAACGTTAGAGTTCTTCCAACTACTCAACAAAGAGCCGAAGTTATTCGAGATGGCCCAATAGGTACAGTAAAGCCAGTTGGAAAACCTTCAGTCCACAAGATTCTTCCCTTAGAATTAGATCCAGAAGGGCTTAGTGTTGTTGGGATGGATAATTCTCTAGGACTGAGATTTTTGTAGTACTTAATACTTCCTTAGACGGACTCTTTATCGGGTCCGTTTTTGTTTAAAGCGAATTAATTTCAAGAGGCATGTATATTATGCAAATTCAGGACAATCTAAATCTTCGTGGCGATGTTCTTATTACTGGTGTAGATTCAACTACTGGCGAGCAGACTACTTTCGTAGATGACAAAAACTTAATCGTTCTTAATGGAAGAGAAAAGTTAGCTAACCTCCTACTCAATGCCGTAGGACAGAGAATTGACACTATTATTCTGGGATCTGGTGGAACTCCTGCTAATAATCCTACCCTACCTTATGCTGTTGATCCTACTGAGACGGATGTAAAAGTACGATTAGTTCCTGGGGTACTAGATACTAAGACGTTCACTATTGACTCTTCCGCAAAACCTAAGTTAGCCTTTACTTTGATTATTCCAGAGACTTCTTATAATGAGAAGGGCATTAACGAATTAGGATTAATGCTGAATGATGATACAGCTTTCGCAATCAAGCGTTTTGCTACCATTACAAAGAGCTCAAGTCTCTCACTCAAAATCGTCTGGACTATCTACCTTTAACCCTACAACGAGTAACTATTAATGGCTATTATTTTAGATCGACAGGGAAATAAACTACCTCCAGTAGTTAACCAGTTTACTCGAACTACTATAGATCGAGAAAGCATGCTGTATCAATATCAGAATACAGTAGAGAGTTCCTATGTAGGTGATATTCGTCACTTAGTTAATAAGTTTGGTGAGTATCTTAAGACTAAAAATCATTATATTGACGTAATAAAAAATATGGCCATTGAATTCCCTATTCGCTATGCTGCTCCAAACCTAGTATTCTCTGACAATCTAGGTGCTAATGGAGTTGCAGAAGAGGCATCAATTAAAGATAGAATAGTCCTACCTGTGATCTCTTATGTGCTAAAGGGAATAGAGTATGACAATAAGAGAGCAGTAGATCCTTGCGTACGATACTGGTATAAGCCTGACAAGAATGATCCGTCAAAGACTTTAGTTACAACTGCTCCTAAGCCAATGAATTACAACTTTCAAGTGGATGTATGGACTGAAACTAGAGAGTCTTTTAACCAGATAATCACGGCATTTCAACTAGATTTTAACCCTTACTCACACCTCATGGACTTATATTCCTATGATGATGAGACTCAGAAATCTACGTATATTCCATATGCTAGAATGAACCTCACCTCTTATAGTGATGCTTCTAACATAGTACCTGGAACCGATAGACGAGTAGTAAGAGGAACTTTAAACATTACTGTAGAAGGGTGGTTAACTCAGCCACCAACTTCAATGTCCTACGTATTCACTACAAGTTTCAATGTGGACGGAGAATACGGAAGTTCTGCAGGGCCGCTCATGGCTAAGAAATGGGCAGATTCAGTTTGGACAGGTGGAGATACTATGGGTGTAGCAAGCGTATTTGGTAGACAGGGAATAGTTACTGGAGCAGTTGGTGACTATAATCCAGAACAGATTATCGTAGATCAAGCATTGACAGGTATTGCAGCACCTGGAGATACATTACAAGAAGCACTATCCAGTATCAATCAGAGAATTGCTAAAGATACCTTCAGTATTGCCCTTTCTGAGCCGATGATTCCAGGTACGGTATTTAGAATTATCAATCAGAAAGCATATAAGGTAAAATCAATAGACTCTACTACTCCTAATGTAGACGGAGTAGTTCTAACTGGAGGTAATGCTCTTGATGTCATTACTGCAGGTAGAAAAGTCAACACTGAATACGATTTAGGTATTCTTCAGACCACAGATGGCTGGTTATATTTAGGTCAGGATGGTACTTTGACTAGTACTATTCCAACAAGTGTAGCAGGAGATGTGTATATTCTAGTTGTAGGTAAAGCAATGGCAGGAACTAACTCTTTCATTCTGGATCCAAAAACTCCAGTTAAGTTATAGGATACATAATGGCCCAGACTCTTCTAAAACTATTACCCGATGGTGCCGGAAACGAACAAGTTTCTGTGTCTATCCGTTCATTAAAAGATTCTGTTGCTTCTGATGCATCCACTGTTAATACTACCGTTATTTTTGATGCTGACTATAAGAAAATTAATCTTTTAGCCGATACTAATATTACATTCTCGGGTGGTACTAAGGATGGACAACAGTTAGTTTTAGCTCTAGTGCAAGCAGATATAGTTCCTCATACTGTAACTTTTACGAATGTTAGACTTGGAACAGATATTTTCAGTGTTCCATTGTTAACTACTGCTCTAGGAAAAACAGATAGATTGATGTTTTTCTACGATTTAACATCAAACACATATGATCTCATAGGATATGCACGTGGCTTTTAAAAGTGGAATTTATATTATAACCAATACCTTGAACAATAAGGTATATATTGGTCAATCTACTAATATAAATAAGCGCCTATCCAAACATAAGCGAGAGTTATTTAGTAATACACATTTTAATAGTCATTTACAACTATCTTATAATTTACATGCGGAACAGTTTACATTTACTCCCTTACTATATTGTTCAATAAGTGATTTAGACTTGTATGAAATTAGACTTATTCGGTCGTATAGGGCAAGTGAAAGACAGTATGGATATAATAATGAGTGTGGTGGTTCTTTAAATAAAATAGTATCTGAAGAAACTAAAAGAAAGCTATCCTTGGCTCAAACTGGTAAGACTCCTCCCAATAAAGGAGTCCCATGTACAGCTGAAACAAAGGCAAGGATTTCGGCTAGTAAAACCGGATGTATTCTGCGACCACGAACCGAAGAAGAGAAACAAAGAATTTCTGAGAGTAACAAAGGTCAGAAACGATCTGATGAAACCAAACTAAATATGTCTCTCTCTCATCAAGGTCCTCGCCCGTATCAAATAGGACGCAAGCATAGTGACGAAGCAAAACAGAAGGTGTCTGAAGCTAACAAGGGTAGGTCAGCCTGGAATAGGGGTATTGCTACCTCAGAAGAAGATAAAGAGAAACTAAGAAAACCAAAAAATAATACTGAAAAAATGAGAAAGCCCAAATCCGAAGAGCACAGGAAAAACATAAGTTTGGCTCAAATTGGACGAGTTCCGTGGAATAAAGGAATTAAAAAAGACAAGTAATTAAATATATAGGTAATTCATAACATTCTAACACAGGAGAAATAAAAATGGCCTTCACCCTCATTGATGCAGTGAAAAATTCAGCCTTAAATACAATTACTACAGCTATTGGAGCGAGTCCTTTACTTAGAATATATGACGCAACTGGTGGCGTTCCTGCTAATGCTAACGCTGCTCTAGGTTCTCAGGTTCTTTTAGGTACCTTAACCTTCTCAGCTACTCCCTTTCCCGCAGCCGCAACTGGTACTCTAACCGCCAATGCTATTACCCAGGACTCCGCTGCTGACGCTACAGGTACTGCTGCCTTTTATAGAATTCTTAATAGTGCTGGTACTACTACCTACGCTCAGGGCACTGTCGGTACTTCGGGTGCTGATCTTAACCTCAATACGGTATCAATTGTTCTAGGCGGACCCATCAGCGTAACGGCTCTTACCATAAGCATTTAACCTAATTAATATTTAAAAGGACTCCTCCTATAGTTGGGGAGTCCTTTGATTTGCTAGCTCATTCCAAAGGGGAATTATATGAAGAATGTACTACTCGCTCTACTACTCTCACTAAGCACCGTTGCTTTTGCTCAAGAAGGTCCTCATAGGTCCTCTGCTCCTCTCGCTCCCAAGGCTGAGAAGAAGGTCGATACTCCCAAGGGTAAGAAGAAGTCCAAGAAGGCTAAGAAGGAAGTTGTTGTAACTCCCGCTGCTCCTAAGGTTGACGCTGCAAAGAAGTAACCTTTCCAGTTATTTAGAAAATAGCCCTTCGGGGCTATTTTTTATTAAAGTTAACCTTTAGCTTTCCGATGAGTAGGTATGGAAAAAACTTTAGTTGAACTAGTCAATCAGTGGCTTCAAGAAATCGATGACACCGAAGAATATGAGGAAGTGGTGGAAGAGACTACTTCTACTGTAATACGATTAGATCTTCTCGTATAGACTTAATCTCAATCTGGTAATTAAGTATTGGATACAGATAAACTATGCCTCATTTAAAAGACCGAGTTCAAGAAACTACTACAACCACGGGAAACTCAACTATTACCCTAGCCGGTGCAAAAACTGGCTATCGTACTTTTGCTAGTTGTCTTAAGTTGGGTGAGATGACTCATTACTGCATTACTGACGGTACTAATTGGGAAGTCGGTAAGGGATACTTAGTTACGTCTTCTACCTTATATAGAGATACCCTTTTATCCAGTAGCACTGAAGACTTTATTGTTTTTGGGGCAGGATCAAAAGATGTTTTCGTTACAGCATCGGCAGAGTTTTTAGACAATGCAAGTATGGGAATGCAAATAGCAGGTAGAACCAATTTACTACTGCCTTAATAACTAATAAATATCAGGAGAATAACAAATGTCAGGAAATTCGGATCCTATTTTTTCAAGAGTCGGTGATGTTCAGGGTGGTGCGGTTCTAACTACACAGGCCACTACTGACTACACTGGTCAGAACATCAATAACGCTATTGTCTTCACAGCAGATGCTACCAACGGCGGGTACATTCAGAGGCTTCGATTTAAAGCTCTAGGTACTAATACTGCTTCAGTAGCCCGTATTTATTACAACTCTGGTACTGGAAGACTCGCCTCTATTGCTGGAACTATGTCGGCAATCACTCCTGCTGGAACTCCATCTAATAGTGGCGGTACTTTACTTGCGGGTCCATACTACGCTAAAGTTTTACCAGTTGATCAGTATGGATCTATTGGTACGAGTTCTCTGGAATCTGCCTTAGTTACAGTAGTCTCAGGTAGTACTGGGTCTATTGCTTGGACATGGACTGCGGTAGCTGGTGCTGCCTCGTACATGCTTTTCGTAGGTTCTGCAACAGGTGGTGAAATAACCTGGTTCAGTGCTACTACTAACTCGTTCTCTCAAACAGCAGCTGTTGGTAGTAGAGACTCCGTCAACGGTATCAATACTACTGCACTCTACGGTGAAGTAGCATTACCTGGTACTACTGCCATTGCTACCACCAGTACAGTGGATATTGATTATCCAATGAACTTTGCTCTCCCTCCTGGCGGTAGAATCCTAGTAGGCTTAGGAACTACCGTAGCGGCTGGATGGTCAGTTACGGCTATTGGAGGTAAGTATTAATGAAGTATTTACTAGTTCATTTTGTAGCGTTAGACCAAAACGGATACCAAGAAGTATTTAAAGGTAATCTCCAACGCATTACAGATATGGATGGTAATACTATGTCTGAAGCTAATACTGGAGATATCTATGTAGTAGATGGTAATCCAACACAACCTTCTTGGGCATTACCAGATCCTGTAGAGGAATTAGTTAAACCTGCTCCAGTACAGCTATCTAAGCTTGAGTTTCTTGAAGCCTTTACTGAAGATGAATTAGAACTT
>Ga0007792_10000048_pt1 | contig 51772 bp, 70 predicted proteins | sample CryBogmetaGMA6M_FD_60371 | JGI IMG/M metagenome (GOLD analysis project Ga0007792, IMG submission 60371) | Freshwater microbial communities from Crystal Bog, Wisconsin, USA - MA6M | ecosystem: Environmental > Aquatic > Freshwater > Lake | place: Crystal Bog, Wisconsin, USA | collected 2009-07-06
TTCCGGGCGGAACTGGAACTGGATCGCCGAGCTGTTTAATGGCTTGCCGTTTAGAGACGGTGGAGTTCATTTGAACGAGCTATAGGTCACGTTGCGGGAAGGTTTGAGGCGGGAGAATGGTTTGACACGTTTATTTCTAACATAATCCCATGCAAAAATTACATTATTTAATTTGCCCACAGTATTCGGTATAATGTAGTCGCCAAACGATTCGACTGGATGATAAATCCATCCTTCAATTTCAGGGCAAATGATGGGATCATTCTCGATGTCGATTGCTTTGTTTTTCATTTGAGTGGTTCTTTTTGGTAGTAGTACAACACTTTTACCACGACCAACTGGTATTGGGAATTTCATTTTGTAGTCTGGCATAATCTCGCGCGAACAGACAACGACATGTTATCTGTTCACGAGAAAGCTCGGACTAAAGTGCCGAGCGGACTTGCTAAGGAATGATGCGCAACGCTTTGGGCAGCTTGGAAGTCAGCGGCTTGGCGAGATCGTAGAGATGCTCATTGACATTGAACTTAACGTCGTCTTCGTTGACTGCCGATTCAAACTCTCCATTGGGATGCACGGCGATGGCCAGACTGGCGGCGAGTGCTTCGCCAGTGACATCGTTGATGACCTGCTGTTGACCCGTTGAGCCGTCGCCGACAAGGACAGTGAAAAGGCCGGTATCAGTATTGTGAACGGCCACGATCTGGGTATCTTCGAGTATTGCTGTAATTGTAATCATGTTTTCGCGCGAATCATCTAACAGTTCATCCGCTAGATGACTCACGAGAAAGCACTTGTTAAGCCACAAGTGCGAAAGGTTTATAATAGTTGTCCATTAACAACGTAATGATTATTCACTACATTTTGTGCTTCGGTAATCCACTGTTCTTTGGACAGTTGGTTAAGGCGATAAACAGAGATACTAGGTAGATTGTGCGCTTTGCGCGGATTTGTGAAACGGAAATAGAAATAACCTTCGCCTTTGATTAATTCTAATTCCATGTGCTTGATAGCTTTGTTGACGCTAGCAAGTGTTGTATGTTTCCAGAGGCTTTTTGGATGCAGGTCCTTGCCCACTGATTGTCCAGTGAGGTTGAAGATGATGGTTTCGCTCATAACTCAATCTCCATTGGGATGTCTTCGAGATGTTCGTAAAACTTGCTAACGGTTAATGAACAAGTCTCTGGCAACTCGTCTATCGCTTTGTCGTAAGCTTCATCGCCAAGTTCTGTCGGCGGGTAAATGGCGATAAGGTGCAGTTTGTTGTTTTTGCAGAAGTAAAGAGCTTTGAACATAATTAGTTTCCTCCCATGAGTTGACCGATTTCTTCGGCGGTAACATGAACGCAGTCTGGATGCATAAGGTAATCAAAAGTGCTCGCACAAAGTGTTGGTGAAATCATGAAGAAGGTAAATTCTGCGTTAAAGATAAAGATGCAGTTATACATGTTGATTATCCTTTCGTATCATAGTCTTTGACGGACTGATTGACTTCGTACCATTCTTCCTGCGTCATTTCGCGCTCGTAAGTGATCGTAATCGCGTACGATTTAGGATGTAAAGCCCGGAACGAATTACTGTCGTGGATAAGCCAGCCCACGTGCTTTTGAATGTCGTAGCACATAAGGTAGGACGTTCGCCAATCGACTGGATTGGTTTCGTCGCCGGTGAGAAGGCCGAATTGGATTCGGACCCAGTGGTGTTGAGTGGTCATAGTGTTAATACGTCATTTGGTGTCGAATGATCAGGAATCCATTTGAGATGTATGTTTGAATTGCGCGAAAGCTCATTGGCCAGACGCGTGAACACTGCAACTGGGATTGCGTGACCGTCAAGCATGTTGAGATTTTTGTAGTATGTGACGAGATCCCAATCGTCATCATCGGTGCGTTCTTTATAGATACAGAGGGTCATAGTCTCTTGCCCAACAGCCGACTTTGTGCCAGCTGTTGGAAGGAGCCTACGAGAGGCTTTGATAATATTAAGCTTTTTCCTTGTGATATTCCATCAGTGCGTGAAATTCGTACGCCATGATGTCTTGCTCAAAGTTGAAAACCAGTGTGTAAGCTTGATTGATATAGTTGACGACTTCAACAAAGGAAATAGTACCTTTGAGATACTTGTCTATTTCGTCTCTGACTTCTTCATGAAGTTTAGCTTGCGTTTCGGGACTCATTGTCTACACTCCTTGTGATAGAGGTCGAGAAGACTTTCAAGTTCAAAGTCGCGAATTGGTGTATCGCGACCAAAAGATTCCGCCGCATTGTCGATGTTCGCCACAAGCTCACTGAAAGGGATATTGCCTTTAAAGCAGGAGATGACGAAAGGACGGACTTTGTTGTAGAGACGGGCTTCGGTTTCGGGGTTCATAATCCAAGTTTCATGTTTTGTTCGATTGCACGTGATTCTTCCCTTAATTTCCTCTTCGCGATATGCTGCGCGATGTGGAGGTTTTCTACGCGATGTGCTTCTGCTTGCGCTAATTTATATTTAGTAAGCAGCACAAAAAGTTTGTCTTTCTGTTCTTGTGTAGCAAAACCATTAGGGAATTCGTAATTATAAGCATGAACTGCCTGACAGGTTTCGTCCGACTTTTGCCAGCAGTATGCACGATAGGAGATGCTTGGAGAGCTAAGGAAAATATCAAGTGAAAGCTCTTCCTGTTCTCTACTTTTTTTCCATAGTTCATATACATCATCGTACTTATCACGATAATGCAGAACCTCGGTGGAGGTTGTGTAGATGGTAGTCATCAGTTACTCCTTTGCTTGATGACGAAGTGACCGGGCACTTTGAGCCAATCACTTTCGTCAGAAAGTGCATCGTTGTATTCAGCGTTTTCGTATGCTCCACGATCACGATCAGTTGAGCCAACGTTATAAGTCCGTTTGTGATGCCGAAAAATTCTCCCGTCGGGGAGTTCTTGGGCGAAGGTGATGATGAGGTATTTCATTGCTCAAGTGCTTTGAGGTTCTTGTTGAAGATTTCAGCTTCAAGCTGTGCAATGATGCACTTTGCCCGATGATAATCGGTAGCCGCTTCTTTAGCCAAGCGGATTCGACCTTCGAGGATATAAGCGAGTGCAGCTTGTTTTGCGCTTTTTGCTTCGAGCTTTCGTGATCGAAGCTCGTCAGTAAGTGTATTAATATCCATAAGCTCTCATAGTCTAAGCACTAGTGATTTAATGCCTAGACAAGAAAGACCACGCGAGGTGGTCATGGAATTAATAAGCAACTCGATCTTTCATTGGAATTGCTTCTGAGATAATTTGAAAGACGTCAGGATACTTTTGCATAAAATGTCCACAATCCCTTCCCATATTCCGACGATGCTCAGAGTTTTCGTTATCAATTTGGTACTCACTAATAGTCTTGGAAAGACCTTGCTCAAGTACACAAAACTTTACCCGAGTATTAAGTTTAGGCATAATCTCTCATGCTTTGCTCACAAGTTACTGGCTTATGAGCAAAGAAGAAAGGTTCTTTGTCTTACTTGAAACAAGCTATTTCCTTGCCAAGGTATATTTTCTATATTATCTATATAATTATATATAATTAAATATATAAAATACAAAAAAAATACAGGCCCACACAAAACTTTATAGATCCTTAGTCTATAATTTTGTTAGGGGTATACGATAATAGACTAATGTTTTATTATTCTATTATTCTATAGAAACTAAAGTTCCGTTTTGCGCACAAAAAAAGACCGCTAAAGAGCGGTCTGAACAGTTAACATAAAATCCAATCAAGTTGAATTTTGCGAAATTCTTCTTCAAATTCTTTATTGATATCGTCAAGAGTTTGCACTCTTTTTTCATCATCTTCAATATCAAAAAGCTTTGCCTTTGCATCAAGACGCTTTTGAATTGCGATTGAAAGTCTATTTGATAGCTCATTAACACTCATAAAAGTCCCCTTTCCACTAAACTCTGAATCCGTTTTCTCCCTTTTTTGTCCTCCTTAGCTTTCGCCTTTGAAACGCCTGTCCAAAGTGTGCTTGCGACTCTTGAAAGTCGCTTCTCTTCTCTAAGAGCTTGTAAAGCGGCTCTTTCGCTTCCGTAAAGCCTAACTTTTTTCATAAACTGTAGATTAGCGTTCTGAAAGCTTAATTGCCTCAAAACACTAATTCCAGTCTAAGAAAAGGTGCATGTAATCGCACTCCCTTCTAAGTCTGTTTTTGACTTTCGCAAAGGTTCTGACCATAAGCAAAAGTTAACGTTAAACGTTCTGTGCATTGATAAAATTTATCGAACAAAAAAATAAGAATCGTCTAACGTTAGTTAAGTTTCATCTTAACCAGTTGAGCTTTGAACTCAAATCGGATTAGCTTTCGCTAAGCGTTTTACTCTTGATTAGTATCTTTTCAAGGTTTCTCCGCTCGCAAAGAGTAGGAAGTTAGGCTTTAGCCTTTCGACTAAAGCTAACCGATATTAAACTGCCGCAAGTTCCGCTTCTAAAGCCTTGCGTTTTTCCGCAAGATGTGCATGTCCATCGCAATCGGCAATCAATCGCTTGAATGAAACCGCTTTGTTGTCTTCATACCATTCAAGCGCCAGTGCTGGCATCTTTGCGCCACTAGCAGAAAGGGATTGAATGACAGGAAATTCAATCCCGAACTCTTTTTTCAGCGCTTCAATGTCCTTGGCAACTTTTTGCCCGAAACGTGCGAACATAATCGCAGGGGTTGCCGTAACCTTCTCGCCCTTGCCAGTCACCTTCAATTGTGTCTGGTTGTCTTTCGACAACTTCCCGAATTGACCGTCAAGAGTCACTTCACCGGAGCTTTTTTCAGCATACTCCCTTCCCGCAACCATTGCGATATAGCTTGCGTGTCGGCAATCAAGTCCTAACACAGTCAAACCGATTGCAACTTCACGGGCAGAGATATTCAATGCAGCTTTCATAGTATTAAGTGAGTAAACTAACTACCTGTTACAGACAGGCTACTGGTTAGACTAACTAGCCTAACTTCCTACCCTCTACTTTTCGACTCTGTTTCCAGCTAGGGACATCAGTTAAAAACCGAACTCCTAACCTTCCACAATCGCTTTTCAGCTTGCCAAGCGTCTCATCGCAAAGCCTTTGCTTTCGGCCTGCTACTCGCTTGCTTCGCGTTTGCCTTGCCAGTCCATTAGTCTGTTAGTTCAGACCTTCCAAAAGGCATAAACTCCTATTGGAGAAGCGAAACCAGGCGGTGAATTAAACCGCTTTGCCTTGCCTCAATCTCTGACAAAGTGACGCCTAAGCTTTCCAGCTAGTCACTTGCTCCGCATTTGAAAGACGCACACTGCAACCAATCAAATCCTAGCGCCCTTAACCCATTGGGAGATTGCCAGGCTTTGGCGGGACGTATCCGTATCGAGTCACCGTCACTGACTCGGCTCCGCCGTTGCGGTAACAACCTGCAACTCCCGTCAACCTATCTCCACTCCCTTTTCCTGTCCACTCCTTCCGTCTCTTTTCCTGTTACGATTTCGCCAACAAACTCTAACCCTTTTCACCGTTAAAAATCTCTTACCCGCTCGCCAGTCGGGATGGTCCATCATTTACACTTTCACCGCTCGTCTTGAATCTCTCCTATCTCTATCGACTCACTTGATTTTCCTAATCCTTTCTCCTAAGGCACCTAGTCATCTTAGTCATCCTAATCCTTTCTCCTAAGACTCCCAAGACTCCTAATCCGTTCGACTAAGAGCCCTAATCAAATCTCTTAGGGAGAGCCCCAGAATTAAAAAGCTCTAATCGCACACCAAGTTAATAAAAATTTTTATGTTTCTAGGAAGTTAGTAACATTTCCTACAAATTTTTACATCTGGCCAAAGTTGATAAGTTCTCGTATAAATTTTTGATTTGTGGGAAGTGCGTAAGTTTTTAGAGGGGCGCGGGCGAATTTTTGGCATGGCGGGTGCTAAAGAAGGCGGCGCGATGGCTAGCACGGCGGAGAAAATTGTGGAGGTGTTTGAGCTCGGAGTGGCGCCGAGCGAGATTGCGCGTGAGATGGGGTTGTCGCGCGAGGCTGTGACGCTCGTGCTGCGGATGAACTCGGCGGCGTTTCGCGAGCAGGAAGCGAAGGCGACGAGTAGTGACGTGTGGACGCCGGAAGAGCGCGCGGGACTTTTTTTGCGGGAGATGAAAGAGATTGCGCTGAATCGCGACGTGAAGCCGCGAGAGCGTTTTGAGGCGTTGAAATATGTCCACGAGGAAATGATTGGGCGCAACGATATCAAAACGCGAGGTGTTGAGCGCGCGACAAATCTCGCAATCGCGGCGTTGACTTCAGTGTACAAGGATAAACAGAATGAAATCAAGCGCCGGTTGCTGAATGAACAAGACGACAAGATTATAGATGTTGGTTAAGACATCACAACTTTCGATGGATGAAATTCGCGAACGTATCGCGAAACATCAAGCAGAAGCTGCGCGAACCAAAAAAATGGCTGCGGCGGAAGAGGTCGTGTCGTCAGTTCCCGAGATGCCGCTCAAGTCAAAAAAGCTGTCCGAGGAAGCGGCGAAGAAACTCAAAGAACTCACTTTCGAGTTCGATCCGAAGGAGTACGAAACTTCTCTCATCGGTCTTCTTCATCCAGACGCGCCAAAACAAGATCGTTACGAACCGCTCATGTTCGATGATCCGACGATCATGTTTGAGACGTTTAATCCAAAGCTCGTCTCGTCAAAATGGCAAACTGAGGAGTGTCGTCGTGTTGCAGGATACTATGATCCTAAATCGCTAAAGCGACATCAACCTTCTCCAAAGGATCCTTTTCGCTACACTCTTTGCGCGGCTAACGGTTCGGGAAAGGATACGTATTTCATCGCACCAGTTGCGGTTTGGTTTTGCGCGACGAAGATTCGTACGCGCTGTATTATTACCGGCGCGCAGTATAATCAGCTCAAATCGCAGACCTTTGCGAACATCAAAGCGTATTGCGAGACGATCAACGAACAGCTCGGCGAGGACATTTTTGATATCGTTGAATTCTATATCCGCTGCAAGAAAACGGGTAGTGAGATTCGGCTCTTTGTCACTGATGATCCCGGAAAAGCAGAAGGCTTTCATCCTTTTCCAGATTGTCCGACAAATGAACTCATGTTTATTGCGAACGAGGCAAAGTCGATCCCCGACGACATGTTTGGCGCGTTCTCGCGATTTACAACTAGTCATTGGTTGAATGTCTCGACGCCCGACACAATGTCGGGATTCTTTCATAGGAGCTTTAACAACTCAGTCATTTATCCCGCGCCACATATTCCAGACTCCGAGCGGGACATGGAAAAACCCGACGCGAAAATTGGTTACGCGCGAAAGATTACCGCGTTTGATTGTCCGCATAAATCTCGCGCGTGGATTCGGGCAATGGAACGACTGCACGGAATTGACTCGGTTGAGTATCGTTCGGGCGTGCTCGCGGAGTTTACCTCGATCGGAGATTCGATTATTATTTCCGAAGAATCCATTCGTTACGCGCCGCCGGTTTGGAATACTTACGGGCTTCCGATTCGAGCCGGGCTCGACTTTTCGCTTTCAGCTGGTGGTGATGAAACCGTCATTTCGATCTGGCACGGGAATAAGCGTCTTGCGCAATATACGATCCGCGAAGAAGATGGCGATAAACTACTTAATTGGATTATCGAGAAGCTGACTTTCCACCAAGTCAAACCAGAAAATGTCATCGCGGATCCGGGCGGTTTAGGTATCTTGCTTGTCCAGCGTATGCGTAAGCTTGGCTGGGAAGTGGTCACTTGTCGAAACGAAGGGCGCGCGATTAACCCGAAAGTATACCTGAATCGCGTTGCCGAAAACTGGTTCCGGCTGAAGCGTTTGATCGACGAAAAGATCCTCATCATTCCGCGCGAGGACACTTTGTTTGTCTCGCAGCTCACTTCGCGCAAATACAAATACAAACAAGGAAAGACCGCGCTTGAATCCAAAACTGAAGCCAAACTCCGAGGCGTCCCATCTCCTGACCGCGCAGATGCATGCGTGCTCGCTTTTGTCGGAATCCCACTCTCAACTTTCCTCGGAGAAGATCTTAAGTCTCTTGAGGAACAGGAAGAGCACAAAAAGCTCGTTGAGCTTAATGATCATTGGAAAATCAACGCGTTAACTCCGGCAGACCATACAAAGATGCAGGAGATCTATGCATCGAAGCGCAATGAACAGCTCGACGAGAGGGCTAAAAAACTTCACGCGGCGGATAAGTCGCCTTATACCGCGCCAGACAAATTTGTCCTGACAGTAAACTATAAATCACATAAAGCATATGGCAATGGTACCCCAGGCAACAATGGGCGCTTCCTCAACAGGGGCGCAGACAAATACAGATCCGTCTTTAACCGGTGACGAAGGTAATGGGCGAATGGAGGAGTTGAAGGAGTTGGTCGAAGGACTAACCCCGGAAGACTTTCAAATGCTTCAGGAGATCGTTGAAGAACGAGCTGAGCAGGAGAAAGAAGGTGAAGACGGCGCCGGAAAAGATAAAGGTGTCGACGATGGATCCGGTGGAAACGAAGTTGATATTAGCGGAGATATGTAATCTATGAAACTCACAGCCGACTCAGAGAAACCTTCGGAATCTTCGCTTCGTAACTTAACCAAGTTCGAGGCGAAGTTCAAACTCATCAAAACTCAAGGTGATGCTCGAATCGCTGAGACAGACATGGCTCGAAGGTCTCGAGCGGCTGTGTGTGACGTCGAGGCAATGCAGCAGGAAGGGAAGCTCGAAGCGAGTGATACCTACATCTCGATGGCGGTGATCAGCCAAAATATCGAGCGAGGCGCTCCTCCGCGTTTGGGATATCTCAAAGGCGCGAATCGCGTGGCGATTTTTGAGCCCAAGTCCACGCAAACTAATCCCGCGCTGAATCTCGATCTTGTCATGTCGGAGTTTACCCGCGTCATGACTTATGAGGGTTGGGAAGTCGATTACATGCGATGGATGGACGCAAGTGAAGTTCACGGCATCTCGTGGGTCGAAGTAATGTGGGATGACAAAGACCGAAAGGATGATGGTTGTGTTTCGGTCAACTATATCGCAAATGAGTATTTTTACTACGACAAAGAGCTCATGGACATTCAGGATTGTCCAGCAATCAGTGTAGTCTTTCCGCTGACAGACCTTTCATTTCGGAAGCTCGCGAAATCGATGAAGTTCGACGAAGAGCTGACAAAGAAGATCCTCAAAGATGCGCAGAGTAAAGAAGACGAACGTCGAATTCTGCTTCACCGAGTCATGTTCAAGGAAGATGGTTTTGTTTGGGTTGGATGGTTCAAAGAAGGCGAGTCGAAATGGGTGAAGGAGCCGGAGAAGTTTTTCAATGGTATTTGGAAACAGCAGGTCGAGGCTGTTCCTCTAGTTCCGCCTGCAATGACGAGCGTAGCGACCAAAACAAGTTGGGTTCGAGTTTATGAGACCGCGTATCCATTTTTTCCGATGCGGCGGCAGATTCTCGAGGACCCGACGTTCAATGCGATTCTTGGTCGCGCGGTGACAGATTTCCCGATTCAGGACGCGATTTCGGGATTAACTTCCGCGCTGGTAAATGGTACGCGGCTCGCGACAAATGTCATGTGGGCGCCAGATGGCGCGATGACGGAAGATAATCAAGCTACTGCGCGGCAGGTCGATCAAAAAATCGGGCCGGGCCGAATCTGGAATAGGCCGATGAAGGCGTTTAACTCGCCTTATCCCGATCCAATGTTGTCCACGGTGATCGAGCAGTTGCAAACTACAAATGCGGAATCTGCGGGGAATATCGCGTATGCCGTGAATAACCGCGCAGACAGTCGAAAGACCGCGACGGAAATTCAGACCGCGAATCAGCAGAACCAAATGCTGTCGTCGGTGCAAATTCTAATGCTATCGCTCGCATTGCGCCCAGTCTATACTGCTGCGTGGCGAATTGTGCGTTCTTCGGCCTTAAAGGGTTACATCACTTTCTGTGCTGGACCGGATGGACTTAATGATGTTGGCATCCTTTCTGCGGAGTACATCATCAAACCCGCTGGCGACACGGATTTTGTCGAGATGCAGACGCAACTCAGTCATCTGCAACAAGATGCCGCACAGCTTGCACAAACACCCGTCGGACCGTTTTTGCTGCGGAAATACCTCGAACAGCGTTACCCGAAAATGAAGGCTGAGATCGGACAATACCTCGATCAAATGACTCCGGCAAATCCTGCCGCGCAGCAACTTTCGGTGATTGGCAACCTCCTTAAAACCGCTGTGATGTTGCCTGATGGAAACTTCAATCCGCTCTTGTTCGGCAAAGGAATGCCAATGCATGGCAAGGAAAAGCTGCTACAGCAAGAGGCGATGAAGACTCAGCAAATTCTTGCGGCGGGCGCAAAAGGAACTAACTATGGCCAACAACCTCAGCAATGAAGCCGAACAACAAAGACAACTCAAAGAAAGATACGTGTGGGAGTTCCGAGAATGGCTCGCACATCCTATTACAGTCGCCGCATTCCGTGCGCTTAATGAAAAGCGGGAACAATACAATCGGCTCGCTCAAGAGGCCGCTTATTCCGGGGACAGGGAAAAAACAGTCAGCAACGCGCTGATCGCAAGAGCTTTGGGAACTGAAATGGAAGTTTTGAAAACGGATCAACGAAAATAAACTATGAGTGCAACAGCAATTCCGCCATTACCAACTACGGGAAATCAGGGCCGACTCGCGGCGGCCTTTACAAATTCTGTCCCGCAGGACAACTCGAGCGTGCCTGATATTGAGGTCGATGTAAACGACGAAGTGTCAATCGATCAACCAGTACAGGACAATAAGGCGCAGGATAACAAGCCTGCGGATAAGCCTAAGGTCGAGGAAAAGAAGCCCGAAGTCGAGCTTAAAGACAAAGGAAACAAGCCCGCCGAGAAAAAAGATGACGCGTTTAAGCCGTTTGTCACTCCAAAAGCCGACGAAAAAACTGCCGCGCGGGATTACTCAGACATCCCCGAAGAGTGGCGAGATTACGCAAAAGACCTCAAAAATGACCGTTTTAACAAGTTCAAAGCCGAGCTTCCTAAACTCATCGCGCAGGCAAAGGAATCGGAAAAGTACCGGCAAGAAAATGAAACTCTTCGGAAAGAAAAGCCTGGATTTCTCTTTGAGCATCCCGAAGCTTTTCGTCTCGACCCGGACTACAACAAGATTGTTTCGGAAACTCAACTAAACCAATACCTGCTTGATCATTACAACAAACAGATTCTCGAAGCTGCTGCCGGAAGAGATTGGGTGACGATTACCGGGTTCAAAGAAGATGGTACGCCGATCACTGCGGTGACGAAAGGTTCAGGACAACGAGATGTTCAGGGTGAGACCGCGATTGCAACTTTGCTTGCACAACTCGGAACGAGTATTCAGACCGGTCAGCAACGCCTGCAAGGATACAACACACAGTTTGGCGAGCTCGTCAAGCAATCAGAGTCGTTCATGACTGATGTGGAAAAGAAGTTCTTTCCGGATTGGGATGAGGCAAAACTAACCGATAAGCAAAAAGGTTACATCAAATCTGTCGACGGAGTAATTCCTCCGGTGTTCAAACATCAGCAAGCTTGGCGGCCGTTTAAGAAACTTACTGTCGCGTATTACGATTTGCAAGAAGCTCATCAAAAGGCGCTGCAGAAAATCGCTGACCTTGAAGAACGCGGTGAGGCTCGCTCAGGTTCTGGCGGCGGTGTAAAACCCTCGGGTGGCGGTGAGACAGGTAGTGAAGAGTTTACAGTCGACACCTCGAAGGAATTTGCAGACATTTAATCTGGCACGCTTTCTGCTAAAAGAGCACTGTCGCAGTCGCCGCAGTTGATTCCGTCCGAGCCTCTCGGACTACTTAAGTCGCCTCAGGCGATACTAAGTTTTGGAACTTATCCAAAGCCGTATCATCTGGGGCGATTTTGCGTATGCAAGTTTAACTTATAAACATATGCCTACACTTTGGAATCAATCCATTCTGTCCAATCGTTATAACGAACAGGACCGGAATCAATTCGCGCGCTACCAAGTTTGGTTGGCCGCTCAGACTACGCGGAAACTCCAGTACTACTCGCGCTGGAAGAACATGTTTCCGAAAATCAAGTGGACGCCTAACATGGGCGATCTGATGCAAGGTATCGTTCCCGAGCCGTCTCCAGTGACCGCGCAGGAATTTCACCCTTCCGTTTTGTCCGCAGTTCCGGGTAAGACGATCGTTTCGCACTTTGAACGCACGAACAATGCTCGCGTTAAGCGGCACTTGTTTGAATCGCTTCAATTCAACTTCCTGCCCAGCTTTCAGGACTTCCGAAAGAAGCAGATCTCGTTTGCGTCGACTGACCTCGACCGACAGATTGCAATCGCGTATGACATGTTTGTGCGGTCTTACGCTTTTCAGATGTCACCTTATATCTGGGCCGTGAACAACGGTACTGGAAACGCGAACGCGACTGGGTTTTTCGGAAACCAGAACTACATTAAGGCGCCGGTCGGCGATCCGACGGCTGCTGTTCAAGCGAAGAGCGCGGCTGTTCGTGCGGCTTGGGCGGCGAACCTCGGACCGAACTCATTCCTCGATTTCCGTCAGATGTGCGCGCTTCGCGATTTCGCGAAGACGTACGTCAACATGCCCGGCTGGGACGGTTCTGGCGGAAGTACCCCGAAGGACTGTGAAGTTGCTCGCGGGAAATACATCCTCATGGGCGAGTCCCAAATCTACTCCGCGTTGTCGTTTGATTCGCACGTCCTGAACTTTAAGGACTTGAATCGTGACGTGTTGAACAAAGAGTTCTCCGGCTGCATCGCCGACAACATTGCGTTCCGCGAGGAGCGTTATCCGTTGTTGATGGCCGCCGACGGAACTTTTCCGGTGCCCGAAATCGAACTTGACGTGACCGGAAATTCGGGCGCGGCGAGCATTGGTGCGGGCCCTCAGCGCGAAGTGATCCCGAATCCTGCGTATGTCGCGGCTCCTTACGGCTGGGCATTCTTCATCGGATATGATCCTTACGAATCCCTCGAAATCGGTCCGCCGCCCGAGGAATTTGCGTCCGGCAAAGTCGACATGCGCCGGTTTTCGCAGCTCAAGTGGAACGGTGAAGTTCGCTTGACTGACAACTTGCTGATTAACTACGGCATTGACCCGAACACTAATCAGCAGGTCATTGACACGAACAAGTATGGCGAACGCTTGCAGCTGATCGCTGACGGTACTTTTGGTATCATCGGTAACACGACGCGTTTCCTCATTCCGGTTCTTTATTCCCGTCGTGTTCTGCCCTCCCTCTACAACGATCCTCTGATTGGATAAACATATGAAGAAAATTCTATTGGCAGTTAGTTTGCTTGCGGGTTTGACTGCTTCCGCGCAGTCGACTTTTACGAACCTTACGGCTACGGCCGGCGTGAACTCTGTGTTCACTACGCGCGTCTCGATTAATCAACTCAACTTCGTTGACACCTCCGGTGCAAACAACTTGGTTATTGTTTATGACGGCAACAACAGTACGAATGTCATCACGCCCGCGTTCACGAATTATGTGTTCTCGACTGTGACGTTCACGAACACCTACACCGACTCGAACGGTTACACGAACAACTACATCTATACGCTCGGAACAAACACTCCCGTTACTGTCGCGGCTTCTACAAACGAAGCTCGGCGCGTTTGGGTTGGACAAGTTCCGCCGAATGGACAGTTCTTGTGGACGCCGAATCGGCCGATTAACTTGGTTAACGGTCTGACTCTTCGGACTACTGGTGCAGGTTTGGGGATTGTTAGCTTCCAGCCACTTCCGTAATAACTAACTGCGCCCTAAGGCTCAGCAATCGAAAGGTTGTTGGGCTCTGTGGGCGCAGACATCTCGAAAGGATAATATGAATCGACTTTGGGATATTTTGAAAGCTCTGAATAAAAATCAGCAGGACATGAATGAACTGCGAAATCGCGTGCTAAAGCTTGAGCAGATCCTAGATGGTGGTGTAAGTCTCGGGCTTTACAACCCAACACAAGGTAAGGTGATCACAGTCACTTTAACTGGTAATCCAACGGTAATTCAATTCAGTTCCTAATCCAACGCCTCGCTTCGGCGGGGCTTTTTAATATGAAAAAGAAACTATTTTTGCTAGTTGGACTAGCTCCGCTAGCAGTTTTTGGCCAAGTCAATTCTCTTTCTATTGACGCAAATGGGATTTTATCGACTACAAATTTAGGTCGTGGAATTTTGATTCAAGGTCAGAGTTTGCTGACTAATAGTGACAGTTTTGTTGCACAGTGGCTAACTAACATTAACTTTAATGCTGTTAACGCTCGTTATCGTGGAGATAATTTGGCTGCGCTTACTAGTACTAATAGTGCAGTAATTACAGCACCACTTGTTTCTATTTCCGGGACACAATTTTTGTATATGACTACGCCGAACGTAATTAGTTCGACGGCGGTCACAAATCAATCATTGGTTCTTTATAATGCATCAAATGGTACAGCAGATTGGGGAAACGCTAACGCTTATGGCGCAACGATCGGTCAAGTCGGTTCGGCGATTACCGCGCTGAAACTTCGGCAAGCAACTTTCTCGGCGGGAACTGTGACGGTCTCGGACACCTCGATCAAGACCAACTCCATCATTCTTCCATCCTACGCTACCTTTGGTGGCGTTCTTACGGGACTTCCATTTGTGTCGTCGATCACGGCTGGAACGTCTTTTGTAGTAAAATCGACACTTGGCACTGACACTAATGTCATTAACATTCTGATCATCAATCAATAATATGAAAAAACTTATTTTGGGGCTGTCCGCGGGTTTAACCGCGTTTGGACAAGTTAGCTCGGTGACTTATGACGGTTTGAATTTTTCTGCCGTTAACTCTAATAGCGGACAAGTTACGCTTTCTGGTAACTCTCCATTGGTCAAAACAGTCGTCGCATCGCAGTTCACTACTTACGGATTTGGTTCGTATACGGGTGATAATGGGACAAATTCGGTTTATGCGCTGGTGGCTAATCAACGTTTGCAAATTCCTGTAAATTGTTACGGAATCAGCCCTTTGTATATTGGGTATCACCAGTCAAGTTCGGCTGCTCCTGGCTGGACATATTCTAACGGTTTTGAAAACGCATTGCCTAACGCGCTTGAAGTTGCCTGCACTATTTTAGATTCTTCGGGTCGCCTTTTCCCGCAAACATTTAACGCTAACCGCATTTTGCGCCTTAATCCTTACGGCATTATTGAGGCTGATCCTAATTTGCAGCAGCTTAATGCTGGTGATTATGTATATGCTAATCATTGGGTTAATCGGTTGGTGTCAAACACTAACACTTATAACAACGGAGAAGTCGGAGTACTAACCCAAGTCGGCACATATGTACCAACTTTTCAAACTCAAGCGGCGGATGCTAAATCAGGTTACTCGGCAATCCTTGCTTACGCTACGGGACTAAACGCAGCGCAGACAAAAATCGATACAACAAGCGGAATCTCGGGCAACTATCCGCAAACTGGACAAGGTTTTAGTCCATTTGCTTATATTGGTTATGTTCGGGCAGCTGATCTTAATTCAGTTGCCGCTGTTGGTGACTCGATTACTGCCGGTATTGGTGATACTGCGGATTTGGTAAATATTGCTTCTGGTGGAGGTTATCTTTATCGAGCCCTTCGTGCGTCTAATCCAGTGCTGAATTTGGGTATTGGCGGCGACAAAGCACAGTCTTGGTCACCGACAAATGGTACGTCACGGACTACTTTTCGGATTGGATTGTTGAGCAAGTATAAATATAAATACGTTTACTTCAATGAAGGTTTTAATGACATCAATGCCGCAGGTCGTTCTTTTGCGCAACTAACTAATGATGTGGCAAACCAGTTGCAGTTGATCTGGAATCTTACCGGAGCTAAGATAATTGTCGGTACAATTACTTGTGGTCAAACTAGTGCATCTGGTAAATATTTTGGTACTGGAGATTTAACGCCGACGTATCCGAATGCCACAAATGCTGCTCCAGCATATAATGCATTGTTGCGCACTAACCCAAAAGCAATCAGTCCGTATATCTGGAAAGTGTGGGACCAGGCCGCGCTTTGGTCTCCAGATGACATTAATGGACGTTATCTTACAAATGCGTTGTATTCGGGAACGGTTACTACTACAAATTCTACTGCATTCCTTAGCGTATATTGGCGCACGCTAATTGACACTAACGCTAATTGGACTGTTAATCAATGGGTTGGTAGTCCGGTTCAGATAACCAATACCGTAGCTCCTGCTTGGCCAGCTAATTTAATGGTTGCTAGTAATTCTCCGACTACGTTGTACTTATTTGTTCCTCCCGGAGTTTCGACTTCGTTTGTTAATACAAACTTGTTGACAGCTGGAGCAACGTATACGATTGGTAACGGTGCGTACACTGTCGATTCAGCACATCCCGCACCTTGGATTCATGCATTATACGCGTCTAATATCGTGTCTCAGGCTATTTTTAACTAATCATGAGCACCGAACGAGAGAAGATCATTGACTACTGGTTCAAAATTGGCACGCCTCTTGCACTGGCAGCTTTATACTTTCTCAAGGGAAACTTCGTTCAGAAAGAGGAGTACATGAAGGACAAGGCTGCGACAGATCAGCGCCTTGAGGCGATTCAAACACAAATCAAAGCACTGCCCGATCAGATTGAGCTTTCGCACTATCGGGCGATTCAAACAACAAAGGAAACCAAATGAGTGAACATATTGAGCAGCAAAAACGGGATACGGTCTGGAAGGGTGTGAACTACCGCACCCCCGAATTCGGACATGAACGCGCGACCGCGATTCAAATTCAGGCATGGGGATTGAGTGGCGACGAACTCGCGCCGTACTTCTTTACCCCGGAAGAGATCAAGATTGGGTTGGAGTTCCGTAAAACGGGACAAGAAACTGGCGATGACAAAGTCTACGCCGAGGCGAAGGCCGAAGAAGCAAAGGAAGAAACAAAATGAAAAACTGGAAAACTACTATTACGGGTGTTGTAGCTGCTGCGCTACTTGCCATTCACGAAGTACAAGATCCGCACCCGTCGATTGAAAAATTGATTGGGATTGGGCTAATCGCAGCGGTCGGCTACTTCGCCAAGGATCATGATGTAACCGGTGGGAGCATCAAACAATGAAAACACTTCTATCATTGGCTCTAGTTTTGTTATTTGCTGGTTGTGGACTTACTAAACAGCAGGTAACTTATCAAACTCTTGCCGCTACTGGAGAGACGTTGAAGGTCTCCACCGCACTCTGGAAAGAGTATGTTCAATATGCGAAAGATCATAAGACTGTTACTCAAGAAACTTTGACTCGTCAGGCTCTTGAAGTACAGGACAAGGTTAACAAGGCTAGCGATGCTTATGATCTCGCGGTTGAAATTGCAGGTACTACACAAGCTCCAACCACGGCTGACATTCAAAAAATTGTTAACCAAGCTGTGGATTTGATCAACACCTACAAGAAATAGTCATGGATCCTATTACAATTACCGCGACACTTCTTGGTGTACTTGTCAAGTACGGCCCCGAAGTTTACGCCGAAGCTGTTGATCTTATCCACAAGAAAGATCCGACTCGGGCAGATTATGATCGACTGCTCCTCCTCACGCGTGCTGCGAGGGACAATGCGGCTCAAGCAGTTGTGATTGCGCAAGGGTGAAAATTATTCACCATAACGTAGACCTCGCAATAGGGTACGGACAGACTGGAAAGGTACTGTTCGACTCTTTGCGAGGTCTTGGTTTTTCGCTGGAGCTGTCTACTGATATGCTCAGCCCGGCGGATGTTGCGTTTATTTGTCCTCAGCATTTTGTCCAAGCTCCAATTGTGTGCGGGATTTGGGAGGCCTCGGAGATACCAAAATTTGACAGCCTAAAGCGAGCGAAAGTTATCTTTTCGATCTCGGACTTCAATACACAAGCTCTTCGCGTGGCGGGATTCAAACAGCGTATTATAAAAATTCGGCACGGGGTCGATTATAATTTCGCATTTCTCCCGCAAGGACCTTTTACTTTTATTTCTGTTGGTGCTGATTCGGGTCAAAAAACCCGAAAGCGTATGCAGGATTTGATCGAGTGCTTCATCAAAGCCTTTCCGCGCGACCCAGATGTTCGATTGATCATCAAGCAAAATGACAACTGTTTTTCTCTCCATTCTTTTGATTCTCGTATTTCTGTTGTGCGCGGAAAACTTTCCCGAAAAGAGATGGAGGCTCTTTATCACAGTGCTCATTGTGGTATTTTTCTTTCTGGCCTTGAGGGATTCGGTATTCCTCCGCTTGAGTTGATGCGGACCGGTCGGCCAGTTTTGTTGCCGTTTTATGGTGGTTATATGGAGTATATGCGCCCGGATTGTGGTTGGGCGATTCCGTATAAAGAGAAACCCGCGCCGAAATTTTTGTATCGCGGTGTTGGGAAATTCGCCGACGTTAGCCTCTCAGCTGTTGTAGAACTCATGCGCGAAGTGCGGAATGACCCGACCGAAATTGCTCGGCGCGGACTAGCTGCTTATTATCGCGCGAGCGAATTTACGCACGATCTCGCGGTTCAAACCCTAATGAAAGACCTCAAAAATGCCAGAGCCTTTTAGCCAACTCTCGATTCAGACTTTTCGGCTGATAATCTTTCCGCCAACTCCTGAGACGCGGCCGATATTTGCGCGCAATCCGATTCCCGCAATTCGGACCAAACTCGCGCAAAAGTACTTTGTCATTGACCCGTTTGCGCTTTCTGCGACATGGGTCGGATCGAGTTTTATGGTTGCGCGCGGACTTTTTGGCGTGTCTTTTTACTTCACGCTCGATGTTCCCGTCAAAGCTCCTTCGAGCACTTTCATTGCTTGTGTGTCATGGGTTGTGGGATCTTCACGTGTAAGATACAAACTCTGGTCGACCGGAGCTGAACTTCTTCCTTACCCACTTTACACTGGACAAGCTATTCCTCCCGGTGGGATGCTTGAAATCTGGACTGTTCCTAGTGCTTCTCCGGCTATCTCCTCGGCATGGAACTTGCTATGTGGTAACCTTGTCGTACCTGACAGTTGCCTATTGAGTCCCTCAACAGGCGGGATACTTGGAGAATCTGGAGTAAAACAACCAATTCTTTCCCCGTACCCAAATCAAACCCTAGATCAGATATTTAGTGGATGAGGACTCAATATGCCAACACCAGTTACAGATTACACACTAGATCCCGGAATTGACCCAACGGCAATTTTTGGACCATACGCTTCGATGCTGCTGCAGCTCGTGCAGCTAGCTGTCCCGAACTCTTATCGCGGGATGGTGATTGTTTCCCCAACAACTCCTGCGACGACTGGTCAGCCGACTGGATATCCTTCCGGTTGGTACACTTGGCATCAACGTTGTGTTTGGATTGACACTTCGACTAATCCGCCGACAGTCAAAAGTTTCAACACTGGGACTGGAACTTGGGTTGCGGCTGCTGCAAATATCGCGGCGGGAAGCGTTGGAACGACTGCGATCATCGACGCGGCAGTTACGCTTGCAAAACTCTCGCTTACCGGAACTTCGCCGGGTGACATCATTTATGTTAACGGAGCGGGAACTGCTTGGGTTAACGGTCCGTTGTTGAGTCAAATCACGACTGGATCGTTCCCTATTATCAAGCTGTCGACTTCTGGCGCGACTTCGGGGCAAATCCTGACTAACGTCGCGGGGACTCCTACTTGGTCAACCCTAACCCAATCAAATCTCCTTGCACTTCTCGGATACGCTTCAATCGCACCAAATCTTCTCTCCTCGGGCTCTTCCCTTCAGGTTTTACGTTCTTCTCCAGGAACTGGTGCCGCCGCAGGATCAGTTACAGTTGCTTCCGGTTCCGTCACCGCTATTGCAGTTGGAAGTGGCGGTAGCGGTTACACTACCGCTCCCCTTGTCACCATCACAGGAGGTGGAGGAAGCGGTGCAACAGCGACTGCAGTCCTTACTGGCGGCAGTGTTACAAGTTTCACCATTGGAAGCGGAGGAACAGGTTATACCTCAGCTCCTGCCGTCACGCTTTTGCGTAGCCCTGAATGGTTTAGTAATGATTATGGGCTTGTCTTTACTGGAGTGGAAAGTGGGACCAGCTCCGCTTATGTCGTAACGATCGCGAGTAGCTGGTTTGGACTTGCGGCGGGGAACGTTTATTTCTTCTCGCCGGGAAATACTAGCACAGTCACAAACCCGACGCTGAACGTTAATGGAACCGGCGCGAAGAACATTCTCTCGCCGAGTGGCGGCGCTTTGTCGATTGGAAACATTGCTTCGGGAACTGTCGCGATGTGCTATTACAACGGGACGAGTTTTATCCTGCTCAATCCTGTTGTTCCCGCAGTAAGCCCTTACACCGCGTTTTCAAGTACTTTGATTGCTGTGCCGAACTCGGCAGGAACTGGCGGAACCTCTACTGGACAAGCTCACAGTTTTGGTGCCGCGCCGACTTCGCTAATTGCTTTGCTCGTCTGCCAAAGTTCTGAGGCGGGTTATTCTACAAATGATGTTGTTGGGATCGATAATCTAACTCTGCACGGCTCGATTGGTGGTGGAGATTCATTTGACGGACCAGTTGGTGCGCCAAAAGCTGACGCGACGAACGTTTACTTTGTCTTCAATTCCGGTTTTCCCGGCGGTGCTTCGATCGGATATCGACTTGGATCGCCGACTGGAACAGGCGGAACGTTTACTCCAGCGAACTGGAAGATCAAAATTGTAGCAATTAAGTAATATGCTATCCGATATCCTAACACGCGCTGGTGAGTTGACGAACGTCACTTACACTTCGTCCGCGACTGACCCGAATCGTCAAAAAATCCTTCGCTGGGTTAATCGTGCGGCAAGGGAACTTTGGAAGATTTGGCTTTTCCCAAACGCTACATACGAAGCTTTCATGTGCTTTGACACGATTGTGTCACATGACTATGTTACTCCTTGGTACATGGATCGTGTAATGGGCGTTCGGCAATCTACAACTGGAGCGCGAATCACCCTTCAAAACACTGCGCCGCGTTACGCGCCAACTCCTTGGCGGCAGCCGTATAATGTTTGGCGTAATACCGGAAAACGCTGCTGGCAGGCTTCGCCGCAGATGAATTCGCAGGTAACAGTTGTTGCAAAAGCTGTTGAGACGCAGACTGTAAATGTTTCGATCACCGGGCCGACCGCGACGGGAAATTCTGTGACGGAAATTTTGACTTTCCCGCCCGGAACGCAGATGCTGACGACGACCAATCAATTCATCTTTACTGATGCTATTGCTTTGACGGCGATAAACAAAGATCAGATTACTAATGGCGACTTTTCAATTCAAACTTTTGGACAGACTGGCTTGATGGAGATTGCTCTGTTGACCAATCGGCAGTATGATGTCTGGTACCAACTTTGGGCAATCGCGGATGATAAGACGTTGAATGTTTGGGTCGATAATTGTTTTGAAGTCTACTACCGTAACGTCTACACTCCGCTTTATTTCGACACCGATGTATTCGCGGACGGTTCTTATGACGATGTTGTTGCATGGCAAGTGCAGATCGATTTTATGTCCATGGGGCAAGTTTCTCCGGCGGACGTTCAATCTATTGCCGCGTTGAAAAAATTACAGCTCGATCGACTTGCGAACTTGACCAAAGCGGATGAGGTCGGGCTTGACATGTTTATCCAGAAAGACCCGGACAAGTACTTCAACGCACAAAAGACGCACGGAAAACGCCGGACACATGCAATTCGGCTTCCATCTGTTTGAGCTATGCCTAAAGCTTCGCGTATCAATTTTTATGGTGGGATGAACCAGCGTGCAGATCCGGCAAAACTGGATGCGCAGACGGAATACTATCTTCTCATCAATGGTCGAAATCGTCGAAATCGTATTACACCGATTGCACAACCGCTAAACATCACCCTCGGACTTCCTTCGGGAAAAGCTCAAGGGTTTTATGCGTTCAATCAATATCTCGTTGCGGTAATCGCTGGGGTGATTTACTACAAAAATCCCAAAATCGCGAACTCGGTTTGGACTCGAATTGATGGCGCGACGTTTTCTCCATCCGTAGATCGCATTTATATCGAGCCAACTCCTGGCTCCTCAAACAACCTCGCGCGGACTTCGGCAGGAACCGTTTCGCCGACTCTCGTTTCCTTTCAAGGTCCAATCTCGTCGTCACCTTTTGTTGGCGTAATCATGGACGGAGTTTCTCAGCCCGGACTACTTTCGCCGAACGCTACACTTCGTTATGCACAAACTTACGCTGATTGGACACCTCAAAATCCCGAGTACATTCCGGTTGGTACTATCCCAATGTCAATCGGGACTACTCTTTATTGTGCTGTTCAAGATCCCGTTACAGGTTTGTTTACCGCTATTGCTCGTAGTGTGTCTGGTCAACCACTTAATTTCGTCATCGGAATCGACCAAAACGGAGGAAAGCTGAGTTCAAACGAGTCAAAAGGTGGTGCGTTGTTGCTGCCTTGGAATGTCGACATGGCACCGCTTTCAGCCTTGCGAAAGGTTTCGGCGACGGCCGGAAGCTTCATCGCGGCAACGCAAGGAGCAACTTATCTTGTCTCGCCGGATTACACCAAACCTACTGTTTTTGCCGAGCCGCAATTCAAAAATCAGCTCGTCCTGCCTATTGGTCCGGTGAACAACGATTCCTTCGCGGACATGCTCGGTGATGTGGCGCTGATTTTTCCGTTCGGGGTCACGACTTTTAACTCCGTAAACTCGGACAAGTTCGCCGGGAAGAACTCGATCTTCTCCTCGATGGTTGACGACCTGCTCGTTAACATTGTACAAACCGTTACCGCCGCGACAAATTACCAAACTTATGCGGTGTTCGCGGTTCAGACGCGCTACGGCTCGGGAGTCCTCTGGTATGATCAAGTTTCTAAGTCTTGGGCTTCACTGGACATTCTAGATGGCGTGGGGCAAATTCGGCAGTTCGCGGTTCAGCAAACTTTGACTGGATATGGACTGTTCTTCTACGACTCGAATAATCAGTTCTTTGAGTACTTCGGTGGTGGATATACTGCCGCGACGAGGATTTATTTTAATGAAGGTATTCCGTCCGACACAAGTCTTGTCCACGCTTTACAGACCGTAAAAGTGCAGTTCGCGGGCGGAACAATCTCAACGCAAATTGATGTCTCGACGACTGCCGATCGCCAAACTATCGGGACAAAAGCGGCTTTGCTTAAAGCGCAAATGCCTGTCGGGTATCAAACTTCGCCGCAAATTCCACTGCAGGAACCGTTACCGAATGATCGCGAACTGAATCCGGCGTCATTTGATTTTACCTCCGAGTCAACTTTTGCTAATCGTGTTGGGCTCGAAATCGCTTGGCGAGGTGATGCAGAGTTGTTTGCTGTTGGAGTAGAAACCGAAGAACGCCCCGACAACGTGAAAACCGGCGACGGAAATTCGGCAATCAAGCAGCAGGCACAAACTACTATCTGCTTTATTGGAAATGCAGGAAATTCCGTCGCGAGCAAACTTGCAATCGTAAAAGCGATCCAGCAGGAGAACTCAAACTATGTCGTCGACCTCGGAAATTCCACCGCAAACTCTGGCGCGGGTATCATTGCTGACCTTACAACCTTCGTCAACCCCTTCTGGTCTTCCCGGATTAACTCCACGGTGGGTTCATACTTTTCTGTCACCGGAACAAACGAGATGTCTGTTGGAATCGGGGCACTCTTCTTTGAATACCTCCGATACCCCGCGCGATATAACAAAATTGTGCTCCCCGGAAGTATTGAATTATACTTACTATCCGCTGGGTTTGATTCGGGACTTGTTCAGAGAGAGCCGGGAAACCTTGATGGAGCGAGCCTTGTTACATCTTCGCAAATAAAGTGGCTCGCGAATCAGCTTTCGCTAAGCACTGCAAGCGTCAAACTCGTCGCGTGGAGTTACCCGCAGTATAGCTCTTATTTTGGTCAAAACGCGGGAACGATTGCTACGCAGTCCATTGACTTCAAAGCTCTTGGCGCGACAGCTCTTCTCTCTGGTCAGGCGCCTGCATTTGAACATGTTCTCACAAACGGTTTTAGCAGTTTTACCGTCGGGTCCGCTGCTGTAAACCTATTGCCCGCGACTCAGCTCGCGACATCACTTTCTTACCTCTCCAAACCCGGCTATCTCAAAGCCACAATCTTTCAACTTTCAATCATATGGGAGTACAAAGCTCCGAACGGGGACCTGTTGTATCGGTTCCGTCAGGCGATACAATAACGTTTAACCGACTATTCACCTATGTCCAACGACACCAAAAAAGGGAAGAAGCATTTCCAGCCTTTAGCGACCTCCAGTTATACGAGCTACTCGCTCGCCACGCTACGGAGAAAACGCTTCACGCTGTCTTCGCCGGTGAAAGGCCTGTCGGTGTTGTCGTGTTTAAAGTTGATAGTGACTATCGTGAGCTTTTTGTATACAGCTTGTTATGCGATAACTCACTGGCCTTCAAAACACTAATCGCAAAATGGAAACAGGTTTACCCCGGATTCAACGCGCGGTCACATCGGCGAGGGAAGCAAGTCGTACTTTTTAAACAATCAAAATTCTAAATTATGGGATCTTCTGCACCTCCTTCCACACAGGAATCAATGGATTCGGTTCTTCAGGCTTATCAGAAGAACTTGCCGGGGCTGTCTAACTCGATCACGAGTCAGATCTTGCCGACTGAACAGGCGCAACTTGAGGCTCAGCAAAAACTGTCGCCGCAGCAAAATCAGTTGCAGCTTGATACTTACGCGAAATACGCGCCCCAATTTTCTGCGGTCGGTCAGCAGATTGTTGGACAAGATCAGGCGATGCAGGCGCAGAATAACATCAATGCGCTTAAACAGTCTGGTGGTGCACTTGGCGAAGTCGAGCAAAATATTGATCGCGGGTTAAATCCTGAATGGTATAAGCAGCGGGAGCAGTCGGCGACCAATCTGACAAATCTCTTCAATTCTCTTCAAGATCCTAATGCTGGCGCGACTGCTTCAGACCAAGCTGAAATTGCGCGCGGGTTAGCTCAGCAGAATAACGCGAGCGGTGTTTTAGCTCCTAATGCGACTACTGCTGCGGCGGCTGGAATGGCATTTGGACAGCAAGGCGAGGCTTTACGTAAGCAGCGGCAAGAAGCAATTCAAGGTGCACTCGGGACTGCCCAAGGTGTCATGGCGGGTGATCGTTCACCGAATGTTAATCCTATTGGAACGATTACTGGCCAGCCCGTGACGAATTTTGGCGGCGCGCAAAACCCGAATCAAACCGCTGCTGTTGGTGGAATGGCGAGCAACATCGGCGATCAGATGTTTGCGGCGACAAATAACATGCAAATGCAGCGCAATCAAATCGACGCGAATCGGCCGAGCGGGTTACAGCAGATGACTTCAATTGCCGGATCACTTCCATCATGCTGCTTTATCTTTCTCGAAGCATACAACGGTCAAATTCCTTGGTACGTTCGATGCTCTCGTGATATGCATATGACTCCAGCAAATCGTCGCGGGTACATCTGGATGTCTAAATGGCTTGTTCCCGCGATGAAGCGTTCGAGTGTTGTGAGGACTCTAACGAATTTCTTCATGATAAAGCCTCTCACAAAGGATGCTGCGTTTATGTGTAAGGTTGACAATACGGAGCGAAAAGTGGCTCGGAAATTTTGGCTCGGGCTCTGGGAAATTCTCGGCAGGGTTACCGGAACGGCGATCTCCTACAAGACCTGCAAAGGGCGGCAATGGACTTGGGGAAAGTGGCAGTTGGAGTACTGGAGCATTCCTCCGATGTTCTCGGTACCACTGCACACGCACTCAAATTTTACTTCGCGGATTATTCCTGTGGGTGGAGATGCTGTTATTGGAGCTGGTGGAAAATGGGATATCGTCACTTTCGGACGCTGGTACAAAGTACCGGAAAATGTTCCTCACGCTGTCGATGCGTTTTCTGGCGGTTTCCGTTTTATCAACATTCAGCACTGGAAAACCAAACCAACTTCTGCGTCGGTGGATTTTAACCTCGTTTAACCTATGCCTACCAAAATAAAACTTCTTACCCCGCAGGAAATTATGGCAGGCCTTCGCAAGCCTGCTGGAATTGGTTCTTTGTCTCTTCCTCGTCCCGGAGCACCTTCGGCGGCAGGTCGAATGGGCATCGAACTTGGGCATCGCGAGAATGGTCATATCGACCTCGGCCCATTTTTTCGTCCGCGCGCAAACGCGAGCTACGACGCGACACGACCTTCTGACGCGTCTAACACGCCTTTCGTTCATCCGACAGGTATTGGCGGCTTTCTTCGTCGACTCCTTGGAGACAATGCTGATGAGATGAATGCCGAGTACTCAAAGCAAGATCGCGACTTGGAAATTAAGCGTCGCGAGGCGCAAATCAAGGCTGGCGAGTCCAAAGAAGTTATCGGCGCGGAAGGTGAGCAGCGTAAGGATGTTATGAACAATAACGCCTTGCTCGAACTCATAAAGATGGACAAGGATAACGAGTACCATATCGGCGAACTCGCAGCAAAACATGGATACGATCTTGATAGTATGCTTACCGAGCAGGATTTTCAAGACTACATGCTTAGCAAAACTCACTCACTGAAAGAAGCTGAGTTGAAGTTTCATCTTGATGCTACAAGTAAGCAACAGTTGAGAGATCGTTTTGAAGCTCGCCGACAAGAGCTTGGTGGTGGTACAGATGAACAAGTTGCCCAGTCCTTTGCATCGAACTACGCCGACACTCAAACGAAAGAAAAACTTGAACGCGAAGGTGTAGCCAATCGTAACAAACTTATTGACGCTAACACTCAACAAGTACTTAACGAAGGTAAACAATTCCATAATCTTCCTGTCGGCATCAACATGGATGCAAATGGTAATACCATTAAAGTGTCGATGAACCCTGACAATCCAATGGAAATGAAAGCCACGCGTGGAACAAATCTCAAGCCTGTTGGTCGAATTGATTTAGGTCAAACTACTGCACCTACTACTGCTGTTCAACCCGAAGCACAACCAACCATGCCTAACATTCCTCAACCAGTTATTCCGCAGCCAACTGTACCTATTCCGCAGGATTTTCGTAATGCTCCTATAAACCCAACAATTGGACAAGGTTCACTTAGTCTAGACCAACTCCAAACCATTGGAGCAAATCCAACAAATATTCCATTACCAGGAATGTCTCCAGGAGCCGGGCGTGCTGGTATTATGCAAATGCTTCAAAGCAACCCAACTGCACTTAAGCATGCCCAAAGACTTGCTGGCGAGATTATGGTACCAACTCCTCAAGCCCCATGAACATTGATCCTGAACTAATCAAGCAGCTATTCAGCGGTGGACAACAGCAAATCCCGCAGCCTCGTATGTCCGGCGTGCAGCTAATGTCTCCGGGACAAGCTGGACAAGGACTTTCCCCGCAAGATCCATGGGTAGCAAAAAATCGGTCCACGGGTTCAAATCCGGGACATCCTTCCGCCTCATTCGCTAACGGTGCGATTACCTCAAATGGCTCTGGCGGATTAAAGCAGTTCTCCATCAACCCTTCCGCTTTTGGCGGCGGGGCGAACATCCCTAACATGACACAAGCCCCGCCAACTGCTGGTGTGGATGCCAATGTAACCCCGGCTTCAATCGACGAAACCTCTGCCTTTGACTCTGTTTTTGTATGAACCCCGAAGAACAAAAAGCTGCCCTGCTGCTCAAAAACGGTTTTGATCCTGCAAAATATGATCTCGACCTCTCGACCGGTGACGTTTATGAAAAAGCAGAAACACCTCCTCCTGCTCCTCCGACACCGACTTCTCCTGTTTCTACCGCGCTTCATGCAGCTCTACATCATTCTCCTGAGGCTGTTGCCGGGTTGATGGGCGCGGCTGGAACTGGTGCTGCCGCGACGGCTGGTTTATCTTGGCTCGGCGGTCCTGTTACGGGAGTCCCCGCAACGCTTGGTATTGGGGCGTTGTCATTACTTGGTGGCGGACTAGCTGCTGCTGGCGCGGGAAAACTTAAAGATGAGCTTATTCCAGAATCGGTCAAGCAAGCCGAGGCTGAACGCGAAGCTGCAAATCCTGTTGCTGCGCATATTGGCGCGTTGCTGCCACAAGCCGCATTGTTGCGGCCTAGCCTGTCGACTCCGATTTCTGCCGCGCGAGGTCTTCGCGGGTTAATTATTAACGGTTCTGCACCGGCCGCGAACAAGGCTGCGCTAGGTGCAATCGGGCTTGGCGCAGGTCTCGGCGCGGCCCAAGAAATTGCTCAGCCGCTAATTCATGGCGAAGCCCCTAATCTCAAAGATGTCGCACTTGGAACTCTCGAAGGAGCGGCGCTGCATGAACCAACCAAACTTGCTTCGGCGATTACTTTCGGTCACATGCAGCCGACTGCTCCAGATACTACGCGACTCAATTCTGCGCGGTTACGGATGGACATGGCGAAGGAAGGGGCTGAGAAAGCTAATGTTCCCGGAGCGAAGATTGACCCGTTCGAGAAATTCAAAGCGCGCCCCGAAGTTCAGGCCGAGCTGGCGAAAGATCCCACGCTCGAATCAGAACTAGCTCGCTATGCAAAAATGGACGAAGAAGGTCGCGAACAACACCTTGCGCAAATTGATCTTGCACTTCAGCAGTTCGACGGACTGGAACATCGGGTAAGCCCTGATGATGCTGCGGAGCATGCGAAGCTCCTTAAAGCGCAAGAGTTGCTCACACATCTCGACGCCCAACTTGCGCTGCCCGATGAACATATTCCCGACGCTAAGTCTGGGAATATCATGAAAGCGTGGCATGAGGCTTTGTCGGACTGGGGTAAGAGGAAGTTCAACGTCGACACAACACTCAAGCCTGAAGTTCGTGGAGATAATGGCGAAGAAGTTCGCGGCGCATCGTTGCGTCGTCCTGCTGCACTTGCCCCCGCGCTTGCTGAAATTTCGGCCGCGCGTGCAACTCCCGACACTTACCCGCATGAGATTTTTCACGCGGTTGTGCACGACATCGAAATGCACGGCACGCCACAGGAGAAGGCTTGGTTGAAGCAAGCCGCAGATGCTTATGGTGGAATTGAGCAACTCACCGAAGCTGTCGGGTTAGAGTTTGCCAAACGCCAATATGATCCATCCAAAGCTGGAATCCTTGGAGATCTTGCTGCGCGAATCAAGGAAAAGTGGGGAAAAGCTGGTCCGGCGGACTATGCTCGACTTGGCGCTTCGTTGTTGGAGAATGGCGCTGGAACGGATAGGTTGTTGCGACCAAGCTTGAGGGCTTATGGGATTGATAAGGATAAGGAGAATCAACCTCTTCCCGACGACAAATTCTTCCGCTCCAAGCTCCAAAAAGAACTCGAGAAGCCCACTTTCCTCGGGCTTGTATGGGCAAAAGACGGTACTTTACCGGTTCAGAATGTCATCGCCAAAGCTAAAAAAATGCTGCCGGGTGAGGAAGCACGAGAAGTTATTACATTTGTTGAGCATTGTTCTGTTAATGGACGAATTGCAAAGGGTGCTATCAGTCCTGTTGAACCTGACGTTGAGATTCGTACACTTGGCGGAGAAATCGATCCGAAAGATGCTCGATTTGCTAAGTTACAGCATATGTACGAAGATAGTAGACGATCTGAGTTTGAGTCAGACTTAGAGTATGCACAAGGCTTAGACCAATCTTCGCCTAGGCATCGTAATACCTTAGAAATATCAAAACGAAAATTAGCTGAGTATGACGAGTTTAAACAGCTTGAAAAAGAGCGTTTCCCAAATAACGCACGTGTTCGAGAATTGAGTGAGAAAGGTTATCATAATCTTACTCCAGAAGAACAGCATGAGCATGATACGATACAATTTGACGATACAAAAAGGCCAGAAAAACTGCATTCTGAGTACAAAGGAACCGCTGTACCTCGTGATGATCCTTCTTATGTAGAGCTACTGCTTAAAAATAATAACTCGTTTTACAGTGCGCCACATTTTTCTGGGGGCAACAATATAGGACTCCTAGGGCATGTTCGCGGGTACATGGAAACTGCACCTGACGGAAAGAAAACTTTTGTAGTTAGCGAGCTGCAGTCGGACCAGAAACAACGATGGATAAGTGATAGAACTGAAGAACTAAAAGAAAAGGAAGAGCAGTTAAAAGCTGTTAAAGAAGGCAACACAGCAGTTAGCCTTAAGTTTGAAGCAAAAAAGAATAAAATTAAAAACTTGGAAGATAACATAACTGTACTAAAAGAACAACTCAAAAATGTTCCTCGACCTCTTCATAACATCGAAGCGATGGCGATTAAAACAGCAGCGCGGCATGCTGTGCTGAATGGTGCGGATAGAATTGTGTTCCTTGATGCAGACAGTGTTATGCATGCTGAGGGGCATGATTTGAGTGCGCAGAGGGAATTTGCCAATAAATCTGAACTAGATTTGGCCGCAAAGAACTTACACCCTAATGCAGAATTTGAAATGTTAGATGGGCGCGATCCTATCTTTGTTATAAAAAATGAAGATGGCCGACTCGCTCACGTGTCATACAACAAACACCAAAAAAAATGGAATCTTGAGTGGACGGAAATGGATTTTGACCGAGAATTAGCCTCTAAATTAAGCAAAAACGCTAGTAAAATTCCACCACCTATATTTGGTAAAACAGTCATCCCCACCGAATCGGGAATGCGTCAACACTATGACCAAGTTGTTCCAACCAAGGCCGAACAAGTTCTTGAAACTCGTCGTGAGCCTTACATGTCTCCCCACAAACAACAACGTCAATCTGAGATCTTCAACGGAGACATCTCGGGTCACGCTTATGACTTGACCAAATTCAAAGAACACGTCGAGTCAGGCAAACCTACTTTGATGTCGTCAAACCGTTTTGACTACCAACCTCTCGGCGCGTCAACCCTTACTTCTCCCGCACCCAAGAAGTCCTTCTGGTCAGACCCATTCATGTCCGAGATCGACAAGCTTCGAACCTCTGGCGACCCGAACCGAAATTTCCTCGCGGGTAAATTCAAGGACCTTTACAATTCTCAGCGCGAGATGAATACTCGCTACGCACTTCCGCTATCCCGCGCCCTTGAAGGTCTAACTCCCCAAGAACAAAACAATGTCTACTCTCATCGACTTGAGCTTGACCGTGGTAATCCTTCTCCTGTCACGCTTTCTCCGAAAGAGCAGGCGGCTAATGCGGGTATTCAACGCGTTTTGACGCAGATGGCTGTTGATCAAATTGCTTCCGGGCAGTTGATCAAAGGTCGTAAGCGTGGCATGAATCCCGATTACATGCCCAACGTCGCTCACGACGAGGTCCTAAAAATCCTCGCCGAGGAGCAGGGAACTCCTCGTTTCGTCGAAGCGCAAAAACAATTTGTCGACCTGAATCGCGACCGCCTAATGGCAAAACGCGGATTGTCCCGGCAAGATGCCCAAGTCAAAGCTGAGGAGATGTTCGAGAAATATCGCGGCGCGTTCGGTCAAGGCATCAACACTGACCCATTTTCCTTCGGCGCGGTCCGAGAACATTCAGGGACGCATCTTCCCGACTCATGGATTGAACCCGACCTCAAAACCGCGCTGGACAAGTACACTCGGCGGTTCACCAAGGATCGCGCGTTCTACGACACGATCGAAAAAGACCCCAAAGCTATGGCTTTGCTCGGTCGATCGAACTATCACTCCGGGCAACCTATTCCGCCAGCACACTTTGTACAAGACCATCTTGCAAAAGATCCGCTTGTTCGAGGTATACTCAATTCTTACGTCGGTCGGCAGCGTTCGCAGACAGGAACGTTTGACTCATTCGGACGTTTTGTCAACTCCTTGATCCTCGGTGGACCGCTAACGCGCGGGACTGATTTTCTCACCACGCCGTTCAAAGCTATTCCTCAAATTGGCGCAATCAAAACCGCAAAAGCAATCGCAAGGACTATTGGTGACTGGGGAAATACTTACGAGAGGTCTCTACAATCCGGGCTTAATTCCGCTGATGGTAAATCTTTCATGCACGAAGTGCTCGGGTCTAACGACAAAATCTCTGGACTCTTCGACGCGCTTGCCTCAGGAATCAACACTTGGACTGGCTCGGAAGCGATTGAGAAAGCCGCGCGAACACTTGCGCAAGGTCTCGGCGAGTATGTCGCTCACGAAACCAAAGCTGCCGCGCTTGCTGGTTCAGCAAAGGACGTTGCGTTCCTCAACAAACTCGGCTCCGACTGGCGCACCGCAACGCCCGAAAATCTCGGCGCGCGGATCGGTCGCATCTATCAAGGCGAGTACAACGCAACAAACCTTCCATCTTGGATCGTGGATTCCAAAGCCGCACCATTCTTCTCAATGATGCGCTGGAACATTGAACAATTCAACAACTTCCGTAAATATGCTCTCGAACCTATTACAAACCCAGCCGTTCCCGGCAAACCAAATTTTGGACCCGCACTGGCAACGATATTTGCAGGCACAATTGGAGGACTTGCTATTGAGGAACTCCGGCAGGAACTTACAGGTCGGAAAGATTACAACGCGACCTTCACCGAACTTGCAAACGCGCACGATCCAGTCCGTGCTACACAAGAACTTGCCGGCAAGCTTGCAACTGCAGCACAACTAACTGGGACTTTCGGGATCTGGTCGGAGATAATGAAGCAGGGGATTGACGTTCTCAACAATCGTATGCCTCAGGGCTTCCGTATGCCAGCTATGGAAGTTACGGACGGAAACATTAAACTTGCGATCAGCGCGGTTAAGGCAATTAACCAAGGTGAACCATTTGATCGTGTTTTGCCGGAACTGATGAAACAGATCGGGAATAACAACGTGCAGCTCTTCAGGCTCCTCTACGACCAAGCAGGCCGTTTTGAACTCTCGGACGAGGCAAAATATGACCGCGAGCAGCACAACTTCCGTCGCGATCAGGGCATGTTTAACTCTCTCGCGGGCTATCCCGTAAACCCGACAGAGTCTTCTCCACCGTCTCTCAACACTGTAACGCAACAAGCCTTCCGCCGGGAAACTGATCCTTCCAAAATGATGGAAGAAGCAATGACACTCCGACGGAAGGCTTTGGCGAGATTTGCTGAGACTGGCGATCCGCTAGAATACACCCAATCTCTGCGTCAATTTGCAAATATGGGACAAGCTATTGCACCGAACCCGGAACGTCAACCGGTGAAATTTGCGAACTATCTGAATTTTGTGCGAGCATCTCAGGGGCCGGAGGCGGCGCAGAGAATGCTTCAGTCCTACTATCAACGGGCTGGCCTTGGTCAGATGAAGGCGGGGTTGCTAAAATGATCGGATTTTCGTAGAGCCTACTGACAGTGGTAAAATATTCTTCAGGACTCCAACAATGTCCAGTAATATAACGTGCTTGATATTCATTACAAATTGCGGCATGATATTCTGGACTAGTATAATACTTCCGCAACGCTTCGATTCGATTCTGTGCTGCTGACAAATAATGCCACAGATCAATCACTTCGTTCTTCGCTTCAAGAAGGGGGTCACGGTCATGGATGCTTCCTCCATGCTCCTTGGCCCCTTTTTCAAACTTGTCAATGAACTGTTCTCCGGCATAGTCCATATGCGCCAAAACATCTTCGTCGTTATCTTCGCGCTGAGGCAACAAACCTTGTCCGCGCAACATGTCTGCTTCTGCCTTAGCTGTTTCGTGCAGGTGTTTAATATAAGCTTCACTCATACAATTTGTGCTTGGTACATTTTTTCTCCACTTACTGGATTTGATCCAGCAATAAGTTTGCCTTGATTAATCAAACCCTCGATCATCGAGTCAAACTCAAATTTGTTTCGGATGTCTTTGAACACGAATGCTTTAACTTGACGCTCGGTCATCGCGCGGTCAGGCATTTTTAGCATCCTTATCCATAGTTGGTCCGCGACTCCAGCTACTTCGTTTCGCCCGGTCTCAAGAAAGCACTTGTGCATCGGCGTCTCAATAGCCTCCAAAAGTTCAATCGCGCCATAAGCATCTTCCATCGTCAGTATCATATCTGTCGTCCGTGCGAAATGGACTGACATGATAGCTTTTTGAAGATGCAGTTGATAGCGTTGATAGTAAGTATCCAGATTCGGATCTTTATTCGTCCTGTCGCCCGAACTGACTTTTCGGATATAGTCCCGGATAAATCCGCGAACATCTGGAGGGACTGTTACTTTCCCGTAAACCTGCGAAAGCTTAAAAAGCCAATTCAACAAAACCTGCTTTGACTGTTTCTCTGCTGGTGATCTGTCATCAAACAACCAGTCATCTACTGGTTTCGGCGTGTCGTACACAAACCAAGCTCGCGAGACAAATCCGTTCTTCAACACATCCCGTTTCAACAACTTTATCAAATCTGTCGGCGTGATACTTCCAATCAGACTTAAGCAACCTTTTGCAATATAGTCACTTCCGCGCCCAATAGTTTCGTGACGCACACCTTCCTTGCACATATACATGCTCAACAGGAAGATCATCGTCTTTTGGGACTCGTCGTTCAGCAGAGATTGCAGTTCGTCTAAGTTGAAGTGTAGCGAGTTGTGTTGGTATACATCCGCAACATTTCCATCCGAACCCATTACAACATGCGTCCGAACTGACTGTGCCATTTCTCGCCCGAGTGACTCTTTTGTGGTCGAATCAGGAGCACAGGGAAAGAGATATTCTGGTCGCGTCGAACCATCTTTTTTGGCCGGAAAAAGTTCGGGCGGGGTCTCAACGCCGACAGCTTTTAACTGCGCCTTAACGCTTCCGGCGGGATCGGGAACGAGATGGTACTTCAACAAAGAATCCATTGGTCCAGTGACGAGACCTTTACCGCCGCCAGCAGTTGCGGTGAAGACTACATACAGATTCGGAAACACTCGTGTCTCTTCATCACCAATCCAGACTCTTCGCTGTAACGCTGTCGAGATCATGTAATAAAAACCAACTTTTGCAAACAATGGTGGAGGTTGAACTTTATCCAGATAATGCATCCAGTGTTCATAGTTGGTCATAACAAAGCCACTCTAACTTCTTTGATGTTGTCAACAAATAGGACATCGAGTCCTAGAATTTGATGACCGGTTTTTCGGATACCTTTATACTTGTAGATCGCGAGCTTATCTACAGCTTCGTCTACGACATTAGACATCTCCGGCGACAACAAAATATGCGTCGGAGTCTGTCCAGTACGAGACATGAACTCTTCCTTAGCTCGATTGATTGTCGCCATGATGGTCATTTGATCTCCTTCATTCCATTGGGACATTTCTTCTCGTCCCATGCCGCCCAGACTTTTCCAACACTAATCCCCGTACGCATAGTGTACTTGTCCCCGAACCGTCCAACCAGAGGAACTTCCATAAACTTACGCATAACCTCGATGCACTCGGGAACTTCCTTCTCGTCCAGCACATCACTCATATAAGAGTCGTGTTTGTTAGAAAGCAAGTGCCATGCCTTTCGGTTGGTTTCGATGAAATCCTGCAACTTTATACACGCGTTGTTTGTGATTCCGCCAACTGTCGATTGCGGTATCCACGAAATTGCGTCGCGGATATAACTGTCGGTAATCTGGCGATGAAACTCGCGGAAGACCCCGAGGAGATTTGTCAGTCGTCTTTCGTGCGTCACGACAAGCTCGATATGACTCTGCCACGCGATGACCTCGGGGAAGAGTCGTTTGTATGTGTCTAGGTACCTCCGACACTCATCGTAGCTTAATGACAACAACCCTGCCGAATCCTTCAGCGCGTTCATCATGAACGTTCGCGGACCCATGCGGTAGTTACTTGCGTGAATTACCTTCTTCCCGAGGAAGTATTTTTTTCCGTCGTCCGCGTTTTGAATTTCTTTTGTAAAAACCTTCCATCCGGGAGCCTTTGATAGCTCGGCGATTGGACAGTCGAGGTAGTATTGAATCGACCGTTCTTGTTGTCCCCACGAGTCTTTGAACAAGTGCATCGCCATCCAAGTGTGCGGTTTGACACCGTGTATAAACAGGTTACGAAAATTCCCCGGCTCAGACTCGTACGCGACCACAAGAGCCTCAGCTCCTGACTGATCCGGCTGAACAAAAGTACCATCCGCGACGAAGATTTCCATGATCTTCTTGTCAGGATTGGTAATGTTCCCGCCGAACTCGCCGAAGAGCTGAGACGCAGAGATGCGGGTGGATTTAGTTCCCGCGATCTTGATGTGTGTTTGATAGCGAATCATTTGTAAGTTTTGTGGAACGAGATTGTCCTCGGTTCATCTTCACTACGCCAACGATTGTAAATCCTTAGTGGAGCATGGATGTACAACTTTTCATACTTCTTTTGTCGCTCCTTTTGAAGTCTTATCCAGGTTTTCTTTGTCAGCCTCCTAAAGTTCAACCTTTGTTTTCGTGTCTTTACCCAAAGAGGATCAAAAACGCAACTCCACGAATAGGCTGTGTAAGGAGCAGAGACATAATTCGGATTAGGTTTTACCTCATCAATTTCGGTTGCCATTCTTGTTCCTTTTCTTCGTTAGTTCGCTTGTAGATCATGGGCATCACGAGTTTGTCCGCAGGTATCATACCAAAACTCAATTCAGCTTGGTACATTACCACAATCGGTTTGAATCCAAAGAACACCCGCACCTTGTTCTTTAACTTAAACCATCGCCAGCTTGTGTTACGCTTGAGTCGTTGTAGTTTGGTTGGTTTCATTTTGAATAGGTTCCCAAGTAGTATGTTCATTTATGAATGCTCTTAAATTTATTCCAAGCTATTTCCATGTGACGGGTTGTACCGATAAAATTACCTTGCTGGTAAAGTTTAGCGTACATCCATATTGATATATATGTGCCAGAGTTTTTGCCCAGATCGTTTAGATTACTACACCGAATTAATATCTGCTTAAGTTTAGGTTTGGTAAATGATGCCAGTTTGTCTAGGTTCATTTGTGCTCCTTGGTCTTGCGCTGCGTGTCGCCCATGTTTGCAGGATAGGTAAAAGGTTTACCTGAAAACAAAGACTGCCACGCGCGCAAAGTATTACGCGATAGCAGTATAGCAAGCTGCGCATCCTCAACTGCTGCGGCGCGCGCAAGCTGTTTCTCGATGTGCTTGATTAGTTGCTGGCGGGTCATCTTGTTTATCTTTGCTTGCAGCCTGAACTCTTGGATCGAGGGTAAGAACTTAAACCAGGGGTCTTCGTAGTCTTTCCAGTCAAACTTACTCATTTGTGCTCCTTTGGTGTAAGTTCCTCTTTTGTGCATCCATGATGTTTCATCAACCAATCCTGAAGATACCAATGAGCCTTCAGCGCATCTTCCTTGTTAGATTTCTTTAAACCCTCTCGCCACAGGTACTTAATCACATTCCCAACTGCAAACGGAAAATGTCGTGTGACTTGAATACACTCAATCCCAGAGGGATGAGAAGTGTAGTGGGCGGGCGAGTTGATACTGTCGAGGTTGGGTTTGTCTGCTTTTAATCCAGCTAAACCAATAGATTGTGTAACCATGTTATATTGAGCTTCCGCCCTAAGTCCACTTATATACTTTGAACAAGAATCACATAATCTTGATTCATTGCTTGTTAAGCAACCACAGCGAGTACAATTATACATAATCTTAATCCTCCAATACCTGCGTTACACTTGTGTTCAGCGGAATTCCATCCGCTGAATCATTTAACCACTGCACTTTGACTCTTGGGTAAGGTTTGCCCGCGAGCCACATTTTTTTCCTGTCGGCGTACGAAATACGAAACGTCCCGACAGTAAATTCTTTACCTTCCGCTGAGCGAACTTGCATGCTCCCAACATTGTTCGCTGACTTACCTTCACCCTCGGTCAACCCGATCACATCAACCTCCGCGTCCCTCCAGTTCTTCTGCTTCATGCACAGCCAAGATTTGCCGGGCGTGTATTGCCCATCTTTGTAGCGAATAATCGAACCCTCATAACCAGAGTTGCGATTGATTTCGAGGCGTTCGTTAAGATTTGAAAGGGTGCTTGTGTAGCAAAGTGAGACCGGTTTTATCTGGGGAAACCTTCGCAAGTAACCACAACGATCCTCCAGATACTCGATCCGCTCATCGAAACTTCCCGGTCGAATAGTGTCAAAAACGAACCCAAAAATTTGATTCGCGGCCTCAGGCTTCTCCAGATTATTCACGCCAATCGCCGAGCTGATTTCCTGCAAACTCATGCCGTGGTTATACAACTCCATTGCAAGTGTATCCTTAACCCCGACGAGACCTAGATGCTCAGGCAACCAATCTCGCCAACGCTTTCCATCCTTCGTGTACAACCCCTGTTTGCCTGCGTGCCATATAGCAAAAATACCATTTAGCTTCGGCTGTATATACACCGGCAGTTGCAACTTCGCTTCATCATAATCCATCGGCAACATCAGACTGTCCCGAATCTCGGGATCAGACACTAGCTTTCTACTTTTCGGTACGTTTAGTTTTTCGGTTTTCACGCCACTCTCTTTCTCTTCAAAGCCATCCATTTGAACTTCAACATTCCATTCTGCTTCGCGATCTTTCGCGCGAGCAAAACAACTTTAATCACCGGATTTCCCGTCTCGATCAATAACTTGTACAGACAATCCGCTTCTAAACTTGGTTCTCCTTGGGCTGTCTTCTCTACCGGTGTATACCCAAGACGCTTATGAAAATATTCGACAAGCTGCTGGGGACTTGATGGATTAATCTCATTCCCAACGAGGAGTCGGAGTATTCTTCGCAGTTGAACGAGGACCTCATCATTGTGATCACGGATCGCTTTGACCCGTACCATGTCCACGCCAATTCCTTGAAGAGACATAAGTGAATATAAGTACACAAGATCGTCGGCTTGCTGGATTGTGACACGGGTTCTAACGTCAGTCTCGTAAATCCCAAGTTGAACTTTGTGTACGGCACGTAGAGTTTGTACGTCCTTCGCGTTATAAAGAAGCAGCTCCATTTGCTGCCGATAGTTATAGGGAGTATATGATGAGTAGTCTCCCTTGTGATAAGGTGCGTTGACAAAGAGTCTGATTGCATGAGCTAGAGATTTTTCGATTTCAAGATGTAGTCGATGCTGCACGAGCATAGTGTCCCAATTCCGCCGACCAAAAGGCATACCGTGGTAAGCAGCAAGAAACAAAAGATCAAACATAGAATTATGAATGACCACAATGTTACGAGCAATAGCCTTAGCCAAAGCCGCCATGACGATCGGATTGTCGCACCCAGCGTTGCCTCGGTAATCGTAGTTAAGCACCGTTGCAACGCCCCTAGTACTGTCGCAGAAGCTGAAGCACTGAATTGTATTGGTTGGCGGATGAGTTTCAATGTCGAGATAAAGATAGTCATTGGTTATGGAGTTAAGATAGTCAACCGCGTCTTGCGTGTTAAGTTGGACAAGTCCAAGATGAGGAACTGTTACGGATTTGTAACGCCCCGAGAGCATTTTGTCGATATCTTGCGCAAACCAGAAGCGATAATTTGCCCGCGCGGTAGGAGCGGAATCTTTGCCTGACGAACTCGCATCCTCGGCTTCATCTTCTTCTGAAGTTTCCTCGTCCTTGACATCGACACAATCCTGTGCCCAATAGGTGAAGACATAAGGAATCCCATTCAGTTCTCGCACAAAACCGGCATGCGCGTCGAGACCTTTTTCGCCCGAGATTCGGTTCAGGCATTCCTCGCCCTGACATATCACAAATTGTGTCCCGCCAGGAAACCCTTTCGCGAGATCATCGACATGCCTAATGCAACAATCGTCTATCGAGTAACCGTACCGCGCGAGAACCTCACCACAAAAAGTCCTCGCGCGCCCAACAAATAACTGCCCATTAGCTTTGTCGAAACGTGAATAGGCGGGTAGATAAATCAGCACGCCGTTGTAGCTATCGGGTAGTTGTTCTAGGTTCATTCCCCAGTCAATTCTTTTGTGTTAAGAAACACGGGCGAGAGCTTTGTTCCGGGAGGAAGTTGCTCCGGCTTTGCTTGTGCGACCAGTGCCGCGAGTCCTGCATTTACAACAGCAGGATCAGGTCCAGTCGAGAGTTCACCAAACTCTTTCAACTCGACTTGCGCGTTTAACGTAGGCTTACCTTCATCGAGTGGATCTGCTTCGACGATCTCCGATTTTTTCTCCTCCGCGTTTTGCCCAAGGAGTTTCACAAACAAGTTGAACAATCGGATATGTGCGTCGTATCCCGGATTGTTCTCGAACTGCGGTGAACGAATCCAGTCCGAGAAACATGTCGCGATTTGTTTTCCGAGGTCCGAATAGATCGCGATTTCTCCGTCGCGGAATCTCCTGAGATACGTTTTGTTTTCCGTCGTCACTTGGTCTTTAGGCACCTCGCCGCGACCCATGTGCACGATAGCTTTTTGGATTAGTCTGCTAATTTCTGCTGCTTTGCTCATAATTATTTAGGTGTTAATACTGCTTCAAAGTGGAGTTGATTTTCCGGCGCGGTTTTAGCAAACAAGACATTCTCGTCTGTGTGCATGTGTAGTGCTTTGCAATTATAATAGTCCTTCAAAATCGGCCAGATGAGTTTGTAATCCTCATCGATATACCAGCGGGAGAGGATGTGAAGTTCCTTGGATATTTTCACAAAGTCCTCCAGATACCCGCGCAGTACTTTTTCGGACATGTGCTGAAGCACCAGCGAGGCAAATATCAGATCAAACTTTCGCTTGCAGATTTTATCCCAACTCTCAAATCGGTACAATCTTTTGTATAGTCGCTGAGTTTCTGGAGACATCTTCTCCAACATAGTTATGTTATCATAACCAGTAACATCAGCTCCGCTATGATACATCCAACTAACATTCCTACCGATTCCACAACCAAAATCCAGCACTTCATAATCTGAACCTATTGTAACATAAACAACACTCGCCGGTAGAAAACCCACTTCCTTCTTATACCCACTATCAATCAACCTCTTCACTTCCTCAATATCATCAGGCAAACATTGCCATGCCTGCGCGTATGGATCTTTAAGACTCAATTCCCCGGGATTCATTTCACAAGTCCTTCCGCGATAAGTTTTCCGTAACATTCCATTGCCGTTCGAGCATCAGCTAGAGCCGAATGGAAGAATGGATTAGGTCTTCCCGGGAAACATTTATGGAACAACTCCATAAGCTTGGGAGGTTTTGGCTGACCATTGTTCTTGAGCAATCCACAAAACGGAGTTCCTATTTCCATAGTGCAATGAGGCGTAAGTGTCGACAGAGTAAACTCTCCGCCGACTTGTTTTGCAAGCAAATCGAGCATAGCCAACTCAAACTTCAAGTTGTGCCCGATCAAATGTGACGCGCCGTAACCGTTGATCAAGTGTGACAAGGCCTCAAAAACCTGTCGCGGCGGTTTACCATGAACATTTGCAAACTGTTTGCTAATCCCGTGAATCCTTTCCGCACCCTCATGCATTTCACCATCTTCAATCTGCACAAGTCGTTCCCATTGATACACAGGAAATAGTTGTGGATCGGTAAGGATCAACCCGACTTGCACAATCCGTGCTTGATCTTTGTGTCGCGGGTCGAGTTGTCCATTCGGGAATCCCGTTGTCTCGAAGTCTAAGAATAGATACATAATGTTTTAATTGAACTAACTCCTGAAAAGAAAAGAGGACCAGTTGCCCAGCCCTCTTCTCGTGTTCATCAGTTACTTCTGCATCGCGATTGCTCGCCCGACCGGCTGCTTGAAGTTAATCGTCCAGCCAGACGAAATAGCTTTTCCGTCAGGTCCGAGCAAATTCTTGGGCTCTTCACCCGCTGCGATCTGTTCGTCGGTCTGCGACTCTTGTTCAAACCGCTGTTCAGCCTTGATCGTACCTTGGATCATGAAGCCTTCAAGAGACTTGAATTTTGCACGAACCTCTTTAACTGGAGTAGGATCCTGCAAAGTAAACCCAAACGTACGAAGGTGCCCAGCAGCTTCCTTAACACGCTTGTCATCAGGATAGCTGATGTACCACGTTGCGATACGTCCTGCACAGTCAATAGTCTGTGAGCCATGCTGCTTGGTTGCAGGCGAGAGCAGTTCCAACTGAATGGTGTCCATAAGATTTCCCTTACGGTTAACGCCATGCTTGACTTCCTTAACTTTAAACGCATAGATTCCGTTCGGAATGAATCCGGCATCAACTGAACCATCACCAATCGACACGACCGACTCCTCGGTAATTGGAGGTTTCTCAGCCTGCGTATTATGAGCAACCGGAGCAAAGCCCGGCGTTGCGCTGGGAGTAAATCCAGCAGAGGGAGTGAATCCAGCAGTTGGGACGAAGCCCGTTGTTTTATTGAGTTCCATATGTTACTTTGTGTTTTGTGTTTGTTGTTTTGTTTCTTCAGGCAAATTAGTGTCAACCTGTTCAGGAGGTTGTGTGGGTATGGAAGCAGGCTGCTTGCCAAGATTGGTCCCAGGATTACGAGAAAGGTCTCGTTTGTGTTTGATCGGCGGATGCTTGTGGTCGGAGTAGGTTGGTGTCATAGTTCATCATCTAGAAATTCATCTAGGTATCCGCAAAGTACTGCGATAAATGTCAGTAAAACAATTACTGAAAGTCCCGCTAGAAAACATAGAGCTGTTGTTTGAAGTAGGTTCATACCACAAACTTTCCACAAGGTCTCCAGTTAAAGAACTTGTCATGCGAGTACATCCAACCATCCATGCAAAGCTGTTTGAACGCTAGTCGAGTCACAAAAGGAACCTCTCTTCCTTCGACAAGTCGCCCACCGTATATAAAGAAAAATCCAAGTTCATTAAAATGAATTGCTTTTATGCCTACTGACGTGCCATTTAATCCATGTCGAAACCAAGCACTGGCGATTTCATTATTGATGTCATTAATTTCCCAAGGGATTAATTTGGGTGAGGGTTTGCGGCGGTAAATAAAGTTGGCAAAATCCCAAGTAGGTGGATTTGCAAACCACTTACCCGTCAGGCTACCTTTATGTTGATACTCTACTTCAAACGCAGTACCTTTGTCAGCCATTTCCACATACCAATCTGCCGCAATCTTATACTGTTCCTGTTCTTCTATAGTCATATTATTTCACTCCTTGTTCTCCAAACGGTTTTGAGAAATCAATCCCTTTCATCTTACCAATAGCAGCAACTACCGCGCCGAGATCGTTAGGCATGATCGCGGGAAGCTGCATGTCGATTGGACATTTACACGAGCTGACACCATCAGTCCGCGTGACGAACTCGTAGATCGGTTCAAGCGGCTTACCGGGTACTGTCCGCGCCTTAGCCCCGAGCACAATCGTGAACGAGCTTTCGACCTTACCTTCGAGTTGCTTGCCGTTGATCTTAAACCTCCTCTGCGAGACATTTCCAATCTGTCCCGGCTCTTCTGTCGGCGCAGTTAACCATTCTTGGTGTCCCGTCGCGATAATAAGCTTGTTCGCGCAGGCAAGCGTGCGGAGGAAGATTTTACTCTTTGCGCCAAACGTTCGCCATTGACCGAGCGTATCCTTCGAGTTCACGATTGAGATATTCTCCTGCTCGGACAAGTCAAAGTACATACTGAGCGAGTCGAGGAATATGATGTTGATTCCCGGATGCTTGACTAGGTAATCCAGTGCTTGTCGAGTTGTCTCAGCAGAATCGCATGGGATGTTCTCTTTGAATTGAGACAATCGCGAACTGTTGAACGGCATGTCCTTCATCTCGACATTGAGGATGCCTGTAGTTTCTGGCGGGAGGAATTGTGCGGAAAAGGATTTACCCTGTCCCGATTCTCCGATAATTAGTATGTTGGGGAATAGCATAATTAAAACTTACTAGGGTTATACTCATCATAAACAAATCCCATCGCGAGATTCTGCATCTCCGTCGCTTTGTCCGGCGCATGACACAGCGGAACATAGTCGCAGTACCCGCATTGATCGTTGATCAAACCTGTTCGCGGCGTCTCGTAAATTTTGCCCGCCGCCTGAGCTTCGCGCTGTGCATCGTGGCTGTCTACCAGTGCCTCGACTGATCGCAGAAACTCTTTCTTCCATTGCGCCATCTTGGTCGGCGTATGGTAAATCTCATTGCCGAGCAACCACTTGCCGGAATAAACCTGACACATAAGAATGTGGGTTACAATGTTGTCTTCTTGTACTGCGGCGAAGAGCTCCTTGTCCCAATAGAACAAGCTCTCGCCCCACTCTTGGATCACCCACTGATAGAAATAAAATTGGACACTCGCTGCATACGCATCGAAGATCTCATCTTCCTTCTGTTTCTTTGTGGTCTTGATGTCAATGATCCGAATCTTTCCGTCCTTGAAACAAATGCGATCCATCGTACCGCAGATGTGAATTTCGTAAAACGCGTGCTTGCGTTCCAGCGTGATCCACGGATAGTTAAAAAAGTACTCGACCATTTTAACTCCAGTCGGCATCACTATCGGATCGGGCAAACGCTGCCGCATGATCATGTATTTCGTCGCGATGTCAAAGAACTTATCGGGCAGCGTCGTAGCTAGTGCGCGAACTTTCATCTCGGCAACAGATTGCCTGTCACCTTGTTCGATGTACTCCGCGAACTGGTGTACGGCTTTACCGGAAGACAAAGCTTCGGCAACAACTTGCGGCTTTAGGCCGTGCTGAACACGGAAAGCGTATCGTTGCGGACAGACTAGCATCTTTAGCGCAGATGCATTAACAGGAAGTACGTGAGTTGGTTTGGTCATTTGGTTAGTTTGTTGTAGTGTCGGTGCGCGGCTTCTAACGGCCGCTCAAAAGTTGTCCACGCGGGTTTGTTACGTTTGGTCCAAGTTGGCGTATGTTTATCATATGTCCATTTGATATTTAATGTCCATTGGCATTTGAACTCTGGTGAACCCGAAAACGGTGCTCCGGGTGCAAAACAAGTTGGGTTAGTTACGTTCGACGGACCATCGTTTTTGATGTCGGGAATAATAGATTTAAATGCATCAATGTATTGTAACGTAGCATGATCTTTGCCGAACCTGTACTTATACTCGAATCCAAGTTCTTTCAAATACAAACATAGCCAGTGGTAATTCTCCGGCAGCTTTGCCCAGACGCAGCATGGATGATTTGGGTATGCACGTTTGTACGGTGGCGGTAACACATGCGTGTCACTATACCAATGCATTGTAGTCGAGAGTATTTGTCCCGTCTCGACCGTCATTTTGTTTAACCGCTTGTCATCCAACGCTTGAGCACATAGCTTTGGGTCAGGTGAGCACATGAATATGTTCATTTTGGGTGAGCTAGTTCTTCGAGAACAGCAACTTGTTGTTTGAGTTGTTCGACTTCTTGGTTTAAGGCTAGGATAAAAGCTAGCAATTCTTTAACAGCCGCTCTACCATCGTTAAAGTCAGCAGAACAATTTGGATCGGCTACCGCATTTGCATAGTACAATTCATTTTCATTAATCTTCATTTCAAGACAAACCTCCTTCCTTTAGGTGCTTCTTTACTAGCCCTCTTTGCCATAACATCAGCCATGATTCCACCTTTCGCTACGTCGCCGACGACATCTTCGACAGTCATCCCAGCATCTGTCGGGCGAGTCTTCGGGAAGTATGGCAACAAGTGCGCGACGAGTTCTTCGTCCAACATTCGCTCGACCGCGACTGGATCTTTTTGAATCAACCCGAGTAGTTCTTCGATAGTCATACGCCAACAAAAGCTCGAACGTCTGGGTCGTCAAGGTTTACATACATGACGATGATTTCCTCATCTGTAATACGACTTAGCACGGTGAAATTCTGCCCGGCTTTTTGCAGCAATGCTTCGACCGCGTGCTTGTCCGCCGGGAGAAATTTGTGCTGAAAAACTAGCTCGCGGCCACTCTCGATCAAGCCATTCTTTGCGTCGCGAATAAACTTAACTACATCCGCGACCATATCTTTCTCGACCGCTTCAGTCGAAACAGGAGTCATCTTGATTACCTTACCCGTCACCATTTCTCGATCGCGCTTAGTCAGCGTCAGCCTTCCTCGATTGGCAGCTACAACTCCCCAAGATAGGAACAGCTGAAACTCGGGATGATCTCCCATGTGATCGACGGCATACTTCTTCGCGTTATACATCTTTGTCCGAAATGAATTGAACTTCATTCCGTACCCATCTGGATCGAGTACAACAGGTTTATACCCGAATTCGTCACGCCATTTTTGGAGGATTTCCAACAACCACTCGGCGCACTTTCGGTTGTAGTAAGCTAGTGTTGCCTCGCCCGGCGGTCCGGTTGGTTCATCCTCGACTAGTGTCGGGACTGTTGCATTAGGTGGTAAAGTCAATTTCATATACGATTGTAGTACAGCATTGTATATGCCAGGTTAGTAATCACCTTCATCCGACATCTCGTCGGGACTCGGCCAGTGTCCGTTGATGCTTGCGTAGATTAGTGCCGACTTCACCGCGCGTACATTGCCGGTCGAGGACATGACATAGTCGGGCATGTCACCTAGCAAGTCGCGCATCTTGAGTTTGAGTCGCTCAGTCCAGAATGACTGGAGCGGAACTTTGTCGCACGGCCGATCACGCAACGGCTTGGTCTTGAGCTTGAGTGTTGCGATACGCCAGTAAAGGTCCTCGCGAAACGTACCCTCGCGCACCATTTTTTTGAGTGGCCGGTTCGTCGCAAAAACCATCCGCGCGGTAATCTCCTGCTCCTCTACTGCACCAACAGGAGTGACACGACGCGTTTCCAGCACTCGAAGCAGTTTGGCTTGTTGTGTAAGGGGAAGCTCACCGATTTCATCAAATAGGAGCGTTCCGTTGTTGGCAGAGATAAGAAGACCCGTCGAATCCTTGAATGCAGTCGAATGAGATCCTTTGACATACCCGAAAAGGGTTGACTCGAACAGAGTGTCAACAATGCCTGCACAGTTGAATGAGACAAATAAGCGTCCTGCGGAATCATCGGCTTGAATCGACCTTTCTCCATGCAATATTCGAGCGAGTAATTCCTTGCCTGTTCCTGATTCGCCATAGATTAATACGGGATAGTTGTTGGTGGAGTATTCAATAGCTTGATCGCGCGTCTCGAGAAGTTCTGAATCGCGCGTGATGAACTGCTTTGCCCAACCCTCGGCTGTGTTATGACCGTAGCGTCTAAGCATTTCCTCACGGTCAGCAATAGCTTGACGCTGGCGAGTTGCAGCTTCGGTATTATAGAGTTGTTCTTGTGTTAGACCTGTGAGTTTCATGTATTACTTTATCCGCTGCTTGTTTGATTGATTGATCCGCGTGAGATGGGGTTTCATATGCAAATAGGCGATACAAAGATTTTTGCATAAGACGCGTATCCAATTCATATGATGTATATGGTTTACGCGTTGCAATTTCTTTGTGTACACCGTGTTGAATTATTCTTTCTGCGAGTTCATTCCTCTCCATGACATTGATCTTTCTCAAATTCGTCCCGATCAGATTCGGGTTCAAGCTGTTGATTTTCTTCCGCCACTAGCTGGGCAAGTCCACCAGTGATACAATGATTACACCAGCTAGTAAAATGGTCGCCAGCTATGCGCTTTGGTTCAAATGGATCACCACATTTTTTACATTGTTTCATTCTCCCTCCTTGTCATCGTCGTCATCGTCATCATCGCCGTTGCCTTCTTCGAGCTGTTCGATCTCGCCCGAGTCGACAATCATTTCCTCGGCCTTGTACGCCGTGACAACTTTACCGCGACGGATGTCATCTTCAAGCGACTCGGTCAGATCGACCGTACCCGCCGCAAGGGTTTGGATCGCGTGCAGCTTGCGTAACAATGTCGGCGCAACATGTCCGGCGGCAATAGTACCAACGAAGAACAAGACGTCAAAGTGTACGTCCGTCACAGTACCCTCGCGAGCAACTCGCCCTGAAGACTGAACGAACTCCTCGCCGTAGTAACATACGGTCGAGTCCATGTAACGCGGACGAGAAGTTGGTGGTCCGAGCTGATCGTCAAGATCAATGCCAGTACCACCAGACGCGAACGTATAGACCGCGAACAGGCGTTTTCCGGCCTGAAACTCGTCAATTTCTTTCTGCTGCACATCGTCAGTTTGATGCGCGAGTTTCAACGTCGCGAGTACAGCCTGACGCTCAGCAGCCTCAGCTTTGGTCTCGTCGCGTTTGAGTCGATCACGCCGATAGTCGACAGTAATTTTCCAGCGCCGCTTTTCTTCCTTGGTCAACTCGACAGTTGGCTTGATACCATTACGCCGATCTTCGTTGATCTGGAAACGCTTAGCAAAGATTGCAGACTCTTCGTCTGGCGAGAGCAGATCGGCAGGATTGACTTTGCGCCGTCCGCCGTGAATGACGCAAATTTTGTCGCGCGGAATTCCACGCTCAACAAGACCACGCACAATATCACAGAGTGTGTCCTCGAAGCACACACCAATAACTGGCGCGTAACCTTCGGCATAATGTTGCAACGCGCGAGAGACGAAGTGGGGAGCTTTGCACATTTCCTCCGCTGCACGAAGCAGGGTGAAACGTGTGAGCTTCATGTTCGTCAGAGACTTGTCTTCCCCGGCGCGTTTACAAGCTTCGATATAGTTGAACTCAGCTTCGTAATAGATCTTCGAGTACTTCTCGGACGTGAATTCAAGCAACACAGTCTTTGCATTGAACTTGTACTTTTTCTTGTCGGCGGGCGGACGAATCCAGACATCCTCGCCGCAGTATTTTGCGAACGCACGAAACGCTTCGGTGTCTTCTTCAGTCGGCGTCGTAGTAAACTGCGCGACAAAGCCCGGCCAAGTGTCACGCGTGACTGGAACTCCACCGGATTTGAATCCAGCAGTGATGCAGAAGAGTTGCAAATCCTGCATGACAACAGCAGGAGTCGCCGAAGTCCACATGAAAAAAGCGTTTGGCAGAGCTTCCTTGAGCGCGTGAATTTGCTGCGCGGCCTTGGACTTTAACTTCTTCGCAACGTGACCTTCATCAATGATAATGATGTTCCAGTTTGGCGCACCGGAATTAACATCGTATTCCATTGCCTCAGCGTCGTTGCCACGAATGTTAACGATCTTGTCCTTGAAGAACTGGCCGAACTTACCAGGTTTGGCTGAGTAGAGGTCACCATATGAGATAACGCGTACATCCATGCCAACACCCTTGATGCCCATGTCCTTGAACGTCCGCTCAATTTTGAGCCGGGGCTTTTTCTTGGTGATGAACAAGAAACGACACGACGGGATCATGCCGAGCTTGGACGAGTGCTTGGTTTGAAGCTCTTTGATAAAAGCACCCGCGATGATAGATTTACCGGCACCAGTTGGGAGTGGGAGATACACAGCGTGCTGCTCGCCTTTGAGGAAAACGTTGACGGAAAAATCCAACGCTTTTTGCTGACGCGGACGAAGTTTGAACTGTCCGAAGATCTTGTCGGCCCTAACCTCGATCTTGGTTACAGTGCGTGCGAGTGCTTGCTCGCGTTCTTGCGCGGCATAAGATACAGCGCCGTTGACATACAGTTCGAGAAACTCGTTGAGTTTGATGTAGGAGAACGGTTGTGACTTGAACATATCGGGCACAACAACTGGCCCGTGTTTCTCGATTGCATCCCAAGTGTTCCAGTTCATGACTGGTGCGAGCTTGATGAGTTTGGAGCGAATCGCTAACGCGTTGGCTTTGATCCGCTCTTCCTGCGCTTTGCGATCAAGTTCTTCCTGCTCAGCTTTGGTCGGCTTGACGATTTTAGGTCGTACTTGTGGTAGTGATAGTTTCATTTCCTCATTAGTTTTTCCCAAGTTAGTTTATCCCGCGTGTCAAATTGCTTTGCAAATTCCTCAAGCGTCACGTAGCAACTCGGCATGTCTGGCCGCGCCCACATGTCGCAGAGGTGTTTAAGGTCATCTTCGCCTTGTTTCGACGCGTCAATAACGCAAGCCTCGGCCGTGAGGTAAGAGTCCTCGAAGCCTTGGTTTTTGAGCGTTTTGAGTATGCCGTAAATGTGTCGCGCGATATGCTGAATACGGTTACGCGAAACTCGCGCCGCATCAGCTTGCGCAATGTCGATTTCTTGGACAAAGCGCGCTTCTTGGCGCTTCATCTCAGACTCGAGCCATGATTTTGCCGTCCAGAGGATATGGATCTTGATCTCTTGGAGAGATAAGATTTGGACGTGAAAGAGATTAGAAGATTCGGGAATCGCGAGAAGATCGCGAGCGAATTGCGGGGAAATTATCTGCCAAGTCCCGTGCTTGAGAGAATCCGGGAGCAGCGAGAATAGAGTTTTTTCACGCGCGAGAGTCTCGTCCTCGATTGGAAAAACGAGAGCGCGGATTTGGTGTAATGTGAGTTGCATTTCATATTGTTTGAACAAGTGAACCAACAAACTGAATAGAAAAAAGAAGCCCAGAACTTTCGTCCGGGGCTTCTGTGTTCGATCAATCGGTTAGGCCGCGTGATTGACGGCGGGAGCAGCAGGAGCAACCTTCGCCGCAGCAGCCGCAGCCGCTTCAGCAGCTTTCTTGGCTTCTTGCGTGGCCTTACGCTTTGCGGCGGAAGCCTCAGCCTTGACTGCAAGCTCCTTGAGCTTGTCATTCAGCTTGTCGATTTCGTCGAGGAGATAAGCAGCGCGAGCCTTGAGAACTTCTTCGTCCTTGTAACCGAGACGCTCCAACTCGGCTTGCGCGGAAGGCTTGCCGCGATGGAGAAGATCCCAACGGGAGATGATGTTGAGATCGGTCTGGAGCGAATCCTTCTGAGCTTCGAGATCAGACTTCTTGGTCTTGGCTTCAGCAGCTTCGAGCAGGGAAGCCACCCAAAGTTCATCTACAATTCCGGGTCCAGTCGTGTTGGTCTCGGGATCAAAAATGTCTTCCTTGTAAGCAGCAGCCATCGCTTCGCGGTAGTTGCCGTCAAAGGTATTGTCGAGGAAGGTTTGGAGGCCATCCTTGGTCTTGCCCAACTGTTCGCCGAGCGCAAGGAAGATCTGCGTGAACGCAGCGACATCAGGGGCGAGCAATGCAGCGTAAGTGATCGTCGGAGGTTGCACGCCCTTCTTGGGACGAGGAACATGGTTGACGATCTTGACGCCGAATGCCGTGCCGCTGATTTTGATAACGTTTTCTGACATACTAGTTTTGTGTTTACTGTTTACTGCAAAGAGCACGAGTGATTTCATGCTCAAAGTTGGTGCGGCTTTTTGTCAAGTACACCTAGATAAAAGCCGCAAAATCCTAGCTCACTTGAAGTGTTGGGCATCACCAACCTAACCCGAGACTATGCATCAACCACACACGAACCCAACACTTCCTACTGCTTGACTCGTAGTTCATGAAATCGTGTGTGGAAATTATATAAGGCAGGATGTGTGCCAAGTAGACCTTTGGCTGAATGTACTTGCAAGGTACACTCAGGTAAAGGCCCTCTTGTGAGGGCGTGATTTTAAGGAAGAATAGTCACGTTGCTTATTTGTCTTCCAAACTTGATTGCGTCGGCGTGGGACGCGAAGTAGATGTCAAATCGACCGTCAAATCGCTTCGCGGTTCGGTCTTGGACAACATATGTATGACCGTTGATACTACAACGAGTACCAAGAGGCAAGTTGCGAGGGCCAGCAATAGTGTAGTTAGGAGTAGGAGATTCTCCAGATGATGTGATGTTAGCATGATGTGGGCCGCAGCATTGGGCGCAGGCACAATAAGCGGTGATGATAGCGTTGGTGAGGGTCATGGCAGTGTTTTGCGCTTGCGCCAAGTCAACGGCGCGAGAGTTGAGTTGCGACGTTCGGCAAAGGCTTTGAATCCGTTGGCGACTTCACGGTAAGTTCCGGGCGGAACTGGAACTGGATCGCCGAGCTGTTTAATGGCTTGCCGTTTAGAGACGGTGGAGTTCATTTGAACGAGCTATAGGTCACGTTGCGGGAAGGTTTGAGGC